>Ga0214201_1000434_pt1 | contig 14677 bp, 20 predicted proteins | sample TroBogEpilimnion_32_FD_153039 | JGI IMG/M metagenome (GOLD analysis project Ga0214201, IMG submission 153039) | Freshwater microbial communities from Trout Bog Lake, WI - 29MAY2009 epilimnion | ecosystem: Environmental > Aquatic > Freshwater > Lake > Epilimnion/Euphotic zone | place: Trout Bog...
GGTATTCAGTTTCACCACCGACTGAAGGCAGCGCCGATTTGCCGGTGGTGCTTCGAGCCTTAGTATCGCTTCCCACCACTTCACGCTCCGCCCCAGCAGCCTTGTCTATCGCCTTGCTCACGTCCAGCGATTTCGGAAAGCCAGAGCCGTAGAGCCACATAATCTGGTCACGAATCTCGAAGCCAGCGTCCTCGATGGCGACGGTCATTCGGTGGTAGGTGCGAGAGCCGGAGAACGCCAGCAGGTGTCCGCCTGGCTTTAGCACTCGTAGGCACTCACGCCACATCTCGACGCTGTACGCTATTCCTGTTGCGTCCCAGGTCTTGCCCATAAAGCCCCCGCGCGAACGGTTGTCACCCAAGAACGATAAAACCTGCGCAGGGAGGACAAGATGATCGAACGACAGTGCCCAGTTTGCGGGGTCAACTACTTGGCTGACCCCGGTCGTCTCAAACACGGTCGGCAGACCACTTGTTCCCGAAAGTGTTCCTACGAGCTGCGGGCTAAGAAGCTCGAACGACTCGTCACCTTTCATTGCGCCGTCTGCGGTAAAGAGATCGAACGCCCCGCGAGCCACGTCAAAGGCAAGCACGGCGCCCAGTTCTGCTCCCGGGCTTGCCACTACAAAGGCCGTTCCACTGGCCTCTCCAAGAGAGTCGTCGCCGCACCCTATACCGTCACTGAGGCTGGAAGGGTCGGTGCTCGGCGCGGACAGGCCAAAGGCGTCGCGAAGCGCATAGCCGCCAATAACTACGGGCACTCCGAGGAGACCAGGCGCAAGTTGTCGAACGCAACCGCACGAGCCTTGGCAGAAGGGCGAGTGTCCCGTGTCTCGAAGTTGGAGGACAAAGTTGCCGCTGTTCTTGACGGTCTTGGTATCGTTTACGAGCGACAAGTCGGGGTCCGTGGTGATGGCGGCCGCTACATTGGCGTTATTGATTTCGTGCTCGAAGACGGGGTTGCTCTCGAAGTAAACGGAACCTACTGGCACGCCGACCCTCGGGTCTATTCCGAACACAACGCGACGCAGGCCCACAACGTCAAGAAGTTCGCGATCAAACTTGCTGAACTTCGGCGCCTTGGCTACCGCGTTGGTGAGTTGTGGGAGTTGGACTTCAAGAAAGACCCCGCGAAGGCAGTGATCGAAGCCCACAGGCGGGCGTCCTGACGTTAGTTCGTACGGGGGGTCGGTCACGATGCTGTCAATGGAGCAGTCGGGGATCTTTTTGAGCTCGGTGAGGCAGTCGCCCTTGTAAAGGTTTTTAATCTTGGACATGCACGGATACCGTCCGCGCTTGTCTCAATGGTGCAATGGGCTAACCGTGATCCGCACCAATCCGTCGCCACCAACTACGAGCACCGGCTGACGTATTTCGACAAACTCGGCAGTGTCATCTGGCCAACATCCGGCGTCCACCATCCCGTCGATCACGGCTTTGACGACCGTGCCGACGTAGTTCATGGGGTCCCGGCGCCCGTTTCTGGCAAACGGCAGCGAGATCGTCACCAGCGAAGGCGGCAGCTTACCTAACCCCGCCGCAACGCACTCGACGTGGCTACATTGCCGCCACGCTTTGACCAGCTTGGCTCTCTGTGCCCAGTGAAGGTTTCTGTCCCGGTTGGTAGACCACACGTCGGCTGGTGGGGCGAAGGTGATCTCCATGCCAGTGACCCTTGCTGGCGTGTTCAAGATTTCTATTTCTATTTCTGTTTCTGGGAGCGTGACACGAGCGTGACAGGGTCAAGCTGTCACGCGTGACAAAGGCGTGACACAAAAAGACCCCCAGCAAAGTGCTGGGGGTCTTTTCATCCAACGTTGTGGTACATGGTCAGGTCGCGTGTTTCTGGCACCTGACAGATGAAGTTGCCGTACTCCAAGTTGTTCATCGAAGACACGGCAATACGAATCCTGCCGTGTTCCGGATGTTGATCGGTGAAGGACCGGCTTAGTTGGTAAACCAGGTTCATACCGGCTTCACCGATTGCAGTTAGCTCGTGGTCGGTCTCGTGGTGGCGATCATCATCGCCGCTTGACCGGCAAAACTCTGGGGCCACGATCCTGATAAACAACACAGGCCAACGGCCCGGGTTGTGCGACGGCTGCACGAGTAGATCAAACGCCTCTACTTGAAAGACCCCCAACTCTTTGTAGCGGGTTAGTTCCTCCAAGAAAAACGAGCCGATTACCTCGATTTGCTTCTCGTCTTGCGGGGTGGTCTTACCCGTTCCTTTTCTTAACATCAGTCTCCTTTGTCGGGTGGGCGAAATACCCACGACTCGGACCGTGCGCGCAAGTTGGTGGATTGCCACAAAAGTTTCCCTTGCATTCTTGCAAACGCACCGGACGATCTTTGGTATCCCGCCACGGTGGTGAGTCTTTACTTAGGAGGACCGATGTCCGATACACCAATCAATCCAGTGCTTGCTCGCCTTATCGAAGAGCGCGATGCGACGCACTATTCCGAGTTCAAGATTCTTTGGGCAGCTGCCGCAGAGAGGGTTGCTCTTGTCGAAGCCGCCCTTGCCGCGCAAGCTGAGATTGACGACGTTGGTCGTGCTGCGAATGGCACCCTTACCGTGGCGCGTGCGGCGCAGAACAGTATCAGCCGCTTGACACTCACAGCCGCCAAGCGCTTCGGCATCATTGACAGCGAGGTGCAGTCATGACCGATGACTTCACCCCAGAAGAGCAGGCCGAGTTCGAGGCGTGGTTCCTCGACCTCGCGGCGCGCAGTGCTCGAGTTCAGTCCGCCCCCGGCAGGTTGCGCTACCTTGCGGCCACCATGCCCAGCAGCGACGAGCTGCGTGTGTTGATGTCGCTGTGACAGGGTCCGCCATAGTTTCCGACAAAGGCGAAAAGTTGCCCGTCGCCGAAGTGTGCGAAAACCTTTGCCAAGAACTGGAAGTGCTCTGGGACGTCCAATACCCTGACCATCTTCCGGTGGTTGCTTCGCTTTACCTTGATCGTGGCAAAGGCGCACTCTGGCAACTTCTCTCGCTTCTCAACCCCGAATGCTTAGAGCAAACGGACTGACACCCTGATGGCATGGATCCGACCTACATCAAGTGCCTGCTCGCCGTGGCCGTCTTTTCTTGGTTCATCGGCGACATGTGGGGCGAATACGAGCAGGACAAACGCGACCGTGAAGAAGACGGCTGGTGATCCCACACAACGTCACGACCGTGCTGGCCGCCTGGTTGCTTGGGTATTGCTACGGGGCTTACAAGTCCTGGCGCCGTCGTAGGCGGTCACGTCGAGTTCGACGGGTGGTCTACGAGGTCGGCGTGGCCGTTGCTCGGCACGACGAGAACGGCATGACCCGCAAGGCTTGGGTGCGACAGATCTACTCACGCCGTGGGCTCAAACAGCCACCTTCGTGACCTGTGTGCATTTCTGTGACACCCCGTGACAAGTAAAGGGGCACACGAAACGACCGGGTGCGAGAAGGAGAAACATGAACATTCCCGAACCCTTGGTATTTTGCGAAAACGGCTGTGAAGCCGGGCTGGTGTTCGACTAAGCGTCTGCGTTGCCGTTGGCGTCTACGGGTACCACAACGCAACGGCAGTTGTAAGTCTCTTCAGGTGAGCCACTTGGGTCGCCGGGGAACATGAGCAAATCCGCGCCAACCTCGAACGGCTGCTCCATCGGGATTGGGTCGCCCGAATACTTAGCGTCGGCCTCGACGTGGGTGTCTCGCACCTTCTCGTCGCCCATCGACTGCCACGACTTCATCTGGGCGCCCTGGCTTGAGTAGGTAGCCAGTGCCAGGTCGTTGGTCATGCTGTGGGCCGTGTTGGTAGCCACCTGGATCGCACGGTCACCGAGCACGTCACTCGTGACGACTTGGCCGTCGGTGTTGATGGTCACACCAAGCATCTCGGCAACCTTTCCGAGCGTGTCCATGACTGAGGTCGGTTCGAGCTTGGCGGTGTCGAGGATGCCTTGCAAGTCACGACCAATCGCGTCATTCCAGGGCAACCCACCCTTCGGGCCGGTGGTGAGCAACACGTCGAGGCGGCGCTGGATCACTTCTTGCTGGGCGGGCAACATCGTCAGTGATGGCTTGCGGTAGTGAACCGCGAGCACGCCGAGCGCGAGGGCCGCGAGGTCCTTGAGCTTGTCGTGAGTGTCTTGCTGTAGCTCTTGGTTGAACGATCCAATGGCAAACACGTCGGCGGCGTTGAGGTGCGGCGTGTTGGTCTTGCGGGCGGCGTCGGTGTCTTTGGCGTTGGCCTGCGTCTTGATCGCACCCGCTACGCGGCGGTAAACGCGCTCGTGGTAGCGCTGGGCGAAGGCACCGAAGTGGTCGATGCCATCGTCAATGGCGCCGTCAAGACCAACGGCGAGATCGTGCGGCCCTTGCGCCGCACGAACTAAAGGGAGCGGATCGGCCTCCCGAGCTGCAAGATCGCCGACGCTGTGGCCGACTGTGGTGCCGGGCTCTGCAGGTGGCGGCGTGATGATGGTGGGCGACTTGGTGTCAGACACATACGTCGAGCCCTTCTCGCCACCGATTGGGGGAAGGCCAACGGTTTCGCGAGCTTCGTCAAGCGTGACCAACCCGGCGTCCCACAGCTGTACGGCCTGGTTGAGCTTGTAGCTCGTGTCTTCGGCCAGCTCGGGCACATCGTTGGGCTCGAAGTAGAGCTCGTAGCCCATCTGCCGGGTGGCAGCCGAAAGCGCCGAGGCAATCAGCGTCAAGCGGGCCAGGATCATGTTCTTGAAGTAGGCGGCCAGTTCGACGCGCTGGTTCTCGTAGGTGCGGGCGCCACCAATGCCGAGACGTGAAGGCGGCATGTACCAAGTCGAGAGTGCGTCTTGGCGAGCGACGTTGGCGAGGTCAGCCCAGCCCTGTCCCGGTGCCGTGGTTGAAAGCGGCTCGTACTTCGTGTCGGTGCCGAACACCAAGAGCTTGCCCTTGTTGGTCGGGTCGGTCAGTCGGCTATTGAGCTGGCGTTCGTAAAGGCCCAACTCGTCATCTGGCACGTCCTCGTCGAGCACATTGACGATCCCACCCGGCACGCCACTGTTTGCCATGAGGCTGCGGATCGCGAGGTTCGAGTAGTGAACGGTTGAGATCGGAATGGCGGCGTTGGCCACGAACGGCTGCGCCTTGTAGGGGTCGCCAGGAAAGCCGTAGTGGATGCGGTGAAGTCGGCCCTGGGCGGTGCCACTAATCGCGTAGCCCTGCTCGTTGTAGCGACCGATCTCGATGCCCTGCATGTTGCGCTCGATGTAGCCCGCGATAATCGCACGGGAACCGTCTTTGTTGAGCTGGCCAGGTGCGGCCTTTACGACACTGATCTTGCGGTCGTAAAGCGGCGAAAGCGTGACGCCACCACCAGGGGCGGGCATCTCTTGCAAGAACACCTCACCCGTGAAGTCGAGGGCAAGACTGACGAACGAACGAAGCGCGACGGCGTGTAGCGACTGGTTGGCGGCGACGTTAAAGGCGTGGCAGTAGGGGTCGGTGTCGGTGATGTCCTTGCCAGTGCCGAGCTGACGGGCCTTCATCTCGAAGTTGTTTACATTGGCAACGTCGGCAGCTACGGCATTGACGATGGCGGCGAGCAGCGTCTCTTGGCCGTGGCCTTGATCGCCATTGATGACCTGGCCAAAGCCGAGGTCTTGGAACACCCCACCACCAGTGCCGATTGAGGCCCAGCCAAGATCACGTGTCTCTGTTGCGGGTGCGTCAGTGGTGGTTGTCTCACGCTGGCGCTTGCGCCCGAAGAAAGTAGCCACGTCGTCTGCTCCTGTCCGCGGTTAGTAGGTCTAAGGAAATCCGCGTGCTGTGGTTGTCACACTTGCTGCGAGGAGCCCGGTCCAATGGTGAGGGTGCTGGGCATGCCCTGGATGAGCCCGGCTTCGTAGTCCATTTGGCTTTCGAGGTCGGCCCGTCCAGCAAAGCGAGCGCGCTTCTTGGGCTTGGTGCTCGCCATGAAAAGGGCGTAGCGCAACGCGTCGGCTGCGTCGTCATTCTTCTTGACCGGCTTTTCTACCGGGTCGCCTTTTGCATCGACCGCCCAGCGGTAGCCGTTGAGCTCTTGCCAAAGCTTCGGACACGCGTCGAGGTCCACGACGAGACTGCCCGAACTGATCACGCCTTGCACCGTGCGGATGCCTTCCATGACCGAGGTCGGGCCTTTGGTGGTGTCCTTGACTGGCAACCCGCGGCGACGCTGCTGGTTGGTGGTCTGTGGAAAGTTCACGTCAGACCAGACGACGTGAGGCCGCCACAGGGCCAACGTCGGCGCGATCATGTCGTACCAGTCCTGCTCGGTTGCGGCTGGTTTTACGACTTCGGCCACTGCGCACCAAGTCGTTCCGACGCGGGCGAGGATGATCAACGCGCTGGGGTGCTCGGTGCCGAGGTCTTGCCCGGCGATCACTTCTTCGGCGGTGTCTGGCGTCGGCCACACCAACGGTTCGTCAAGGCTTTCGTCACAGCGCCAACCTCGTGAGTTCTTGACTTGCGAGAGGCCCTTGTAAATCTGACCGCGAGCGTTGAGCACCATGCCCAGCACTTCTTGCTCGTAGAGGTCGGTGCCTTCGTACATTGATACGAGCGACGACTTCCAGCTCTCGTCGGTGTGGGCATTGGCAAACGATGACGGCGGTGGGTCAGGTGGCAGCGTCGGATCGTTCGAGCCGACATAGACCACGCCGGGCATTGGGGCCTTCTTCAGCCACTGGCGGCTCCACCAGTTCTCGCCGTCGGGGGTGGTGGCCATAAGGATGCGCGAGGGCGTGCCGTCGGGGAGTTTGAGACGCGTGATTAGTCGTAGCTGGTTTAGGGCTTCTTCGGGCCAGAAAGCCACCTCGTCGCCGACGCTGCCGTGGGCGTTAGTTCCTCGAAGCGAGGCCGGGCGGTCGGCACTACCGAGACGGATCACCGAGCCATTGGCAAAACGCAGCTCGGCGCGACCAGGTGAGCGCGAGAACGCCTTGTCCCACGAACCCCCATCAAGCAAAGCTTCGAGGTTGTCGCCCCCGTTGCCACCCATGATCTGCCAGCGCAACCCACCCTCACCCTCGGCGAGCACTCGGATACATTCGGCCCAGGTGCGCCCAACGGCCATCCAAGTCGTGTCGGGGTAGGTCAGTGCTTGGGTGATGAGCCAGCGAGCTTCGTTCCAGGTCTTGCCAGCGCCACGACCCGCGAGCAGAACGCAGGTGTGCCAGGTGCCGCTCGGGATGACCTGGTGCGGTTGCACCTTGATCCGGTATTCGATCTCCACGGTCACGCGTCCTTCGGCGTGATCTCTTCCACAATGCGCAACACGGTGACGGGAACGTCGCCGCTGTGCTCGACTTTCGTCGGCATGTCGGCGCCGGTGAGCTTGGCGATCTCTTTAAGGCTGGCGAGCTCTTGGGCGAGGTAGCGCACGGCTGCGCCATCGTCGGCGTTTTGCCGGGCTGCAAGGTAGCCACGTCGAGCGTCCAGAGCGGCTTGCTGGTGTCGGTAGATCAAGTCTTGGCGAGTTTCCTCGACGGTGCCTTCCATTCGCTCTTGCAGGTCGAAGGTTCGATACGCAGTCCAACGCTGCTGGACGACTTTGGGGGTACAACCGACCTGGGCGGCAACGGCACGACGAGACATGCCAAGCAGCGAGAGCTCAATGATTTGCTGTTCTTGCTCGGGGGTTAGGCGCTTGGCCATTTGGGGTTCTCCGTGGTATCTGGTACCCCGGACACTTGCTGGCTACTCGTCTTCGGATTTGTCGATCGGGTTAAGCGTGCCGTCGGAGATGAACTCGGCGCCACAGAGCATGCACATGCCACCGGGGTAGATGCCATCCACGGTCGTCGCGGTTGATACGCCGTAGAGGACGTAAAGCAAGTCGCCACCGCACTCACATGGTTCGTCGAGGACTGCGAGGCTCCAACCGATGAGGGTGGCGTAGGGCTCGGTGGATTCACTCATAAGCCCGACCCTTGCTGAACAAAGCAAAAGGCGCGGCCCCCGAAGAGACCGCGCCTTGCTTGTTTCATTTGTTAGTTGCTTGGTAGCATGACCGCAAGGGTGCCGGTGCCCGACGCTGTGCAGGCGTAGACCGGGCCCTGACCAAACCAGGCGTCGCCCGGGTTGAGCACGAGACCCAGCGCCGAGGTGCAAGTTTCGGCGGTGGAGTTGATGTAAACGATGTCGGTGCCGGTGTTCTGAAGATCGCTGTTTCCGATCTCCTTTGGCACAACGAGGGTGGGGGTCGTGGTGATGTTCATGATTCTCCTTAGAAGCTCAATCCCCACTTGGTGCGCAAGTAGAGCTGGACGTTGGCAACCTCAACCGACGAAAGCGAGCGGTTGAAGAGCAGGTATTCGCAGATCTGGCCGTCAAAGTGCAAAGCCTGCGTCTGTGGGGTCTGGATCATGGCCAGTCCGAGCGACCACGGACCCTGCGGCGTGTTGTAGCCCGTGTTGCCAGTCACCAAAGCGCCACCATTGACCTGGCCGGTCGAGGGGCTGCCGTTGATGAGAGTGACCAGGTTGGGGCCAGCGACTACTCCCGTCACTTCAAGGGCGGAGCCACCAAAGAAGATTACCTTGCTGGTAGTGAGCTGGAAGTTGCCGTGGTCGTTGGCAGCTTCCATAACGACGTTGTGGTTGTCGACCGAAGGTGGGACGACAACCGAGATCATGGTCCAGTTGGGGCTCGTTGCAACATTGGCGATCTGGAAGCCGGTCTGCACGCCGCCGACACCGAACTGAAGGGCGGGAAGGCCGTTTACCGCGTTCGGAACAAGAACTGGTGAACCAACGCCGAGGAACTGCGTTGCGTTGTTGCCCGTGCCCGACCGGTCGCCCCACTGCATGACTGATGAACCCGACATAGTCAGCGAGGTGGCGTCCGAGGCGTCAAACCAGGCGAGCATGTTGGGAATAGCGGCGGGAGAAAACGGCGGGATCAAGATGCCGGTGACCGCCTGCGTGTTGTCGTCAAGGTTCTCGCAAAGCACCTGGGCGCCGACTTGGGGAAGCGAAGGCGCATACACCGGCAACGCGACACCAGTGCCGCCGCGGATGTAGTTCACGGTCGCAGTGATACCCACTGGGTCCACAGAAATGACGGTGCCAACGCGAGCCTGGCTGGATGGTGTCGAGGAAGTCGTGCCGCCTGATGTGCGCTTGGGGATAAGCATAAAGAGAACTCCGAGGGTCGCGGGTGGTGGTGACGGTTGCTGCTCAGCAGGGGTTGATCGTGACGGCGCTACCAGGGGAAGTGTCCGCTTGGTAGCAGTAGTCGGGCGTTTGCCAAGTGACCGTTGAGCCGGTGATTGTGGTCGCTTGGTTTTGCAAGCTCTCACCCGCCGCCTGGTTCAAAGCGTCGCTCCAAGTGAGCCCGGTGTCGTAGTAGGCGTTGGCCGCTTCGACGATGGCATTGATCGACGCGGTGGCCGAAGTCTGCGCGGATTGATCCACGAGCGGCTGCAGCTGATTGATCGACGCGGCGGTCAAACCACCCACCAGGCCGAGCGAAAGCAGGAGTGAAAAAAGGCGAGTGAGCATAGGGATCACCGTCGGCGCAAAAGTTTTTGCAAAAGGTCTTGACAAACGCAAGGCACCTGGGACTGTCCTATACGCACCGCAAAAGCGATGACAACGAAGTACCCCAGGCAAAAGCCCTGGGGTCGCGCAGGACGGCGCAGCGGTGGTGTGAGTTTTTTCTCCTCCTATCCACCATCCCCGCGCCGTTCTGCGGGACCTCAGGCCCCAAGCAACCAACCCCGAACTTCGGGGCGTGGCCCCGGAGCGAAAGCAAAGGAGCCACCATGGCAACTGTCCTATCCACCGACTTCGCGTCTCTTCTCATGGCATTCGCCAAGAACGACCCGAACTTCAACCCCTTCGAGGTTCTCGAGGGAATGTCTACCGAGCAGCTGCAAAAGTTCATCGAGACTTCAGTGCGCAACTTCAAGCACCAGCCGATGAGCTCGACCAAGCGGTTCGAGATGAGCCACGTGATCTACCTCGCGTTTTGCGCGATGCAAGTTCGTGACGAGAAGCTCTTCATGGACTTGGTTAGCCAGACCCTCGGTTGGGTTGCTTGGGAAAGCATCCTGGAAAACTTCGAGGAAGTCTTCGAAGACACGCGTGGGGATTTCTTCACGGACTTCGACGACGAGAACTGGTCAAACTTGGATTTCGACGACTTCTAAGAACAACCCCCTACCGGCATTGGCTGGTAGGGGGTTGCTTTTTTAGTCGAGTAGTTCGCGGGCGATGGCGGCCCCAGTGAGCGTCTGATCTCGCACGGCCATTGATTTGGCCTCTTCCCACTGGGCGTCGTTGGGGACCTGTCCATTGGTCTCGAGCTTCCAGTAGCTCATAAAACTTTCCGCCGCGGCAGACACCATCCACGAGTGAAACGGGCACGATTGTTCGTGGATCAAGCACACCAGCGGAATGAAGAGCCACTTGCCGCAGTTTGCGCAGTGCAAGCAGTCGGGGAGCTCGCCGGTGATCTCCACCACTTGGAACTCCAAGATGGCGGTCATGTCCCTAAATCCTCCAAGTAGCAGGATTGAGGCACAGTCTGGGTTGCATACGGGTATCCATGAGCCATCTGTATCGACGTAGACCAATACTTTGCGCTCTTTACCCATTGTGTTGAGCCTTGATTTCATGCGTCGCTTGCCACCTGTGTGGATTGCCGTTTGCCCTTATCACACATGGGATTTTGTCCGTCGTAGCTTTCCATGCACACGCCCCGCCCTATTTCCAAGTGTCCGCCCCTCGTCGCAATCAGAACTCTGGGTCGATCACGGCTACGGCATCGGTCCAGTCGCCGTATTCGGACAGGTCGGGCGCCTCTTCCCAGTCCTCGCTAACGAAGCTGTTGTGGCCGAGCATGGCCAAGAGCTCGTCGTAGCGCGGCGGCGGGTTCAGGATCGAAAGGTCTTGTTGAGTGGCGATGTCGAGCACGTCGAGGGCGGTGACGATCAAGCCCACGCTGAGAGCGTCGGGCACGGTGTTCCAGTCCCAGATCGTGACGGCGGGCACGGTGACGGTGATCCGGTCGCGGTGCTCTTGGTAGCCCAACGAGTCGTCCACCATGATGCAGGGCCCCGGCTTGGTCGGGAACAGCGGCGGGTTGCAGTTGCTCCATACGACCGTCAGCTGTGCGGTCTCTTCGGGGGTGAGTTCGGTAGTCATTGGGTCTCCTTAGATCGGGGGACCGGGTGCTTGTTGCAAACCCAGAGGATCAAGCACCCGATCCCGTATCTCTAACCGTGCGGGGCAAAAGTGATTGTGCAACCCTTCTTTTTGGGAGCACTCGGCGTCACGCTTTTGTCACGCGTGACAGGTTCAGTGCGTCACGCTGATGTCACAGCACCAGAAACAGAAATAGAAAAGAAACTTTCGCTGCGCGCTGGGCCTTGTTTTGTCACCCCGTGACAGAGAGTGCAATACGCAAATCACACCGGACGGTAGTCATGCGAGAACGGCCCCAAGCTCACCCGAATGGGTGAACTTGAAAGTTTTACTTGACACACCGTGACAGGTCCGGACCGTCCTCACCACGAAGGTTAAACCGACCAAGTAGGTCGGGCCTTCCACCAGGGTTGAGGAGACCCGCAGAATGACCAACATCACCCCCTACACCGAGAGCCAGTCACTGGTCCCACCAGCAGCAGAAATCCGTGAGCTCTTCAAGCTCAGCGAGACGTTGTGCTCGACCAACTTTGTGCCGGACTCGTTCCGTGGCAAGCCCGCCGAGACCCTGGCCGCGATCCTTTACGGTCGCGAGCTCGGCATCGGCCCAATGCAGGCACTCCAGCAGATCAACGTCATCAAGGGCAAGCCGTCGGCCAGCCCCGAGCTGATGCGTGCTCTGGTGCGTCGCGCTGGTCACAGCATTGCCACCATCGAGAGCACGCCAGAGACCTGCGTTCTCGAAGGCAAGCGTGCCGACGACGGCACCATCGAGCGTTCGACGTTCACGATCGCCGACGCCCGCACCGCGGGCCTCGCTGGTGGTGGTGCTTGGAAGACCTACCCAAAGGCGATGCTTTTGGCGCGTGCCACTTCGCAGCTGTGCCGTTCGTTGTTCGCTGACGTGATCTCTGGCATCAGCTACACGCCCGAGGAGCTCGCCAGCATTGACGCCCCGACCATTCGCCCACTCGACGTGGCTCCCGTGCAGCTTGACCCTGACCTGGTGCCTGCCGCCATTGCCAAGCGCCAGTTGCTTGACGCGTGCGGTGGTGACGTAGACCGCGCTAAGGCGATCTGGAACGGTCGAGGCATGGAGCCGCTGACCGACGCCGACGTTGATGCTCTCATCGAGCAGGCCACCAACAAGACGCCCGACGACCTCTTTGGCGAAGTCGAAGAAGCCGAGATCGTGGAGGCCAATTAATGAAGCGCCTTAGCCCCACCGCCGTCCGTCTCGTCGAAGTTCTCGAAGAGTGCCCGCCCACCGTTGATAACGGAACGCTCGCCACTCTCACGGCCCGTCGTACTCGTTCAGTGCAGCGAGCACTGAACGAGCTACGCGCCGCGGGACTTGTGCAGATTGACCACTACCGCCCACAGGCCGCGTGCGACACCGCCCGAATGATCCGACTCACCCGGAAGGACGCCTAATGCAGAACTGGTTCAAAGTGTCCAACAACTTCATGGACGACCCGAAGATGCTCGAGATCGGAGCCGTCGGCATTTGCCTTTTCTTGGCTGGCATCGGCTATAGCTCGCGCAACCTGACTGACGGACGTATCCCGAAGCTCATGGCCAAGCGCCTCATCGTCGAGGACGTGTCCGAGGTGATCCCCCAGATGCTCGAACTCGGGCTCTGGGTGGAAGATGGCAAGGACTACATCGTTCCTGCCTACCTCGAATGGCAGACAAGCTCCGAAGAAGTCGCGGCCAAGCGCCAGGGTGCGACCCAGCGCAAGCGCCACCAGCGTCAGCGTGAAGTCATCGAGGCCGCACCTGCCGAGGATGTTCTCGACGCCGCCGCAGTTCGCCGCCGCGTTGCGGATGTCTGCGACAAGGCAGTTTTTGACGGCGACGCCGAAGCGACGATGGACAATTACCGCTACGTCTACGAAGTCCTCGTGCCCCAGGCCGCAGTGAAGTACGCCGACGTTAAAGGCATCGGGGAAGCATCGCTGCTCAACAGCGTTCTTCTGCACGCCGCCGCCACGTTCTTTGGCTCCGACATTGACCCCACGTCAATCCGTCGTCTTTCAGCGTTGCGCCGTGACCACGGCTTCCGCACCATCCAATACCTGCCCGTCGCCGCTGCTGGTGCGAAGGGTGACCCCATCAACTACCTCACCAGCATCTTGAAGAAGGAGAAGGCCAATGCCTGAAAACCGCCCACAATCAGTTGTGCGCAACGAAATCCCAGGCTTTAAGGACCTGCGCGCTGCACGCCTATCTGAAATAACTGAACCGATGATGGCTCGACTGGAACTCGCCGCCGAGTTCCCCGACGCCAACATCGAGCCAACCGGTATCCAAGAACTCGACGACGTAGTGCGCTTCCAGCCCGGTCGCCTTTGCGTGATCGGTGGCCGTGAAGGTGCCGGTAAGTCGGCGCTGGCTTTGCAGATGGCGCGCTACATGTCGAGCCGTGGCAAGTCGGTGCTTTACCTCTTGACTGAGATGACCATCGAGGAAGTGGCCGAGCGCATCGTTGCGAACACGTCCCACATTCCGCTCTGGCAGATCCAAAAGAGCCCGACCGTTGAGCAGCGAGCCAAAGTGCGAGACGTGCTCGAGTGGTTCGGTTCCAACACCGACCTGACCATCGTCGAAGTCCAGGGGCAACCGATCGACAAGATCGTTCACCGTGTCCAGGTCTGGGCGTCGCACCAGTCCAATGGCGTCGGGGCTGTCTTCATTGACAACCTTTGGGGCCTTACCGGTGCGAGTCGTGTCAGTGGCACCGCCTCCGAGGTCAGTCTCGGGATGGGTGAAGTCACCCGCCAGGTCGCCAGCCTCTCGTTGCCAAAGGCGAGCGGTGGCGTTGATTGTCCGGTGTTCTTGCTTCACCACCTCAACCGCGAAGCTGCTAACGGACGCACGCCGACAACCGCCGCACTCGGTGGATCGGACCAGATTGGATACTGGGCCAGTCAGGTGATCCTTGTCACCGAGCAAGCTGCACTCGGCACTACCGGCGACGTGTTCGACAAGTCAGGGACGCACGCCTTGCACCTGACCAAGAACCGCGGTGGCCGCGCTGGTGTGACCATTCCTCTGACCTTCGTTGGCGAGCAGATGCGTTTCGAGGGTGTCGGCCCCGCCGTGCCCTTCGCAAAGCCCGCTGTTGCGAACATCGAGGCCGAGCGCCAGTACCGGACCCGTCTGGCTGAACTTCCGGCCATCTGATGTAGTCACGTCGTTTGCGCTGATTGCACTCTGGCAGTCAGCGCGGACGGTAGTGGCGATGGAATCCGACGCCCCATTGTGGGAGGCCCTTGCCGAGGCCCGACACGCCAACAATGACGCCCTCGTAGCGTCTTTTCGTGCTCAGATCGTCGAGCACCACCTCGGCTTTTTTATCAACTACGCCCGCGCCAATGCGTTCGCTTCGTGGAGCGAAGACCAGGTCACCGAATACCTGCACGAGATCGTCTTGGTCGCACTCGCCAAAGTGGACGCCTACGACCCCACCCGCGGCGCCAAGTTCGTGACACACGTCAAGCCATACCTTCAGCC
>Ga0214201_1000451_pt1 | contig 14190 bp, 13 predicted proteins | sample TroBogEpilimnion_32_FD_153039 | JGI IMG/M metagenome (GOLD analysis project Ga0214201, IMG submission 153039) | Freshwater microbial communities from Trout Bog Lake, WI - 29MAY2009 epilimnion | ecosystem: Environmental > Aquatic > Freshwater > Lake > Epilimnion/Euphotic zone | place: Trout Bog...
GGTCGCATATGCCGTGGCGGTACTTGGATTAATAATTTCTGAAGTCTGACCGGACTTTGATGGAACAGAGACGCCACCAATAAAATTGTTGAGGTTTTTCATGCCCCTACTCTAGACCAACTGGTAATTGACACTATTTAGCGGGAACACACCTAAATTTAATTGAAATTTCAATCATCCTGCTCCCCGAGAGAATTCTCTTGGGCTATTTGCATGTTCTAAAGAATCGGTCTCGAACCTATTGCGGCAACACATTTAGCACCGAGTCGTGCACCGTTTGCCAATGCATCCGACAGATCGCCACCACCGCCCCATACTTGTATAAAGCCAGCAGCAAATGCATCACCGGCACCAGTTGTATCCACCACTCGTGAGAATTCTGCTTGCACCTGTACAAGTGGTGAGCCACGACTCTGTCCAAGGGCGCCGCTGGACCCACGCTTGATGACAGCGGTTGGCGCTAGTGATAATAAATCAGCTACTGCATCAATTGGATTGCTTAGGCCAGAAATAAACTGAGCTTCTTCTTCATTCAAAATAATTACATCTACCAGAGTCATCCATTCGCGCACCTGCTTCAAACCAACTTCCATCAATACTCCAACGGTCGAAGGATCAAAAACGATTGGAAGTCCTTTTGCATGGACCAACTTCATTATTTCTAGAACCCCTTCTCGGGATTTTGGATTCACTAATGGGTAACCAGATACATACACCGCCGTAAAACCATCTAATGGCGGCAGATCTTCTTTGCTTAAGCCAGAGTTGGCACCCGAATCTGGAAACATCGTTCTTTCACCCAGCGCATCAACCAGAACAATTACTACACCGGTTTTTTCTCCAGGAATCACGTGATTGCCGTGTTGTACTCCGTATGAATCGAGTTCTGAAAGCACTACTTGTCCGGCAGCATCATCGCCTACCCGGGCAATTAGATATGAGGGAGTGCCATTTACTGCCAACCAAGAGGCAACATTTGCAGCTGCTCCGCCACCATGCGTCGAAATACTGGCGCGGGTTTCAACCCCTTCTTTGATTGCAGCACCAATTACGCCGGTAACATCCAACATTATGTCGCCAAGGCATAAAACGCGTATCATTTTTGAAGGTTTATCGGAGGGCAATTGCTATACGGGCGGCCAACAATGCATTTGATTTAATGATGTCGATATTGACGCGTAACGATTCACCTTTGCTCTGGGTATGAAAATACTCCAATAAAAATGGTGTGACTGCTTTACCTGTGACTTGCTGTGATGCGGATTCTTTGAGTCCAGAATCAAGAATTTTGTCGTGTAACGCCAGATCCATTTGATTCACAACGGGATTGGCGATGACAATCGCTTTATCACTCGTCTTTAAATCAAAACGATTGTGCCAAATTGTTGCAATTTGTTCGGGGCTTTCTACGCGGTGCTCTATTTCGTAGCCAGAATCCGTCAGGTAAAAGCCAGGAAACTTATTTGTTCGATAACCCAGTACTGGTACGGCAAAAGTTTCTAAGCGCTCTAAAGTCCCCTGGACATCCAAAATAGATTTAACGCCGGCACAGACGATGATAATTGGGGTCTGAGCTAAGGCGATCAAGTCGGCGGATTCATCATAAGAATGTCCGCGATGCACTCCGCCAAGGCCACCGGTGGCAAAGACGTCAATGTCCGCAAGTTGGGCGATATGGGCAGTAGCAGCAACTGTGGTGGCCGCAGATTGTTTAGTGGCTTCTAGGATTGCCAAGTCACGGGTAGATGCTTTGACAACATTGTCATCATTGGCGATTCGATCAAGTTCGTTGCTCTCTAACCCAACATGAATTACGCCATCAATCAGCGCTATTGTTGCTGGCACAGCACCTGCATCACGAACGATCTGCTCGACTTCACGAGCAACTTCTAAATTGCGAGGTCGGGGCAGACCATGACTGATAATCGTGGATTCGAGTGCAACGATTGGCTTGCTAGCCGCTCTAGCTGCGGCTACTTCTGCCGAATACTTAATCATGCTGCAGTTTAGAAGGCCACCAGACCTTTGGGCCAATGCTGTGGACTATAGCTGGGACCAAGATAGAACGAACCAAAAGGGTGTCGAGCAGGACTCCGAATCCAACCGCAAACCCAAGTTCTGCAAGGAAAACCAGCGGTAAAACGCCAAGTACTGCAAATGTCGCAGCCAGCACGATTCCGGCTGAAGTAATCACACCACCAGTAACAGTGACGCCTTTTGTCATCCCGGCGCGAGTTCCACTCTTGATTGTCTCTTCCCGCACGCGTGTCATCAAGAAGATGTTGTAATCGATTCCCAATGCCACCAAGAATACAAAGGCAAACAATGGGAACGAACTATCTTCGCCAGAGAAATGGAACAAGTGGTGGAACGCGATCGAACATGCGCCAAGTGTCGCAAAGTACGAAATGACAACAGTCACCAATAACAAAAGTGAGGCGAGAATTGAACGAAGAAGTAGCGCCAGAATAATTGCAATCAAGAGCAGAATTACTGGGATGATTACTTTCTGATCATGCACAGTTGCTACATGGGTATCATAATAGACCGCAGAAGTTCCGCCTACTAATGATGTGGCATCGATTTTATGAACCAATGAACGCATTGGAGCAATCAACTTTGTTGCGGCGTCCGAATCCGGTGAAAATGCCAAGGTGACGTTAAGTAATTCTTTACCATTGACAATTTTTGTCGCTGGTATTGGTTGCCCAGGAACAATAGGTGAGATCGTTTGTGGGACAACCTGGCTGACTCCACTAAAAGAAGTAAGCGCTGACGTTACATCTGCCGCCTTGCTGGAATCCACAATAATCTGAGTTGGTTGCCCCTGGCCACCAGGGAAATACTTGGTCAATTGCTCTTGGCCAATAACCGAATCGGTGCGCGCTGTAAAAGATTGCGACGTTGATAATCCGTTAGCATGCAAAGTTGTAGAGAAGGCTGCCAATATAATCAAAACGACAACAGCTACAGACCAATATTTACGTGGATTGCGCTCGGTTGATTTTGCTACCTTTGCCCAGACACCAGATAATTTTTCGTCTTCGGTATCAAATTTGGGGCGCTTTGGCCAGAAAATCCAACGACCAAAGAGCACAAGTAACGCAGGTAAAAAGGTCAAAATGGTGAACATGGAACAGACAATTCCGATTGCGCCAACAGGCCCTAGACCACGGTTGTTGGTTAATTGGCTCAGCAATAAAACAAGTAGTCCTAAGGCAACGGTGGAACCAGAAGCAACAATCGGCTCTACAACCCCGCGCCAAGCAACTTTCATTGCGTCAAACCTGGATTCGTGAATATGTAATTCTTCTCGATACCTGGCGATTAACAACAATGCATAATCGGTAGCAGCGCCTAGCACTAACACCGACAAGATGCCCTGTGACTGACCATCCAAAGTAATCACATTATGTTTAGCAAGTTCGTAAATAACCCCGCCAGCCAAAGAGAGTGCAATCAGTGCAGAGAATAATGGCAGGATCCACAAAATTGGAGAGCGATAAACAATAATCAAAATCAGTGCAACAACAAGTCCGGTTGTAGCAAGTAAGTTGGTATCAATTCCACCAAATGCATCAAATAAATCGGCAAAGAGTCCACCGAGTCCTGTCGTATGAGTAACAAATCCATTAGCAGCGGCATACTGCTGTGAGTAATAGCGAATCGTTTGGATTATTGCGGGAAGTACAGGTTTTGCATTAGGCAATTGCTCCCCAGCTGTTGTGGCGTTCAAGGGAATGTTCGCAAGAATTGCATCATTCTTTACCGATGGAAATGCAAATACTTGGGCACCTGGTGCTAAGTATTTAGATATCTGAATCGAAACTTCTTTGCCTGCTTTGTCGGTGATCAGGTTGCCCTTTGCATCCACCAAATTCTTGTTGGCCAAACCTTGCATAAATACATTGGCGGAAGCAACCTTTGCTGCATCAGCATGCCCAATGAAAAGCACCAAAGTCGGAAATTGATTGTTGGCGGTGTTTTCAGCAAATTGTGTAATAGCCGTTGTCGCCCGCGTAGATTCAGCGGCATTAGGCAAGAACTTAGAGTTGTCGTTCTTCTGGACGGTAGAGAGATTGCCAAAGAGCGGTCCAGTCACGCTGCTGAGCCCAAGCCAGGCAATTGTAAGGAAGATCGCGATCAAAAGCGGCTTGCGGTGACGGGGCGCTGCTTCACTGTTTTTAGGCGTGTTTTTAGGCGTGTTTTTAGGCATCCCTTATTGTCTCAGATTCTCCCAGCGCGATGAATACGGTGCAATTTTGCGCTCAAAATAGGACCAGGACTCTAAGCCGGGGCTCAGCAGGAGTGCAGGCTCCTCTCACCCCTTGAGAGCACACTGCCAACTATGAAACTCCAAGTAACTCTTCTGGCCGTTGGAATTGCTCTGAGTGCAGGGGCGGTTGGTATCGAACTGAATCGAAGCGCAAATGTCACCTCGGTTACACAACCAGCTACTGGGACTATCTCTGCTTCTCAATCTTCCCTTAAGCAGAGCAATACCACTTCACAAGCTTCCAGCCCTTCCAGCCCTTCCAGCCCTTCCAGCTCGCAACCAATAATCAAAGGCGGGTCAGGCGACGACTAAGTCGCCTTCACTTCCTTCCTTCGATCGATCAACTACTCACATCTAAAACCTTGATGAAGGTTTGCCATCACGATTTGTACTTCTAGACCCTTCTCGCGATACTCAGGTGTGACATGGTTACGGACCAAGACATTGGCGCATCGAGAAGATGACGCAAATAAATATTCGCATGGGACAGTCGGAGTTATTGCTGGCAGTACTCAATATCCCGGCGCCGCAGTCCTAACCGTGGGTGGTGCCCGTCGTGGCGGTGCCGGATACATTCAATATGCAGACCTCGCCGAATTACCTACACAATTAGTAATGACGGCATATCCAGATGTTATAAAGCGAAAAGTAAAAGATATTTCCGCCGACAGCTGGGTAATCGGTTCAGGAAATCCAGTTCTCCCGCGTACATTTAATCCACCGAAATCTACGTTTCTGGTTTTAGATGCAGAATCTATTTCGTTGGTTAAAAAGTCACGATCCATTTTTACGATAATAACTCCGCACCACGGTGAATTTGCACGATTGGGCTATGACTTGACCGATTCTTCACTTTGGAAAGTTCATGCCCTCCAAGCTGCGAATCATCTCAATGCATATGTAGTGCTCAAGGGAGCAAAGACGCTTATCGCCTCACCGGATGGGTTATTTCTTTCTGGTCACTTTGGTACACCCGCTTTAGCCACGGCAGGAACTGGTGATGTATTAGCGGGATTTATTGCTTCGATGCTAGCAAGTTGGAAACCAGAAACTAGCGAAGAAGTAATGGGCGTGATTCAGAGATCTGTGAAAGCACATGGCCGTGCGGCGAGAAGAGCAAGCCGACGGATAAAACCACTAACTGCTCCAGATCTATTAGCCGAACTGCCTAAGAGTTTGAGGTAAATATGACCGAGCGACAGCAGTTTCAGATCTTACAGAAATACGATGGGTTCGAATTGCGGGCTTATGAACCATGTGTCATCGCACAGGTCGACATGCTTACCGATTACAAATCAGCCACGAATGGTGCTTTTCGACATTTATTTAATTACATCTCAAAAGGTAATGAGACTTCTACTCCGATCTCCATGACGGCACCTGTTATAGCGAAAGCTCATGATGCTCTTAATTCTGATCATTGGGGTATTTCTTTCGTGATGCCCGCAGGCTCTTCAATTGCAGATCTGCCAGTTCCCAAAGATTCCAAGATGGTATTGCACGAAGTAGCAAGAGAAGAATGCATAGCCTTAAGTTTTAGGGGACGCGCGACGATTGATTTGTGTATGCGTAAAGAGCAAGAACTTCGCCTACGAGCGAAAGAACGAAATATTGAGTTATCGCCGGAAACGAGAATCTGCCGATTTGACCCACCATTTAAACCGGGACTCTTTCATTACAACGAGATTGTTATACCCATACTCCAGGTTTGAAAGTGGGCCCCGTCGGGATCGAACCGACGACCCACGGATTAAAAGTCCGTTGCTCTACCGACTGAGCTAGAGGCCCCACGAGCGCTTTCACGCTCAGTGGGAAGTCTATAGGAAGAAAGAATCACAGATTACTTTGTTGACTTAACTGGCTTGATTGGTTTGGCTGGTACAGCCGAAAGGGCGGTGTGCGCTGGGTTTTTCAGCTATGGCGCATTCGTGGCGTCCCGGTCCTTAAATATTGTTAAGTTTTATAAAACCGTAACGGCGAGAAGCTAACGCTTCTTTGCTGGTGCCTTCTTTGCTGGTGCCTTCTTTGCTGGTGCCTTCTTTGCTGGTGCCTTCTTTGCTGGTGCCTTCTTTGCTGGTGCCTTCTTCTTGATGACTTTTTTTGACGGTTGCTTCGTATCTGCCAACTCAAGCTCGGTTAAGTTTGATTCAGAGTCATTACTATTAATAATATCTTTCTTACTTCGTCGTACAAGAATCAGGCCGACGAAAACCAATATGATGAATAAGACGGCTGCCCCAACCTTGATGAAGATTCCAGTGTAATTTACAGGCACGACCTTGTAGATGGTGATATCACCTCTACTTGTTTGGACAACAGACCCTTGGGTTGCTGTTGTGAGAGCCGACCAATTCCCTGAAGGGATTGACGCAGGTAAAGGTACTTCGACTGCACCAGAAGTACCAGGTTCAATCGTTCCAGAGTTGAAATTAATCGGGGCACTTACTGTGAATATATGCTTCGGATCTTCAAGTGTTATTGATCCACTTGGAGCGATTGGTGTTTTACCTGTATTACGCAAACTCACAACTAGATAAGGTGCCGAACCATTAAATTTCTCTTGCACGCTCTCTATGGCAAAGAGAGTAACTATCTGATTTGTGTCTCCGATACCTAGGAAGAAAGATAGTGCAATTCGAACATTTGATTTGATCGAAGCCTGAGCACCGCGGCTTGCAGATGTGAGTGTCACGGGGTCTGCAGTAATGAATATTGTTCCCTCATGGATTCCAATAGGAGTTCCCTTTGGGATATTTAGGGTCACGGTTGATTCGGCTCTCCCGCCGGCGCCTATTTGAAATCGGGGCTGGCTCAGCGAAAACCACGGTGTAATCTCACTAGTTTTACTCTCATCGAACACTGGAATCCCATTTACTAAATGGCTATAAGACAAACGAAGAGAGAAGAATCCTGGGACATTTCCGGTGTTCTGTATCTGTAAAACTCTCGAAGAGCTCTCACCGGGTTTAAGCAAAAATGTAAGGTTTGTAGAGTGACTATCTTGCGAGCTTGTACTTAACCCAGGTATGGGTTTGACTTGCACTGCGATACCTAAATTGCCAGATGCTGATCCCGGGGTTGCGATGATCACCCCAAACAAGATCGTTATGAGCGCACTGAGAGTCTTTCGCACTTATGGCTGGTGCAGTTAGCTCAGAGAGAGAGTTGTAGTTACGACTGGACCGATCAGCGTAACCGATGTGTAGCTACCGAATGTGGCATCAAGTGCCTTTCCAGTGCCATTGGGCACCGAGGAAGTTGTTCCATTGTAAAGAGTACTCTGATCTGGGATTGCAGTGGAGTAAACGGTGCTCCATGAACAGCCGACCTGGCTATTGTGGTTTCCGACCGAAGCAAGTGTTGCTCCTGATGCATTCACAGATGAGAGACCGAGAGTGCTGTAAACACAAGTTGCGCTGTTATCGCCAGTTGAAGTCGTTGTCATATCTAAATCAGTTGACGGCGATTTGAAGACCCATGAAAGATATCCGTTTGCATCATACATTCCATAGCTGGATGTTGTGTGACCAAAAGAAGAACTGTTATATATTCCGTTGGAGTGGTCACCTAAATAAATATTTGGGGCCATACTTACTGCGATTGATGCATTTTGACCCGATGCGGACCACCACACGCAGGTTGCGGTTGGATCAGAGCCAACTGCAATAACCTTAGCACTTGCAGTAACTGGCGCTGCGGTCAGAGTTAATAGTGTTCCAGCATATTTCGTTGCATTTGCCATTGCAATAGAAGCAGTCGAACCGTTGATCTCCCACTGGCACTGTGGTGCAGGGACTGTAGATCCTCCGATGGTATCTCTTTCAGTGCTTCCAGTTGGTGTTGTTGCTGAACTTGAAATAACAGGAGCGAAAATCAGAGCCAATCCAAGTGACCCCACGGCAATCGCACTTGAACCAATGAATCGATTTCTAGTCCAACTCTTCATGACCGCCTCCTTGAGAAGCTCTTACGGTTTATAGCAACTTAATGTCGTGGGGATACGACACGAAGCGTATTTTTCACTGAGATTTTTTTTTCCGCTGAAACTGGCAACTTTTACAGGCGTGGGAGTAGCTGACACACTGGGTTAGCCCTACTATCTAGATATCGCGATCCCACGAAGGGGTAAAACCCTCAACCTAGAACACACTATTTTAGTCCTATGCAAAGATTTCGGGTCATGCTAGTCGAGGATGATGCCTTCAGTCGTACTACGATCAAGGCAGCACTCCAACTACAAGGCCTTGAAATTGTGCATGACACTGGATCGGTCGCATCCGCTATGAAGGTTGCCGGGGTCTCCAAGCCTAACGTAGCAGTCTTAGATCTTGATTTGGGATTTGGACCTAATGGAATCGACCTAGCTTTAGGGCTTAGAAGAATCCTTCCACAGATCGGGATCGTCTTACTGACTGGATTCAATGATCCGCGATATTTAGATCCGAAAATTGCAAGGCTTCCTGCCGGATCGCGCTACCTAGTGAAGCGCGATATTCATGAGGTAGAGAAATTGTATCAAGAAATTTTACTTTCAATTTCAAAAAATCCAAATATTGATTCTGCGCCAATAAAAAAACAGGGCATATCGATTCCAGATGCTCAACTTGAAACACTTCGACTCGTTGCTCTCGGTTTGTCTAATACAGAGATCGCAAAAGTAAGAGGAGTGCGAGAAAAATCGGTAGAGCAGGCAATTTCGCGTTTGATTCATCACTTCAGAATAGAGCACACACACGTTAACAAGCGTGTCGAGTTATCTCGATTATATTTTCAAAAATCTGGATCGATCCCGAGCGAAAATAGTCAGACCAATTGAGAACCATAATTCTGGGCGGGCGACATGCGATCAATTATCGTATTGGTGTTCTCTTCGTGCCATTTCTTATTCTTAGCATTCCGCTAACTGAAGATAACATTTCAAAGCAACTCTTTCTGCGCTGGACGGTCGTTTCTACAATCTCACTTCTTCTCTCGGTCTTTTTCCTAGTAATACTTGATAAAACCTTGCTGGCTGACCGCATTGAGAATCCCATCTCTAATAACGCAGTATTCTTATTGGGTCTAGGGCTCGGAGCATTTCGTGGTGCGATCACCTTCACTTGTGCTCGAATGATTTACCATATTCCATCTGAGACTCTCGGCGCTGGATTTATCCGAATTATCAATGGTTCTTTGATCGGATGTATTGCAGTGCCTTTTATCGCTCTAATCTCCTTTTCCTACTACGAAATAGCTAAAGCTACGGCACATTATCGTGCGACCTTGACAAGTTTTGAGCAATTAAAAGATCCTAAAAATGAAGTTCCGATTCGCATTGGGCTAGTAGAAGAAGTTTCACATCGCCTTGATAAGAGTCGAAATGAGATCTTGAAATTATCACAGAAGACAAATTTGCCTCAAAACTCACAGATAGCGAGAGAGATTCGCGAGTTAGCGGACAATCTAGTTCGGCCGCTAAGCCACCATGTTGTAAAAGCTACTACAAATCATCAAAAATTATTAAAAGATTCACTCGCCCTAATACTCTTAATTCCAGATTCCATAGCAAGACAGTGGCCTTGGATGATTTCCTTTTACAGTGCTACTCAAATTCGAAGTGATCTCAGCGGATTTGGAATCTCGAGAGGCTTAATTCTTTTCACTCTCAATACTACTTCCTTCATGGCATTAATTGCTTTGCTCGTTTGGATTTACAAGCACACAATTCCTGCCGTTAATTATGTCTTTCTGTTCTCAATAATAACGGGACTACTCAATGGTCTCTGCTGCTTTGGCGCTTATAGACTAATTAATGGCACTTTGGATCTCAAATCCTTTATCTTGGTATCTTTATGGACTATCTTTTTAATCTTGACGGTACCTTTTTCGGGTGCTTATCTAGTGACCTCTTTGCAATCTGTAGAAAAGATTCAAAGTCGATACTTAACAGAATACCGAATTATCACAACACATATACATTCTCGTAATGCATCGTTAGACAAACTTGCTCGGTTTCTTCATGGCTCACTTCAAACTAAATTAAATAGCTCCGCCTTTCGAATTCATAATCTAAAGATGGAAGCTGAAGTTCGCAAGGAGCTCGAGATCATTACTAGTTATTTGATCTTGCCAGATTCGATTACAGCTCTAGAGAGCCAGATCCCAATTCGAGACCAGCTAGAGACTATTAAAGATCTCTGGTCACCACTCATCGACGTCCTAATTAGTGAGACATCAATTGATTCATGTCCAGATTCGATCGCCTTAGACCAACTATGCGAAGTGGTTAGCGAGGCTATTTCAAATGCATATAGGCATGGGGCTGCGACAGTGATTACTTTTTCAATCGAGTACAAAGCCGATTCAATCTCGCTAGAAGCATCCAATGATGGTCAGCTAGTGCACTCCTTCACCGGAGGCTTTGGAGTGATGATTTATGACAAAGCCACCAACAAGAATTGGCAGTTAATCAATAAGAATCAAAAAGCGACGTTAGTTGCTGAAATCCCAGCGACAGGCAAGGAGCTCTAAATGGCACGTACACCAAAGCTTCAATCACATCTAATCCTTGCAGAGAAGGTTGCGCGATGGGCCAAAGAATACGGTGCTACTGATGATCCCTACATCAAAGCCATCACAGATGGACTTGTTAGCCGCAAGCGTTGGCCAATGTTTGCGACTCTTGATCCTTTTATTTTGTTACCACACCCGAATTCTTCACCAAGCTCTCTTTTAAAACGTCTATCTTTTGCCCTGACGCTAGTTCGAAATATTCTCGTCTTCGTTCCCGTGGCCTTGACGTGGAGCGCTGTTAGTCACGCGACCTCTGCTTTTGCAATTTATGTCTCCCGAAATACTGGTTCAGTTGCTAACTTCCTAGAGTTTTGGCAGAACGGGTTTCATATTCTGGGACGAGAATGGGTAATTGGGTACATTGCCTTCCTTGACTTCCTACTCATTACAATTGTTATCGTTCTGACGATTGTTGTGAGCTTTATTGATCGTCGTATTTCTACGATTGAGGACGCTCGAATTGAGATGGCAGATACAGCTCGAATTGAAATTGGTCTTGCAATCGTCGATTTCTTCTTTGATAAGCGCTCTCTGACTCCTCTTGTTATGAATCAATCAATGGCCCAAGGTGTCAATCGATTAACAAGTTCTACAGAATCGCTCGCTAGATCGACAAAGATTCTGCAGGATATTTCGAAGGATGCACTCAAGTCAATTCGGAAGATCCAATGAGGCGCCGATATGGTGAAGTCGAAAAACCCGATATTCTCGGACAGGCTGGCTGGATGTATGCAGATCTTTTTTTGGCTCTGATGGTGATCTTCTTGGCCACGATCTCCTTCGTTCCTAAGGTACCAAACTTGCCGTCCACAACCATTGCTGCAAAAAGTCATTCAGATCAGGCTGCACAAAATCTTCTCAGTAAGATCTACCCAAACTTCGACATGGCGGCAATTCGATCAGATATCGTCAATTATGAAAAGTCGAACGGACTACCTCTTGAAACACCCATCTCGTCGATTCAAATTGTTGCGGGGTATAGCCCTAGTCTAGAAGCCCCAGATCAAGGTGCCATGCGTGCGCTGATCTTTGGAATGAAATTAAAATCCGCCGATCCAACTCACTTTAGCTCTATCGGCGCTAGTTTGGATTCTTCCTCAGCTCTAACGAGCAATGAAGTGCAACTTAATCTCAAGTTTGGTGGTTGAGACGGGCGAATTGCTCTTTTACTTCTCGTAGATCAGGTCTGATCCCACACGTTCGATGACCTGATGCTCTTCTTCGCTAATTCGCTTCCATAATGCAACCCATGCTGCGCTCTTGGTTTCATACTCTGAACCGCCACCCCATTGGCGACCGTACGCATCGGCGCTTTCAAAAATGAGTGAGAAGTAGGTTGATGGCGAGTTCTGCCCGATCTCAACTGTTCCCATAAGTACATCACTAATACCGAGTTTGAGCGCCTCAGCCTTTATCTCTTCAAAATACTTACTTGCTTTTGCGTGTTGGCCGAACTTGACCCGATAGTAGTAATTAGCAAAAACTCGCTTACCCATTATTGGTCCCTCTCACTAGATGTGGGTAAAGCCCATCAGAAAAGATCCAGAAATGGAAGACCTGCGACCCACGGATTAAAAGTACGTTGTTTCCTTATCCACCTTTGTCCTGCCTTGTTCAATGAAGTCTACTCCACGCGGGGGACATGCGAAAAGGTCGTTAAGGGGTCTTATCCAGAAGGTTTAATTGCATCCAAGAACTGCATCCAACCCTTACCTCGGACTGGTCCGTTGACTGGGGAACAGATCAGTTCTCACTTTGCTTTTTTAGGCTACTGCTCAGCATCATGCCGCTTACCTATCCATAACATCTGGAGCCCATTCCGATAAGAGGACAGTAAAGGGTGGGGGCACGCAAGACAAGTTGTAACAGTAAGAGAGAAGTAAGTAGTAAAGGCTTTAACTGTGACATAAGAGCCACTTATGTTTATCAATTACTTAAGGCCCGGTAGCGCAGTTGGTTAGCGCGCCGCCCTGTCACGGCGGAGGTCGCGGGTTCAAGTCCCGTCCGGGTCGCAAAGGTTTTGGTGTTGTATGCAAATTTATTTGTGTGCCATACGTACTGGTGGGCAACTACTAGCAAGATCTTTGTTGGCTTGGTAGCTCAGTTGGTACGAGCGAACGACTGAAAATCGTTAGGTCGCCGGTTCGATCCCGGCCCAAGCCACTTAGTTACTGTGGAAGTTTTCCTTCAGCTAAACGCTCGGCAAGTGTTGGCGCTTGCGCATCTTTTGGAGAAACCACAACACCCGTACCACCTAGCAATTCTAAATGCCAATTAACATTCAATTCGGGATCAGTTGGTTGAATTTCGAATTCAAACTCTGGTGAATAAGGCGAACTTAGTAGATAAGAAATTGTCGTGTTGTCTTCAAGCGCGAGAAAGCCATGACCGAGTCCTGCACCAATAAATAATGCACGTCCTTCATCGCCCTTTAAATCAACGACTTCATACTTCTTAAAAGTTGGTGATTTGGGACGGATATCAACAATCACATCTTTGATCGAACCAGAGACGCATGTAATCCACTTTGCTTGACCGCGTGGTGCAATGCTGTAATGAATTCCACGAAGTGTTCCCCGTGATGAAAGCGAGATATTTGCTTGCTCGATTCCAAAGTCTCTGCCGGTGGCGTTCTTAACATCTGTTGATTTAAACCACTCGCGGAAGAATCCTCTATCGTCACTCCAAACGGGTGACTCTGCTAACCAAACTCCTTCAATACCAAGTGGTGTTAATTCCATGTACTTATCCTTCCGCCTTCACTGCAGAAATGATTGCAGGCATCGCTTCTTCAAGTGCGATTCGCCAATCTCTCAAAGGTTTAACAGTCGTCTTTGCCCATGCTTCGTGGCTCAATACAGAGTATGAGGGACGCTTTGCTGGGCGTGGATATTCACTTGAGGAAACAGGAACTACGCGATTTACATCGGCTTCTGCTAATTTGAAGATCTCCTGCGCAAACTCGAACCATGTTGCTTGACCAGAATTGGTACCGTGATAAACACCAGGTGGCGAATTGGACAGACTGAACTCCACAAGTTGTTTTGCAAGATCCGTGGCAGAAGTTGGTTGTCCCATTTGGTCACTTACAACTCGAACTTCACCATCACCATTGTTCGCTAGTCGAGTCATAGTCTTTGCAAAATTCTTGCCCCAGGGGCTATACAGCCAAGCCGTTCGAACTATCGATGTGTTCTCTGGGTCCGCAGTAAGGGCACGCCTTTCACCATTAGCTTTTGTGCGCCCATACGCCGTTTGAGGCTTAATCGCATCTCCTGTCTGCCACGGGGATTTACTCTCGCCTGAAAACACATAATCCGTTGAAACATGTACAAGTGGTATATCGAGGCTTGCCGTCAATT
>Ga0214201_1000463_pt1 | contig 13971 bp, 8 predicted proteins | sample TroBogEpilimnion_32_FD_153039 | JGI IMG/M metagenome (GOLD analysis project Ga0214201, IMG submission 153039) | Freshwater microbial communities from Trout Bog Lake, WI - 29MAY2009 epilimnion | ecosystem: Environmental > Aquatic > Freshwater > Lake > Epilimnion/Euphotic zone | place: Trout Bog...
TTCACACTCACAAATTGGTGGGAGGGACACAATTACGCCCTCTTGAAAACTTTCAACATGCCTTCGGCGATCAAGTCTTTGTCTCTGGATTAATTCGAGTACTTCTCTTCTCAGCCGTCCAAGTTCCGATCATGTTAGCGATTGCACTCTTTGGTGCACTTGTATTAGATCTCTTCAATACTAAACTTTCAAAAGTCTTCCGTATTGTCGCCTTCTTGCCATACGCAGTCCCTGCGGTTTTTGGTGGAGTCATTTGGGGCTTTCTCTTCAGTACCGTTCATGGACCACTGCCACGGTTACTTGTTCATTTCGGTTTCCAAAATGTCAATCTCTTTGCCACGTCATCATTTATCTATCTAGTCGGGAACGTGGTCACTTGGGGCTGCACAGGTTTCAATATGATCATTATCTATTCAGCTCTCCAAGCACTTCCAAAAGATTCATATGAATCTGCAGTTCTTGATGGGGCCAACCAGCGACAGATTGCTCGATTTATCAAGATTCCAGAGATCACTGGAGCACTGGGACTCACCACCATCTTTGCGGTGATTGCGTCGACGCAGTTGTACTCAGAACCTTCGATTCTGAGTCGGTTCACCAATGGCATTAATAATGGCTACACACCAAATATGTATGCCTTCAGCGTCGCCTTTGGCAATGCTCAATTTAATTACTCAGCGGCACTCTCAATCACCCTTGCCATCATCGTCTTCATCTTCTCATTTGGCTTTATCGGCATCGCCAGCCGTAGGCGTCGTAACAATAAATAACGCCCCTTTTTCGCTTCTTTTGAGGTATTTCCAAGAGTAAAAAGCACTGTAAACTACCGATCACCACTTGGAGACGTCGCATAGCCCGGTCGAGTGCGCCTCACTGCTAATGAGGTAGGGGCCCTAAAGCCCCTCGGAGGTTCAAATCCTCTCGTCTCCGCTCTATTCATTCGCTAAGCAGGAACCACCTGCCCTCTTAATCAATTCAATGGTTTGGACAACTCTGATCACGTTAAAACAGGAAGCAATGCGACTGTATTAACTCGGTCGCCATTTCTTATCCTCTCCCAAGAGATCGCAGACTCTTCTAGCAGTTTCGTTCCAAGCCCAGAACCATCGGAGTTAGCTTCAACATCACCAGGATTTGTGACTGAGAGTTCAATAATTTGAGTATCTTGGAGGGAAATCTCGATAGATATTTCTCCCGGCCTACCGTGTTTTACTGCGTTGAAGACAAGTTCGGTTACTAAATCAGTCAGAGCTAGTTGGCATATTGGATCTTTTTCAATTCTTGCCTTTAGTTCTTCAGATATTTTCCAATTTATTGTTGCTAAACCTTGCCAAGTATCCCTTATCTTGAAGAGGACTGAAGAAATCTCCTCGGGTTCTTGATAATTTCGATACAGCAACCCAACCGACTCTTCAATCAAATTCACTAAATCTTCTCTCAATTCGATTGTGTCACTTTGAGTATTAATTGCGTTTTGCAACTTTAAAAATGATGCTTCCATAGCAGCCTGAATTTGTCCATGAATTGTGAATGTCAAGAGTCTTTGTTGTTGTCTATTCAATTCCCGAGCGCGAGCCAGTTCCCACCGGAGTTCTGCCGCCACTTTATCCATTTGATTTCTAACATGAACCGCTTCATTACGAGCAGATCGCAAAACCGCAAAAAGCCAGCCCAAAAGAACTGAAAATACTGGAATGAGAAAGAGGAATTGCCGTGGTTTGGAAGTTCCACTTAATACCAAAACTGATTCGAAACCCAAGATTTGTCCGGGGATGTATAAAGCAAGAAGCAATGAAATAAATCTTGTGCGTTTTGATGCTCGCTCAAACTTATTAAAAAATCTTTTTGACAGTCGAAGAAGCAGAGCTCCCAAAATCAATACTGAGGAAACCTCCAATCCTGCCTTGCTAAGTGACATATCATTTGAGAGAGCTGCGCCTCCAAAAATGACAAGGGAAAGAAGAATTGCCGCTGGCGATATCTCATTTGAATGGGCAGATCGATCAAAGACGCTCTTCCAGCTAATTTTGTATTGAACTTCACTCTTATCGTTGTTGAGGATTGTCTTGGCTTGTTGATCAAGGTAGTTACTAAGCGGACGTATGACTTTGTCGATCGATACGCGAAGCATCTGAAGGGCCTCATCAGAACCAACTGTTGTTAGGTTAGATATTGATCTAGCAAGAGTTGAGGCGATGGACTCCTTTAGCTTCCCATCGAACTGAGCGAGCTGTTCAATAGCCTCATTTCTCAAGGCTATTAAGCGTTGTTGATCTCTCAACATGGCGTTAGTAGACGCCGAATGTTCCGAGATAAAGGCAACGGAGAGCGTGGCGACCACCAAAGCAAGCCCGATATTTGTGAATGAGGCATGTAGGCGGAAGAGAATCCCGTACTTTCCTTCGATTCCTAGCGCAGTCAAGGCTCCATAAACCAGAAGTCCACGTAGCGCTGCGGCCAACCCTATGACTAGAAGTGTCACCCCCTGGTATCGCCCCTTACTGCCCACTTTCCCGAGCGGAAGGAGAGAAACCCGCATGAATGCAAAAATTACAATGTGAACCAAAATGATCGCAATTGAACGAGTTAAAATATGACCTTTTACATTATGCGCTGTATCAACGAGATGGGTTAAGAGCGAGAAGATCAAAGTGGTTATAAAAGTTGGTAGAGAGAGCAAATATTTAGAATCTAGAAGTTGCAAATATTTTTTCACTCTTGAACCTTTCGCTCAGGGAATCCCGCAAGTAAGAAATATCGCCTAGCCGCTTCGACTCGGGGATTCAACTTCCCCTTTGATTCGATTCCCAGGGTTTCGTAAATCTTTTCAACCCAACGTTCAACAGATTTGATGCTCAAATCACTTCTCACTGCAATTTCCGAATTGTTATACCCTTCTGCAATAAGCTCTAATATCTGAAGAGCCTTTCCTTTCACTTTGATTTCGCCAGGACGTTTTTCCTTATCCTGACGAACTTCTTCTGGTCGATCATTTAAAACTTTTTCTATTGCTTGTAATAAATATTCGGAATCGTTCACCAAATATTTTCGCAAAAAGCCCACTCCTTGTGGGATATCCAATCCATCCGCATTCGCTGATTTTGCATCTGCATGCTTCGAAAGCATAAGAATTGCGATATCTGGTCTAGTTCCTCGCAGTGCGTGAGCTAAGTGAACCCCTGTCGGACCATCGCCTAGTGAAATGTCTAATAATGCAATATCGGGATCAAAATCATTTATTTTCCGTCGAGCAGAAGCGGCATCATGGGCTATTTCTACAAGAAAATTAAATCTGGCTAGTGATTCTGCCAACAGTGAAGCCATAAGTGGCTCATCTTCAACCACCAAAATCCGACGTCCTTGGCCCGGCATGGGTTAAGGCTAGAGCTAATCAGGTTTCCGAGGGTAATCCCTCAAGGGATTTCCCTTGGCTTATGTCCAAGAAGTACATCTCTCATCTATGGTTCTTTTTAGACTGAATATGTGGAGGGGCAATCCGATGTTGAGAAAACTATCCTTGGGTCTATTAAGCATGGTCCTTGTAGTTAGCCCTCTATCCATCCTTGTTGAACAGAGTTCTGCAACCGACCAGGCTTTCTCCGTAGATTGCACCAGTGCTTCTACTCTTGGCAGTTTTACCTACGGCGGCAGTGCTCCTTGGGCAACAATCTCTGTCGTTAGAGGAGATACTGTCACTTTCAACTCATCAGGATCAGCATGTACTAAGTTACTGAGACATGTGAATGATCTTACAGGGGCGCTATTCGCTTCTCCATTAGATATTGCTCCAGGGATTTCAGAATCAATTGTTTCAGGTCAGATAATTTTAACCATTGCGTCGGACGCGGCCGCCGGCACGCATACGGTTGCGCTTGAAGATAGCACTGGAACATATGGTCAGTGGTTCAACATTAGCGTACCTTTTCAATCGATAACTATCGCTCATGATGTAGCGGGTAATACTGGATCCCTTCTTACTCCAACAGTTGCTTCAAGTACTACGGCTTCAGTTTCCACTGTCGGCATAGCTGATGGGCAGGTTATATCCGATGTCACTTGGTATGACTCGATTACACCAGGCAATCAAATAAGCCCACCAACAGGCATATCGATATCGGGAAGTCCTGTCTCGGGCAATGCATTGACATTGAGCATAAATACAACGTCGTCATTTGCGACGGTTGGATATCTTTATTTTTCTATAAAAATTTCAGGGGCAACTTCTGGTAAGGCGAGATTAACCTCTTCAGCTCTCCCAGATCTGATTACAGGCCTAACCGCAATCGATGGGTCCTTGGGAATGGGTACATTTGGTCGTACTACCTATTCTTACAATTTCCCCACGATCACTGCTGGTATTGGTAGCGCAACAGAAACAGTTACGGTGACCGCAAATTTTGTAAGTACTGATGAGGTCGTGACTATTAATGGTGTCGCTGTCACAAGTGGGACACCAAAAGATATAAGGGTTCCATCGGGGTCAAGCACAATTACTATTACAGGAACACTTGGCGTCAGAACCGCTTCATATGTTTTGCACATGAATAGAACACCGTACACTGAGTCAAGACTCTATAATTTATCTGTAACTCCAGGAACCTTGAGTGGTGGATTTTTCTACAATGGAACCGCTTATTCGGTCTCTGTCTCTAACGCAACCACTTCAATAATTGTTACTCCCACAGCTTTTCCAGGAAAAGGAGAAACAATCACGGTCGACTCAGTTGACGTAAGTTCAGGTGCAAATTCAAGCCCAATAAGTTTAAATGTCGGGGCGAATGTGATCACAATAGTAAGCACTGCTGAGAGTGGTGCAACGCACACAACGACTCTCACAGTTACCAGAGCCGCGGGAACTCTCTCGTCAACATCTACATTATCTGGTCTCTTAGTTTCTGCCGGAACTTTGCCGTCTTTTTCTCCGACAACCTATACGTACAATTTCGATGTTTCAAATACAACTTCTGCGATCAAAGTAACCCCCACGGCAGCCGAGATACATGAATCTATAAACGTAGCCGGCAATTCTGTGGCAAGTGGAACTCAGTCAGGAGACATAAGCCTCAGCGTTGGCTGGAATACTTTTACTATCGTATGTACTGCCCAAAACGGTTCAACGACTACATATACCCTGAACATCCAGAGATTGGCTGGGGTGGCTCTCACGCCGACATTCACAATTTCGTCCACATCTGAAAATGCAATTGTGGGAGTGCCTATTACTGGTTATTCGATCACCGTTACAGGCAGCACACCAACTTCATATTCAATTTCGCCACTCAGTTCAGTCACTTCTCTAGGTTTGAATTTCAACACAAGTACAGGTTTACTTACTGGAACTCCCACGGCTATCACTTCAAACCAGGTTTTCACAATCACATCTTCAGATGGATCCAATACATCAACAGCGACTTTTAACCTAAATATTGCTAGTAGTGGTGGAACACCACCATCGAACTCAGCATCAGTTGTCGTCCCTGACCCTGTTCAAACGAATTCAATCACTTCAGGTTCTACATCGATCTCAGGTTCAACCGCAGGCGGAATCGCAACTGTTTCAGGTAGTTTCGGAGCACCGATCTCAAACATCATGATCGATGGTGCATCATTGCCAACTTCCTCATGGGTACAGACGCAAGCAACTGTAACAATTTCAATGCCACCGCATGCCCCAGGAGTTGTCTCAGTTCAAATTTATGATGGACAGGTTCCTCTCCTAACTGCGATTTCATTTACGTATGAAAGAAATAATTCAGCGGTACCAACACCAACACCAACACCAACACCAACACCAACACCAATACCAACACCAACACCGGTTGTGACTCCGACCCCCGTCCCTACTGCGATTCCAACCCAGAACACTCAACCGACTGCAGCGATGAAGAAGATCTCCACGGTTTACTTTGCTCTGAACTCCTATCTTCTAGATGCAACCTCGAAGGCGGCTTTACGAAACGTGGCACTGAAGATTATGAAGTCACCACAGAAGCTGGTCTTGATCTATGGCAATACCGATGCTCAAGGTGGGGCTAATAACACCGTGCTCTCACATCAACGTGCGATCGCAGCCTTTGCCTTTATGCGGCCATTACTGGTTGGAAAGACGATAAAGCTCGGCTGGTTTGCAGCAACTAGACCGGCAGTGGCAGGCAATACCCAGGCTGCATATGCCAAGAATCGACGAGTTGAGATCTGGGTTAATTAGGTTCCCAAACCTGGGGATTTACGCTTTAAAGTTGTCGGTGGGCTGCCGATAGACTCCCTCTATGTCGCAATCGATGCCATATCCAGGGGCGCCTGCCCAGGCTGATTCGCGCTCGGTTCTCTCGATTCCAGCATTTCGCAAGCTCTGGAATTCGATGGCCTTCTCATCCTTTGGTGATTGGCTCGGACTTCTAGCGACCACTGCGCTCGCTCAACAATTGGCTGGCGGCAACTACTCGAAGGCGAACTTCGCGATCGCTGGTGTCTTCATTGTGCGCCTCTTGCCTGCGGTGATCTTGGGGCCGATCGCTGGTGTGATCGCTGATCGATTTGATCGCCGTCGCTTGATGATCGTCTGCGATATTTTGCGATTTGGTCTCTATCTTTCGATTCCACTTGTTGGTAATTACTTCTGGCTCTATACCGCGACTGTTCTCGTTGAATCAGTGACGCTCTTCTGGTCACCGGCGAAGGAAGCATCAGTACCGAATCTAGTTCCGAAGAATAAGTTGGAATCGGCCAATCAGGTGACGCTGCTGGCTTCTTACGGAACTGCACCGGTTGCTGCGATCATGTTCTCATTACTGGCGCTCTTTGCGGGTGGCCTCGAAAAGATTCTCTCGCCGCGCTATTCATCGGCTGCAGATCTTGCGCTCTATATTGATGCCGCTTCATTCTTATATACCGCCTGGGTCGTCTCACAGATCAAGGGTCTGCAAAAGGGCGGCGTTGCAAAGAGTGCGACGAATGAAAATATCTTTGGATCTTTGCTCTCTGGTTTTAAATTTGTCTCGAAGTCAAAGATTATCTCTGGCTTAATTTTTGGAATGCTCGGTGCATTCTTTGCTGCAGGTGCTGTTATTGGTCTTGCCCGTACATTTGTTGGTGATCTGCATGCCGGTGATGCTGCTTATGGCGTGCTCTTCGGGTCGGTCTTTACCGGGCTTGCACTCGGTATCTCAGTCGGGCCAAAGCTCTTCGGGCAGTTCTCGCGCCGCCGTATCTTTGGCGCATCTCTGACCGTCTCATCCTTCTTCTTGATCATCTTGGCGACTGTGACCAACTTGGTCTTGGCGATCTTCATCGTCGTGCTTCTTGGCGCATTCGCGGGGCTCTCGTGGGTTACTGGCTTCACGATGTTGGGCCTTGAGGTCGAAGATGAAGTCCGTGGCCGTACCTTCGCCTTCGTACAGAGCCTGATCCGCATCTCTCTGGTCTTGGTTCTCGCGGTATCCCCTGTGATTGCTGCGTGGATTGGCCGACATACCTTCCAGGTCAATAAGTATTCGCTCACCTATAACGGTGCGGCATTCACGATGTTTATTGCTGGTGTCCTTGGAGTTGCAGTAGGCATAGTCTCTTACCATCGCATGAAGGATCGCCCATCGGTCTCGTTGTGGTCAGATATTAAGAGTGCTGTTCGTGGCGAACTCGGTGGCATCACTGGTGCAACTCAGATGGGAATCTTCATCAGCTTTGAAGGTGGCGAAGGTTCTGGAAAATCTACTCAGACAGAATTACTCAAGAAGTATTTAGAATCAATTGGTGAAACTGTTGTCTTGACTCGCGAACCAGGTGGAACAGATCTTGGTATCAAGATCCGTCAGATCTTGCTCGCTAATGAGACTGGCCATATCGCACCACGTAGTGAAGCTCTTTTGTATGCCGCAGATCGCGCGCATCATGTTTATTCATTGGTAAAGCCAGCACTTGATGCCGGATCAATCGTGATTACAGATCGCTACATTGATTCATCAATTGCCTATCAAGGTGCAGGTCGAGTATTAGCTGCAGCAGAAGTTGCACGTATCTCGCGCTGGGCGACTGAATCGCTGACACCAACCCTCACCTTTATCTTGGATGTTCCAGCCGAAATCGGCATCAAGCGCGCGGGGTCAAACTTAGATCGGTTGGAATCCGAGCCGTTGGCATTCCACGAGAGAGTTCGTAACGAATTCTTGAATCTCGCAAATATCGATCCCGAAAGATATGCGGTCATTGATGCGACTCAATCGATTGAAGCAATCGCTGAACAAATTAAGGAACGCGTCTCACTTATTCCACTCTTGAAGATCAACGCAGAAAAGAAGAAGTAGGAATGTCGATCTTTGATACGTTAGTTGATCAAGGTGAGACAGTTGCGATTCTGCAACGGGCAGTGACCGCATCACGCGACAGCACCGATGAATCTCAAGATATGACCCACGCCTGGCTCTTCACTGGCCCACCAGGATCTGGTCGATCCAACGCCGCTCTCGCCTTTGCTGCCTCTTTGGTCTGCCCATCGGGTGGCTGTGGCAGCTGTGTCGATTGCCGGACGGCCCAGTCAGGCGCCCATGCCGATGTTGAGCTGATCCAGACCGAGGGCCTCTCGATCAAGATCGATGAGATCCGCGAACTCATCACCCGCGCAGCCTGGACCCCATCGGTGGCTACGTATCGGGTTGTGGTCATGGAAGATGCCGATCGCCTCACAGAATCAGCCGCAAATGCCCTTTTGAAGGCGATTGAAGAGCCTTCTACCCGCACAATCTGGCTCTTGTGCGCCCCAACCATCACTGATGTCCTGCCTACGATCAGGTCCCGTACCCGCAATCTGACCCTTCGGACCCCATCGGCGAAGGCAGTCTCAGCGTTACTTCAGGGCGAGGGGATCTCAACCAATCTCGCAGATTTCGCCGCCGCAGCCTCTCAGGGTCACATCGGTCGTGCCCGTTACTTGGCTCGCGACCAAGCAGCCCGCGATATCCGCAATGACATCCTCAAACTCCCGACCACGATCGTTGATGTGGCATCAGCATTCGCTGCAGCTGCGCGATTGGTCGATGCGGCAAAGTCACAAGCGGAATCAGATGCCGAAGCGAAGAACGATGCCGAAATGGCATCCTTTAAAGAGGCGTGGGGACAGCAAGGCACCAAGGTTGTCGCAGGTGGTGCCAAGGCGATGAAAGAACTTGAGAAAGAACAGAAGTCACGTCAGACCCGAATGGTCCGTGATTACTTAGATCGCGCACTCTTAGATATTGCGACTCTGTATCGCGATATCTTGTTGACTCAATCTGGTGGCAACGATGAACTCATCAATACTGATCTTGCACCTGTGATCAATCAGATGGCGCAAGCAACAACGGCAGAGAAGACTTTGGCCAAACTTGAGATCATCATGAAGACTCGTGCCAACCTCTTACTCAATGCCGCACCGCTCTTGGTGATCGAAGCGATGATGGTGCAGCTTCGTTGAAAAATAGAATCCTGATCCCTGCGCTCGCTCTACTTCTTTCGCTTGCATCTTCTGTCGGTATTGCTGCGACTGCGGCACCAACGTTTTCGACCCTAAGCGATTATCAAAACCAGAAGTTGGCTTGGCGTGATTGCAACGATGGCATGCAATGCGCATTTATGAAGGTGCCAGTCGATTACTCCAAGATCACTCCCGCAAAATCCTTCTCACTCTTTGTCATTCGCCATCAGGCATCGAAGAAATCTGCTCGACTTGGGTCATTGGTAGTGAACCCTGGGGGACCAGGTGGATCCGGCGTCGATTACGCCTACGGCTGGTCATCGATCATCTCTAAAGCGGTATCAGATCGCTATGACATTGTGGGCTTTGATCAACGCGGCGTGAACCTCTCGCAGCCAATCCGCTGCCTCAATGATGCGCAAGAAGATGCCTTTTTAAGTAGCGATGGCAAGATCACAGACAAGGCCTCTTTGGCTTCGGCAATAGCGTCAGCAAAGGACTTTGCGAATAAGTGCGCGATCGCAGCTGGCAGCAAGTTGGGCCATTACTCGACCCTCGATGGTGCGCGCGATATGGAGATGCTCCGAGGTCTACTCGGTGATGCAAAGTTAAATTACATGGGCAAGTCATACGGCACATATCTTGGTACTTTGTATGCAGACCTCTATCCAACGAAGGTTGGCAAGATGATCCTTGATGGCGCGGTTGATCCACAAGAATCGGTAGAGAGCGCTGGCCTTGATCAAGCAAAGGGTTTCGAACTTGCACTCGATAGTTTTATTGCATCTAATCCATCGATCACCAAGGTTGCGATCTCGAAGGCACTCGATGTGCTGCATGCAAATCCGTTAAAGACGGGAAAGCGGGTCTTGACGCAATCACTTGCTGTCACAGGAATCGCATCGGGACTCTATGACAATCAAACTGGTTGGCCACAACTTTATGCTGCGCTCACGGATCTGATTACCTTTAAGAATGGTGCAAAGTTATTAGCGATGGCCGATGATTACAATCAACGCGATAGCAGTGGCCATTTTGTAAGTAATCAGAGCGATCTGCAGGGCGTGATCTCATGTCTTGACTTCGCTGATCCACGTACCGTTGATCAGATGGTCGCGGGTCAATCAAACTTTGTGAAGGTTGCACCAATCTTTGGACCATACTTGGCATTTTCGGGACTCTCCTGCAAGTACTGGCAGGCGCCACCAGTTCTCACAAGCGATTTCAGACCACTCGCATCAGTTACTCCAATCCTTGTCATTGGCGTTACCCGCGATCCTGCGACTCCATACCGATCTGCAGTTGCACTGAAGAAGCTCTTTACAAAGTCAGTGCTCTTGACCTATGACGGGGATGGCCATACCGGACATAATCGGGGGTCGAGCTGTATCGATTCGAAGGTTGACACCTACTTCCTGACTGGGGCGGTTCCGACCGCTCCAGTGACCTGCAAAGCGGCTAATTCACGCACGATTTAGGCTCATTCTGGGTCACAGGTTGGTAAAGAGCACCCCTCGGAATGGTGCATTATTTCCCCATGCGCCTAGACCACGTCTCATACGTTGCCAGCCACGACCAGATCTCTGATGTTGTCCAGAGAATCGGATCCCAGCTAGGAACAGCCTTCGTTGACGGTGGTATCCACCCCCGTTTCGGCACTCGCAACTTCACTGCTTCATTGCTTAACGGCCAATACATCGAAGTTGTCTGCCCACTTGATCATCCAGCAGCAGAAGCAACACCATGGGGCAAGGCTGTAACGAAGAAGGCTAACGAAGGTGGCGGATGGCTTACCTGGGTCTTCTCAACAAAAGATATTTCACGGATCGAAGAGAAGTTTGGTCGTCCAGCAACTCAGGGTCAACGTAAGCGCCCAGATGGATCACAGCTTGAGTGGAAGCAACTTGGCGTTCTAGAGATTGCAGAACAGCCAGAACTCCCATTCTTCATCCAGTGGCTTACAAATGATCATCCATCCGTAGATGGCAAGGCACATGCCGAAATCATAAAGATTGAAGTCGCCGCAAAGGGTGAACTCGATAATTCGTGGTTCAAGGATGATATCCATGCCGCACTTCGTGATCTTGAAGTGACCTGGGTTGATCCATCAACTGTAGAAGATGAATCAGGAATCGTCTCCATTACATTTAGTAATGGCGCAGTAATTTCCTAATAAGTTTTATCACTTCGCAAGAAATCGGCCTCAGTGGCTCAGTGGTAGAGCAGTCCACTCGTAATGGACAGGTCGCCGGTTCAATCCCGGCCTGAGGCTCCAGTTTTTCATTTGGGTCAGAACTCTGGGCATATTCTCAGGTAAAAGAAGGACCCGAAATTTTTATTGGAATAAACTTAGCTATTCGTGAGTAACAAAATGAAGGCAACCAAGTGAGAACCAAAAAAATCTTTGTAGTCTTTGCTTCAGCGCTAGCTCTCGTTGGATATTTTGAACCAGCAGATGCAGCAACTCCAGATTATTCAAAATCTGTTGTAGTCGCATCAGAGAATGTGGCTACCGATATCACTCACAGTGGCATTAAGGTTTATCTGGACACTTTCCGCCCGAATATGGATCTCTACCTCAATGTGGGGCTGCATGTAAATGCGACGCTATCAACTACAGACAAGACCGTTGTATCAGTCAACTACACAAACGGCACTCTTCAGTACCATTTCCGGTTCGGCCCCTATTTAACTTCCGCTGCAAAGACGAACGCCTTGGCAACCATTAAGGACAGTTCTGGCGTCACCCGAATTCAGATATTTGGAATGCCCTCAGATTTTCCGATATTAAGTATCAGTGGCAATAACAAGGCGCTAGCCGGTGAGAGTTTCTTGGCGAGTCCGACTACAACAGAGGGCTCCTATGCAATAGCAACAAAGGGGGTGAATACACTCTTCTTTAATAAGTCACCACGATTCATTGTGGGCTTTCGAGAGTTGAATGATTCAACCGCAACAGCGTTGCCAAGTGGCACTCCACGGTATGCATATTTAGAGCAAGTGCAACTTAATCATGAATCGCTTGCCCCTGGAATCTGGAAATTATTAGATTCTTCATTCCAGATCGTTGGAAGAGTTGACACTTTCGCAACCGAGAGTCAAGTCGTAGAACCAGATGGACACGACATAACTGTCGCCCCAGATGGAAACCCAATTGTTCTTGCTACACCCTCTCGCACGGTCGATAGTTCGTGGCTTACAAAGCCGTACACTGGAGCAATCGCAGATTGTGTTGTCGCTGAAGTGAATAATGGAAAAGTAGTTCATCAATTCTCACTCTGGGATTGGGCAAATACTCACCAATCTGAAGCGAAAACCCTTTTAGATAATGGTTTAAGGGATGCTGACCCGGCTCAACCTAATGGGCCTGCTGACATCTGCCATGCAAACTCTATTCAATACAATGCTGCAACTAATGAGTATCTCCTGAGCTCACGGAGTCTGAGCTCCCTCTTTATCTTGGATTCAACCCTCACTACCGTGAAGCAAGTACTCACCAGCCCAGGAAGTATGCAGCACTTCGCACGCTTCAACTCCGCTACCGAAATAACTGATTTGGGCAATTACACCAATGAGAAGTTCTCACGCTTCCAGAAGTGGACGCTCTCAGATAACAAATGGACACTCGCGGAAATAACTTTGCCGATCCATGTTCTTTATTGCGGTAACGCTCAATTGATCGATCCCACTCATCTCTGGGTGGGTGGTGGGTGCCAAGCATTTGAGAAGAATGTTCTTGGGGTTCTTTATGATGTGAGCACCGGGACGCCTAAAGAACTCTCGCGCCTCGTTGTATCTAGTATGGGATATAGCTACCGGGCCGATCTTGACCACCCCAACTGAGAGAAAATTCAAAGTCAAAGAGAGCGTGAATAATCTAAATCGTGCCGTGCTCTAAACCCTTGAGAACTTCCTTGGCGCGATCTCGTACATCGGGCAAATCAGATAAGCGCTTTAAACCGGCTAATTGCTGGGCCATACGATGATTTCCTTTAAATTCGGCAGCATGCTCATCTAAGAAGTTCCAGTAGAGCGTTGTGAATGGACAGGCCGTTTCGCCGGTCCGCTTCTTTGGGTCATAGATACAGCTTCCGCAGTAATTACTCATTCGAGATATGTATGCACCACCCGATGCGTACGGCTTTGTCATCATCTGGCCGCCATCAGCGTGCACGCCCATACCGATCACATTCGGAACCATCACCCAATCGCTCGCATCGATAAAGGCGGCACGCATCCACCCCAAGAACTCTTGCGGATTAACGCCAGCAATAAGCGCGAGATTACTGAGAATCATCAGGCGCGGAATGTGGTGGACCCAGGACCGATCTTCAATATCTTTTACGGTGGATGCCAGGCAGTTCATTTTGGTAGCGCTTGAATCAGTGAAGAGCGGCAAGAGCTTGCGATTGGCCCGCAGGTGATTCACCTCTTTGTAGTCAGGGCCCAAATGCCAGTACATACCGTTGATGTATTCACGCCACCCGATGATCTGGCGGATGAAGGCCTCGGCAGATGCGATC
>Ga0214201_1000466_pt1 | contig 13927 bp, 13 predicted proteins | sample TroBogEpilimnion_32_FD_153039 | JGI IMG/M metagenome (GOLD analysis project Ga0214201, IMG submission 153039) | Freshwater microbial communities from Trout Bog Lake, WI - 29MAY2009 epilimnion | ecosystem: Environmental > Aquatic > Freshwater > Lake > Epilimnion/Euphotic zone | place: Trout Bog...
GGTTCATAGGTAATACTTTATCCATGAAACAGGCGCTTATTGTTCGTGGGGGCTGGCAAGGACACTGGCCCGTAGAGACGACAAAAGTTTTCATCCCATACTTGGAGGCGAATGGATTCATCGTCCGGGTGGAAGAGTCCCCTGCAATTTATGCCGACCAGGCGTATATGGATACAGTCGATTTAATTCAACAGACGATTACTGCTGGAACTTTAGAGAAAAATGAATTTAATGGCCTGCAAAACGCGATAATAAATGGTGCTGGTTTCGCGGGTTGGCATGGCGGAATGGTTGCTTCCTTCCCCAACACTTCTGATTACATGCAGATGACGGGTGGCGCGTACACCAATCACCCTGGTAAGCACCCTGATTTTTGCATCGGTGATGAAACTGATAATTATGTTAGCCATACAATCAATATGACAGAGCTCGGAAAAAACCACGAAATTACTGGTGGAATTGCAGATTTTGAATTAGTGACAGAACAATATTGGGTGCTTCACGATTCATATAATGATGTATTAGCTACAACGACTCAGAAAGTGCGATCCTGGGATCCGTGGAATCGAGAGATAACCTCACCGGCAATTTGGACCCGTAATTGGGGTAGAGGGAAGATTTTTATTATTACTTGTGGGCATAACCTTGAAGTAGTTTCCGAGAAAAATGTCCGCACAATTATCGAAAGAGGTTTATTGTGGGCAAGTCGTTAGAAAATATCGACGATTTTTTTGCTCACGACCTCCTCCCAGAATCTCTACAAAATTTTTTGTTTGACTCTTCTGAATGGGCAATTGCTTCAGCTTTTATTGCCTATGCGGCTGGCGATGCCTTTGGGGTTGCACACGAATTTAATGCCACACCTATCGTTCCTGTCATCGATACTTTGCTAGGTAAATCTGATTGGCCATATGGTGGCGTCAGTGATGACACTGCACTAACTTTGTTAACGATCCAATCCATGTCAGAAGAAGTACCGGAAGCTGCTGCAGATCGGTTTTTAGATCTTCTACGAGAGCAGCAGAATTTTCTCCGCGGACTCGGCCCCACGACGCGATTCGCGCTTGGCATGCCTGTAAAAATAGAAGAGCAACATCTTATTGGGATTAGTAATGGCGGCATGATGCGTACTGCGTTACTCGGGATGATATTTGCTCCACAGCGAGAAGCAGAACGCGAAGCGTGGATCACTGCTTCAGTCCAGGCAACTCATAAGCATCCAACCGCCGTAAAAGCTGCGCTTCTAATGGCCGCACTATTTTCTGATGCGGCAAGCAATGGTGATCAAAATCCACTTCCTACGCTCTCTGATTGGACAGTATCTCCAAAAGGTATTTCACTCGATCCGATGGATACTTATTTTGGGGTTGTTCATGTAGCAACTCATGCAAACACGGTAAAAGATGCATACATTAGAGCCTGCGAACTTGGTGGGGACACCGATACTGTTGCGGCACTAGCTGGATCACTTGTAGCCGCTCGTTTACGTGAAAAGAGCGAATTATTCGATGTCGGCTGGCTGATGGATGTGAAGTGGAGCGAGATTCCTGAAATGAAGAATGCAATTGCACGGCTCATAAATCTTCGCACCGAATGGGATTTGTAATGTCACGAGTCTGGATTATCGGGCCCCTGGCCTGGGACACCATTCTTCATATTCCACAGATCCCGCCCGCAGGAGAATTTGTGCAAGGTCATGGATTACATGGTCGGCCCGGTGGAACAGCGGCTAATGTTGCCGTCGGTTTAGCCAGCGCTGGAATAGAAACTGGTTTTGCTGGATATGTTGGTGACGATGATCTTGGTCTAAAACTTTTAAGAAGCCTTGAAGAAAGTGCGATTCAAGAATTACATATTCAAACTCTGCCCGGAGATTCAAATAACGTTCTGCTCTTGATCAATGAGTCGGGTGAACGCACAATTATTGGGCTGACAGAAGATCGATTAGACCAAGTTTCAATACAAGATGTCGATCTTTCAGCTGATGATTTTGTCGTTTTTGTATTGTGGCGCCCCCATTTTCTGGGTGACCTTGAATACGCAAAAAAGAATGGCTGTACTGTAATTGTCGGAATTGAAGCTTTGAAATCGATTCCACAGATATCTGCAGATATATGCATTGGATCAGGATCGGATATCACTGCAGAAATAGATATTGCTAGTTGCCTCACTAGATTTGGTCGCATTGTGATTACGCACGGCGTAGATGGCGCAGATCAATATTGGGAAGAAGGTGGCGAGATCAGGAAGATTCATCAACCCGCTATTAAGGTCGACAAAGTTATTGATACTACTGGCGCTGGGGATTCATTTTTAGCTGGATATATCAAAGGTTTGATAGACCCTGTCCCAGCAAATGATGCGCCATTACTTATTGGCGCTCATTGGTCGGCAGTTGCCGTCACTAGTCATCAGTCCACCGCGCCAGATTGGGCTGATGTAGTAAGGCAGCTTCCAAGGGAGTACAGGTGACCCAACCTATAAAACGCACCATGGTCGCCATGCGGGTTATCTTTTTCTTTCTCTTCTTCTCTGTACTCGTATACACACCCCGCATCCCTGACATCAAGGATCATCTACATATCTCGTTGGCAACTCTGGGCCAGATATTTATGTTCACTGGTTTATTTGGTTTTTTTACAGCCAAGATTATTGCGAAGATTATTCTCAAGCTTAGCTCGCGCAGGGCGATTCTTGTCGCGGTGCCTTTCACTATGGGTGGTGGCACCCTGATCGCACTGGCACAAAATTCATTTATTTTTATAATTGGATTAATCTCCCTTGGTTTCGGAAGTTTCCTGATTCATACAGCGGTTAATACGCAAGCCAATACTCTTCGCGAACGCACCGGGACCAATCAATTAGCTAATCTTTCAGCAATTACCAATACCGGAGCACTTGTCGCAATATTAGTCGGATCAATTCTCCTCAAGGTATTGAGCACTGCGTCTTACATAATTAGTGTGCAAATTTTGACATCAACAGTTTTTTTAATTACCCATTTTTATTTACTCCCAGACGACTTGGTTGTAGAAAGCGATAAAGCTTTTCAGGGTAAAATGCCATGGTTTAGTAAAGACCTCAAACAGTTTTGGATAATTGTTTTGGCCCTCTTTGCAAGTACGACCGCAGAATTTTCTGTAAGCGACTGGGGCGCAATCCTTAGTCGAGATGATTACAAGGTTAAAGCACCTTTCTACTTACTGCCCTTTATCTTTTTTCAAGCCGGCATAGTTGTAAGTCGGTTCTCAACTAATGCATTGAGTAAGAGATTTGGCGAAGTCCGTTATGTTCGATACAGCGCAATAGGAGCTTCCATTATTTGGGGAATTGCGATTGAATCTGAAGCCCATATGTCCCATGCAAACCAGGCTCTCATAATTTCGATTTTGGTGCTCAGCTTCTTTGTGGCTGGGTGCGGGGTGGGGCCTGTTTGGCCGACAATGCTTTCGCAATCGACTCGTACCAAATACCCGGTATCACTGGTCCTTTCTCGATTATTTAGCATCACTAGTTTGTCATTTGTCTTCGGCCCGGGATTGGTTGCTTCACTTTCAAAAATTACTAGTCTCCCCAACGCCCTGATGGTGCCAATCACATCTCTTTTTGTAGTTGGATTACTGTCTACCAAGGCTTTAGCCCGTACCGAGTAAACTAATGGTCACAGAGTTTCGAGCGAATTAAGAAGAGGATTACTTTGCCGCATTACAAGGTTGCGATCGTAGGCGCTGGTCCTGCGGGGTATTTCACAGCTCAAGCACTTCAGAATTCACAGAGTGAAGACCTGATTTTTTCAATAGATATGTTCGAACGCCTTCCAACTATGTGGGGACTAGTTCGGTCTGGTGTGGCACCAGATCACCCAAAGATCAAAACGGTCGCAAAGGTATTTGAAAAGATAGCCTCTGATCCCAATTTTCGCCTATTCGGCAATGTAGAAATTGGTAGCGATTTAGATATAGAAGAAATGTGCCCGCGGTATGACGCAGTGGTTATGTGCACTGGTTCATCGATAGGCAAGAAATTAGGAATTCCAGGCGAAGATTTACCTGGATCTTTATCCGCCGCAGATTTTGTCCCTTGGTACAACGGACACCCAGATTACGCGAATGTGGTTGTTCCATTAGATGGAACGACTGCAGTAGTGATTGGTGCGGGTAATGTGGCAATGGATTGTGCTCGAATGTTAGCGCTGGATCCATCTGAATTAGACTCAACCGACACCGCACTACATGCACTCAACGCTTTCCATAAAAGTAATGTTCGCAAAGTCCACATCGTAGGTCGTCGTGGTCCAGAGCATGCAGCATTTACTTCACCAGAATTACGCGAGCTTCCCAAGTTAGAATATACCGACGTAATTATCAGCGCAGATGTAATAAATGCTGCAAATACCCGAGCATCAGTTGGGGAAATCGATAAGCAGTTGGCTTCAAATTTTGAAGCTTTTCATCTAGTTGCAGCGAAAAAACCATTAGGACACCCACGGTCCATGGAATTTCATTTCTTGTCTACCCCCAAAGAGATCAAAGGTAATGGGAAAGTGGAAGAAGTTATCTTTGGAATCAACGAAGTCAAGGACGGAAAAGTTGTTGATACTGGAAATATTTATTCAATTAAAACTAGTCTTGTGATTTCTGCGATTGGTTACGAGTCATTACCGATCCCTGGAATTTCTTTTATGAAAGGTAAGATCGAGAACGAAGCAGGCCGAGTATTGGGTACGAATATCTACACAGTAGGTTGGGCAAAGAGAGGACCATCTGGAGTAATCGGCACCAATAAGAGTGATGCATCAGAAGTAGTGAAATTACTTATTGAAGATTTAGATGCAGAACCAAAGCAAGGTGGGGACATAACAGTTGTACTTCCCACGTCCATCACAGTCGTTGATCAAAGCGCATGGTCAAAGATCAATGCTGCAGAAATTGCAGCGGGAGAAGCGGCGGGCAAACCGCGAATCAAGGAAGTTTCTAAAGTACGGCTACTGGAGATGGGAGTTAAGTAAATAACCCTTTAAATCAATGAAAATTGGGTATTTTGGGTCTCGCCTCCCAACAGGTAGTATTCATTCTCTCAACTCGCGCTTGTAGCTCAACGGATAGAGCATCTGACTACGGATCAGAAGGTTAGGGGTTCGAATCCCTTCAAGCGCACTTTTGTTTGATTTTCGCAATAAAAAGCGTTTCATTTTCTAAGGCTTTTTGCTACCCTGCCGCAATGACTATACCTGCTGTAAAGATTTCTAAAGATCAACATATCTGGAAATATGAAGCAGATATGAAGCCAGTGGTCTCGGTTGAACCAGGAACAATTATCGAGATTGAAACATGGGACTGCTTCACAGGCCAAGTCCAAACTCAAGAAGACACACTTCTCACCCTTGATATGAATCGCGTGAATAGCGCTACTGGACCGATTGAAGTTATCGGAGCCGAACCAGGGGACTCGCTTTCCGTCACCCTGATTGATATTCAACCTGGCCCTAAGGGAGCTGGAATGGTGATCCCCGAGTGGGGTCAACTCATCGACAAGGCAAGTGCACCTCAAACTCGAATCTTTAATGTAAAAGATGGCGTCATCACCATGGAATCGAACGGCGTGACATTTCCAACTCGCCCAATGTTTGGTGTTATTGGTATTGCTCCTGCCAGTGGTGAAATCGGAACCTTCTTTGCTGACCGTCATGGCGGAAATATGGATGACCATCTCAATGGAATCGGTGCAACAGTTCACCTACCGGTTTTCCAACCAGGCGGGTTACTAGCGATTGGAGATATGCACGCATCGATGGGTGACGGTGAGATCTCTGGAACCGGCGTTGAAATTGGTGGTAAAGGTCTTATCAAAGTAGATCTCGTCAAAGGAAATGCCGGTGGCTGGCCAATCACAGAACTCAAAGAATCTTGGGTAACACACGGAACGGCGAGTAATATTCAAAGTGCTTTGAAGATCGCTTGTGATGAAGCAGCCAAATTGCTCGTGGATGAGTGGGGCTTCACAATCGAAGATGCATTTATTTTTCTTTCTGTTGCCGGTGATTTGGGAATTGCACAGAACTGCCACCCACTCCCAGACGGATTTGCTGTAGCAAAGATGCGCGTTCCAAAGATTTCGCGCGCACCTCGTCCCTTCAAAAATATGTAGTTCACCTAACAGGCCAATCTAAAAAAATAAGGAGAAAATCAGTGGCACAACTAGAAAGAAATGCTGTTGGATTACGCGAAGTCGTATTCCAATCGATCTGTTCTATGGCGCCAGGTGCAGCGATCGCCGCATCTATCCCATTTGGTTCCCCACTCGCCGGTGGCGCGCTCCCATTAGCGGTGGTCTTCGCATTTTTTGGAATCTTCTTTACCGCTTCGAGCATCGGCCAATTGGCGGCTCATATTCCATCTGCTGGTTCAGTAGCTACCTATAGCGCTGTAGGACTTCGCCCTTGGGTCGGATTCCTCGTCGGTTGGGCATACGCAGCCGTCGAGATCTTGATCGTACCGCTTGTCATGCTCCAGCTTGGTTACACAATCGCTGGTGAATGGAATAGCAAGCAGAAGTCGTTCTCAGTAAACAACTGGTGGATCTTCACCCTCCTTGGAACACTTCTTGTGGGCTACATAGTTTATAAGGGTGTTCGTTCATCGGCACGCACAGGAGTTATCCTCGGGGCAATTGAGATTAGTGTCTTTGTCGTTGTTGGAGTAATTCTTGTTATTAAGGCGGGATCACATAACGATCTTGCGGTCTTCTCACCACATTATGCAAATGTAAAGGGTTTCACAGGTTGGTCTGGCGTTATCGCTGGCTCGGTCTTCTGCCTCTTGGCATTCTCAGGTTTTGAAGCAGCTGCCCCATTAGCTGAAGAGACTGAAAACCCACGCCGCAACATCCCAAAGGCTGTCATGTACTCAACACTCTCAATTGGATTACTCTACGCATTCACTACATATGCTGCCACAGTTGCCTTTGGCCCATCAAAGTTCAAAGACTTCGCTAGCTACAACAACGGCAATCCATGGGATGGTCTAGCAAAGGGACTCGGAACGATCTTCTGGCTCCTAGTTCTCTTCGCGATCATCAACTCAACAATCGGAAATGCAAATGCTGGAGCAAATGTATTTACTCGTACCGCCTTTGCATTTGGTCGCGCAGGAGCCTTTCCTAAGGCACTTGCTGAAATTGATCCAAAGCACAAGACACCTCGCAACGCAGTGATCGTCCAGCTTATTGTTGGACTCATCATTGCTCTAGGACTTGGCGCGAAATACACACCGCAGACTGCATTTGGAATTGTGGCCACAGCTCTTGTTGTGGCGGTTGTTCCGGTCTACATGATCGCCAACCTTGCTTGCATCGGTTACTTCACCAAGCATCGTAAGGAAGATCGACGCACGCTCATTCATATCATCGTTCCTGTTATTGGATTCATTTTCTTGATCCCCGGATTCTTTAACGCGGCCGGTATTACTGGAATTCCAGGTTTAAGCTTCATCGTTTCTCTCGCATCACCGCTTACCTACGGTGCATATGCAATGGGCATCTGGATGTTGCTTGGACTTGTGGCTCTTGCCTACCTCTCCTCAAAGAAGCCTGAAGCGATTAAGGAAGTTGCAACAATTCACGGTTAAGAACCAAAATAGAAAAGCCCGTGGTCGGTGACTGCGGGCTTTTTACCTCTTGGCGCAGCGAGTTACGGTTACCATTTTCAAGAAGCCTCTGGTATCCACCGATGGCAGGCAACTTCTGAAGTTCAAAAAATCTTCTCCGCACTGAAGGTTAACCCACCTTATTCTTGGGTTGGTTCAGGATTGTTGGTTCGATCAAATACAGCCAGGTAGATACTTCCCTGATAAAACTTCCTGTGAAAATGCTGAAAACTATGGCATTGGGACCCCAGCAACCTCAAGCCTTCACTAGGTACTATCTATTCATGTCATTTAACGGGATTCGAGCCAAGAGCCTATTTATTGTGATGGCAACCCTTTTGGTCGGTAGCGGCATTTCTTTTTCGTATGGCGCCACCACTCCAACTTTTAATGAATCATCAAATGGCAAAACTATCACTCTAAAAGTTGGTGCTTCTTTTAATATCACTTTGAATTCCACTTATTGGCAGTTCACTCCTATGATTTCTAAGAAAATAATTGCGTCAATCGGGGCACCAGTTTATGCAGCCGTTATGCCTGCTCCACTTTCGACAGATTCCCCAACCTCGTCATCAACTTCATCACCAACAGCCTCGTCAATCCCACGTGCACCAAATAGTTGTTTCCCAGGCATGGGTTGCGGAACTGTTCTCTGGAATTTCAAAGCAAAAAAGATTGGTACCGCACTAATAGTTGCCACGCGTACTAGCTGTGGCGAGGCAATGCGCTGTACGCCAGCAGATAGTACATTTCAGGTAAAAATTAAGGTGATTCGCTAGAAACTACGCTCATTGAGTGTCGGGGGTCCACCGATAGACTCATCCCATGTCTCAGGCACTTCCGTACCCATCGGCTCCGGCGCAGTCGGAATCCCGAAGTGTTCTGGCGGTCCCGGCCTTTCGTAAGTTATGGAAGAGCATGGCTTTCTCCTCGTTTGGAGATTGGCTTGGCCTTCTAGCGACCACTGCACTTGCACAAGAACTCGCTGGTGGCAATTACAAAAAAGCCAACTTTGCAATCGCCGGTGTTTTCATCGTCCGATTACTGCCTGCAGTTTTGCTCGGTCCAATTGCTGGTGTGATCGCGGATCGATTCGACCGTCGGCGCTTAATGATTTTCTGTGACATATTCCGATTTGGTTTTTATGCATCGATCCCAATTATTCATAATTATCTCTGGCTGTATACGGCCACAGTGATCGTTGAAGCGATCACACTTTTCTGGTCGCCCGCAAAAGAAGCATCGGTTCCCAATCTTGTTCCTAAAGATAAATTGGAATCTGCTAATCAGATGACCCTGCTTGCAAGTTATGGCAGCGCACCGGTCGCGGCTTTGATGTTCTCACTTTTAGCTGGTGTAGCGGCCACTATTTCTTCATTTACCAGCAAGAGATACGCATCTACCGCTGATTTAGCCCTTTATATTGATGCAATTTCATTTTTATATACAGCTTGGGTTGTCTACCAATTGCAGACTATTCCAAAAGGTGCTGCTTCAAAGTCGGCGGTCAATGACAATATCGGAAAGTCATTATTCGAAGGTTTCAAATTTGCTACTCAGTCAAAAATTATCAGTGGTTTGATCTTTGGAATGCTAGGTGCCTTCTTTGCCGCCGGCGCTGTCATCGGCCTTGCCCGTACCTTTGTTGGTGACCTAAACGCCGGTGATGCTGCTTACGGAATTCTCTTTGCCGCGGTCTTCACAGGTCTAGCTTTGGGTATCTGGCTTGGTCCAAAAATTTTTAGTCAATTCTCCCGCCGGCGTATCTTTGGTGCTTCCCTTACGGTCTCTTCATTTTTCTTAATTATTCTTGCCACGGTTTCTAATATCGTTTTAGCAATTTTGCTAACCATTATTCTCGGCGCATTTGCAGGACTCTCGTGGGTTACTGGCTTCACAATGCTTGGAATGGAAGTTGAGGATGAAGTGCGTGGTCGGATCTTTGCATTTGTGCAGTCACTGATTCGAATTTCATTAGTCTTGGTACTCGCAATTTCGCCAGTACTTGCAGCTGCAATTGGCCGTCACAGTTTTGTTATTAACCACATACATCTTCGTTATAGCGGCGCTGCCTTCACGATGTTTGGTGCCGGAATTATCGGTTTGATCGTTGGAATCGTCTCCTATAAGCGCATGAAGGATCGCCCGAAGGTCTCGTTCTTTTCAGATGTGCGTGCGGCATTGAGAGGCGAACTGGGCGGGACCACGGAGACAAGTCGAAAAGGCGTCTTCATCGCCTTTGAGGGTGGAGAAGGATCTGGGAAATCAACTCAAGCCGAATTATTAAAAACATACCTGGAATCAATTGGTGAAATCGTTCTTGTCAGTCGTGAGCCTGGTGGAACCCCATTGGGCAAACAATTACGGAAAATTTTGTTGGACCCTGCGACTGGTGCAATCTCACCAAGGTCAGAAGCTTTGCTATATGCAGCAGATCGTGCCAACCATGTTTTCTCGTTAGTTCATCCCGCTTTAGAACGTGGTGATGTCGTAATTACTGATCGCTATATTGATTCTTCTATTGCGTATCAAGGTGCGGGTCGGATTCTGCAACCTGCGGAAGTTGCACGGATATCGCGATGGGCGACAGAATCACTGACGCCCACCCTGACTATTATCATGGATGTGCCAGCAGAAATTGGATTGAGCCGTCTCAAAGGTGCTGACCGACTGGAACAAGAACCATTAATTTTTCACGAGCGTGTACGTCGCGAATTTTTAAATTTGGCTAACGTTGATCCCGAACGTTATTTTGTTGTTGATGCTACACAATCAAAAGAAGATATTGCAGTGCAAGTAGCAGAACGTGTTTCTTTAATACCTTCTCTGCGCATCAATCGTGATAAGAACAAGAAGTAATAAATGTCAGTTTTTGAAAGTTTGGTAGATCAGGAAGAGACTGTTGCTATTTTAAAAAGTGCTGTAGTCGCGGCAAAGCAGAACGAAGACGAATCGCAGGATATGACCCATGCCTGGTTGTTTACTGGGCCACCAGGATCGGGACGTAGTAACGCCGCACTTGCCTTTGCGGCCTCTTTGGTTTGCAAGGATTCTGGATGCAATCATTGTGTTGATTGCGCCACGGCGCTCAAGGGTACTCACGCAGATGTAGAACTCATTAAGACCGAGGGATTGTCGATCAAGATTGACGAGGTCCGCGAATTAATCACCAGGGCCTCATGGACGCCAGCTGTGGCGGAGTATCGAGTTGTGGTCATAGAGGATGCAGATCGATTGACCGAATCTGCGGCTAATGCGCTGCTCAAAGCCATTGAAGAGCCCGGATTGCGTACTGTTTGGTTGCTTTGTGCTCCGACATTGAGCGATGTCTTGCCCACAATTCGATCACGTACGCGCAATCTAATTTTGCGGACTCCTTCTATTAAGGCTGTCGTTCAATTGTTACAAAACGAACAAATCCAGCCTGCAACCGCCGAATTAGCGGCTCGAGCTTCACAAGGGCATATTGGCCGGGCACGTTTTTTAGCAAACAATCCAGAAGCCAGGACACGACGGACAGATATCTTGAAATTGCCACTAACAATCACTGATATTGCCTCTGCATTTCAGTGCGCGCAGTTGTTGGTAGATGCCGCCAAACGTGAAGCAGAAGCAGAAGCAGAGAAACGAAATGATGTTGAGACCAGCGCTCTTAAAGAAGCTTGGGGCCAGCAAGGCAGTCGTGTTGTTCAAGGCGGTGCCAAAGCTGTTAAAGAATTAGAGAAAGAGCAAAAGTCACGTCAGACGAGAATGGTCAGGGATTATTTAGATCGTGCACTTCTCGATATTGCAACCTTTTATAGGGATACCCTGTTATTGCAGAGCGGCACTCAAGGTCAGGATTTACTCATAAATTCGGATATGTTTAGAGAATTGCAGATTATTGCGAGCAATACCAAGGCAGAAGATACTTTAAGAAAGTTAGAGGCGATCATGAAAACACGTACTAATCTTTCTCATAACGCTGCGCCACTTTTAACCATCGAGGCGATGATGGTGCAATTGCGTTGAAAAAACTTTTTGCAGTATTTGCCTCAATCACTGCACTTCTGTTGGCATCTCTACTTCCAGCACAAGCGTCACAGGTATGGACTCTTCAGAAGTTCCAACAGCAATCCCTGAACTGGAAACCTTGCGATCAAGGTTTTTATTGCGCAAGTTACCAAGTACCGGTTGATTACAACCATATTGATTCCAATACTTTTACACTCCAGGTCTTAAAGCACCCAGCAAATACTCCAACGAAAAAAATTGGTACTTTGATCCTCAACCCTGGCGGCCCTGGTGGTTCTGGCGTGGATTATGCGTATAACGCCGATACCGATGTCTCTAAAAGCATTGAAAATGTCTATGACCTGGTGGGTTTCGATCCTCGCGGCGTCAATTTAAGCCAGCCAATTAGATGCTTGAATGATAAGCAAGAAGATGATTTCTTATCAAATAATGGCACCGTACAGAGTCAGGCTGATCTCTCTGGTGCAATAGCAAGCAGCCAAATGATTGCCAATGCCTGCGCGCAAGCAGCGGGAAATAAATTGGGTCATTACTCCACGTTAGAAACAGCTAAAGATATGGAAATCTTGCGTATCTTGTTGCACGAGCCACTTTTGAATTATTTAGGTAAGTCCTACGGTACATATCTTGGGACCTTATATGCAGCGCTGTATCCACTAACCACTGGAAAAATAGTTTTAGATGGTGCTATCGATCCTAACGTATCGATTCGAGATCAAAACTTGGTGCAAGCGGTTGGATTTGATTCAGCTCTTAAATCTTTTATTTCCGCAAGTTCAACTATTTCTCTCAAAGATATTCAAGTTTTCTTACAGAAGAGTCGAACGAAACCATTGCAGAATATGCATGGCCGCCAATTGACAGAGTCACTAGTAATCACGGCGATTGCGGCAAGTCTTTATGATCCTGCGCAAGGTTGGCCAGAATTAACTAAGTCACTCACCGAAGCATTCAATGGGAATAATCCCACAGGTTTATTTGCGCTCGCAGATTCTTATAACGAACGAGATGATGCGGGCCATTATATTTCTAATCAGACCGATATCGCTGAGGTGATTTCCTGTCTTGATTTTTCTGATACAAGGTCTATCGCAGCTTTGCAAAAGGATGCACCTAATTTCACGAAAGCTGCACCAATCTTTGGTCCTTATCTTGCTTACTCTGGCTTGCCATGTCATTTCTGGAAAGCCTCCGCTGTCACACCACCCCTCATGAAAAATTTGAAAACTAATCCGTTACTGATAATCGGTACAACTCGCGATCCGGCTACGCCGTATCAATGGGCACAGGGGTTACGGAAAGACTTTTTGAACAGCACCTTGATCACCCTCAACGGTGACGGCCATACCGGCGCCAACCGGGGAAGTAGTTGCGTGGACAATGCCATGAATACCTATTTGTTAACGGGGAAAGTGCCGTTCAAGGAGCTGATATGCGAGCTAGACCCCAAGAAAGTCGCCATAACCAGCGCATAAGCCGTGCTTGGCCGTGGTAATTAGCACCCCTTTGGATAAGGCATTATTTCCCTATGCGCCTAGACCATGTCTCCTACGTAACCAGTCACGATCAACTTTCTGACACTGTTCAACGCTTGGGAGCCAAGCTTGGAACATCCTTTGTTGATGGTGGAATTCACCCACGCTTTGGAACTCGTAACTTCACTGCGCCGCTAAAAAATGGCCACTACCTCGAAGTAGTTTGCCCACTTGACCACCCTGCAACCGAAGGCACTCCTTGGGGTAAAGCAGTTTCTAAAAAAGCGAATGAAGGTGGCGGTTGGCTCACGTGGGTTTTCTCAACAGAGGATCTTGCACCAATTGAATCAAAATTTGGTCGCAGCGCTTTAGAGGGGCACCGTACGCGCCCAGATGGAACCGATCTTAAGTGGAAGCAAATTGGCGTTATTGAGATTGCAGAGCAGCCAGAACTACCTTTTTTCATCCAATGGTTAACCAAGGATCATCCTTCGCAAGAAGGTAAGGCAGTTGCAGCGATCAGCAAGATCGAATTGTCATCAGTCGGTAATTTGGATAATTCTTATTTCAAGAGCGAAATAATTGATGGGCTTCAAGATGTGAAGATCGAATGGGTCGAACCGTCAGCAAATGATGGTGAAACTGGAATTGTTGCAATCTATATCAAGACCGATAATGGTGAAATACGAGTCGACTAGGTTTGACTCAAACTTTAGATCAACGCCTCGGTGGCTCAGTGGTAGAGCAGCCCACTCGTAATGGGCAGGTCGCCGGTTCAATCCCGGCCCGAGGCTC
>Ga0214201_1000470_pt1 | contig 13862 bp, 11 predicted proteins | sample TroBogEpilimnion_32_FD_153039 | JGI IMG/M metagenome (GOLD analysis project Ga0214201, IMG submission 153039) | Freshwater microbial communities from Trout Bog Lake, WI - 29MAY2009 epilimnion | ecosystem: Environmental > Aquatic > Freshwater > Lake > Epilimnion/Euphotic zone | place: Trout Bog...
GAATTTGCCATGTTTTTATAGGCTTGTAGCTAATTGACCCTGTCAGGGGTAGGTAGAAAGAGGTGGTCGTGGGTGGTCGATGAGGCGACTGATGAGGCGACTTCAATGAAGGTAACTCGAGTACCTGAGACATAGGGATCTGCTTTCTCTAGTCCACACAAGGACTTTGGAAAGTCGAGTCATCAGTCGCTCAGACTTCTCGTTTTAGGGGGAGTCTACGAGAGTAAGAAAATGCTGGTGAATGACTTCCAAGTTCCGTGAGGAAATTAGTTGTTATTACGTCTTAATTATACCACATCACACTTTTCAAGTGTTCATAGAAGTTCACTGACGTGCAACACAATGAGGCGACTAACGAGGCGACTGTAGATGCTACGAAAGTGTTCAATATTTAGATCGAAAAATGTGAATAAATGTGTAAATAAAGTTTCAGCTAGAGAAGCAATATTTTTTTGCCTTTTCTAGTTTGTCTGAGAGGGGTGATGTCGCTTCGTTGTCCACTTGCAGCTTCACGTGAGACATCTCGAATATCAGAGCAAGATCTACATATCCACTGATGTTCCTGACGCCAAAAGGTGAAAGGATTTTTGCATCTACGACAAAGTGGAGTCGTCTGTTCATTGCTATTGCATCCTCGACATTTAGGACTCGGTCCAAATGTAACGAAGGATTTTCTTTGAATACACTTCTGGCAAACAAACTCTCCTTTTTGTGGTCGCATCGAGTCGAAATTGGTATTCCTTTCCGTTGGTTGAGAAACTGGTTTTCGCGTTACAGAAAGATCAGAATTTACATAAAAACTATTTGTATCAATTTCAAGGCTCTCGAAAGTGACTTTTGGCTTGAAAGACCAATTTTTTGAACTAGAGCTTCTTTTTGCAGATGAAAGATTACTTTTACGCTTTTTCGCTCTAATGTTTTTTTCATTCTTGCTCAAAGCACTTGGACTGTGAGCAGGGCTTGGTGGCAATGAAGTTATAAATTTCTGCTTAGTTGACTTCTTTGGAGTCAAATCAGATGCATCTGCCACTGAACCTAGCCAGCAAGCACGCATCTCCTCCGAGTTTTTATGGCTGAATGGGCAATATGGACATGGTAGCGAAATCATGTTCAGAACCTCCCGAGATGTTTATACAAAAACCGTAATACAAGATTGTGACAGAACCTCATTAATCCAAACGACAGGCGAATGTAGGAAGTTAGGAGGCATCGACATTAACCATTTCTAGGCAGTATTTAAATCGATACAGAAGCAATTGATCTAAAATTAGCTGTATCAAGCCACTCACGAAGAAACTTGGTTGCTAAGACATCATCCTCGTTGTACTCCAGAACTTCTTGTTTTCTTTTTCGATCGGCCGCTAACAAACCATTCACGGCCTGCTCATACCAAACCTGAGACTGATCGCCACCTGGGTCAGGATTACGCCATTTATGCCCCGCCCAAACGGCCACCGTCTTCAACTTGTAATTGGTTGGTGAAACGAGACTCTTTTCAACAACTTTCCTCAGGTCGACCCAAGATTCGCTGGTTAAAAATACCTCAATCTCGTCTTCGGCCAAGGATGTTGATAGGTGATTTGATAATCGACGTATGTGTTTATATTCAGCAGCATCACCACTGTATACATAGTATTTAACGCTCAATCCTTCTTCACTAATTGAACGTTGCAGTTCAGACAGCCAGGACCAAAACTTTTGGAATAGTTCAATTTCAGAATTTTCATCGATCAACTCCTCAAAATTGGAAAATCGATCAATAAACCCATTATCTAATTTGAAAGACGATTTATTAGTTACGTAAATACCCCAAAGGTAGACACGATCATCGTAACTCTCCATGTCAATATCGATTTCAATATCAGCCCGAGGAACGTCAATCGACAGTGCATCACGTTGCAAGAAAATCTCATCAAAATATCCAGACACTGCAGAATCATGCCATTTTGTCCACAGCTCAGACTTAAAATTCGGGTCAACAGGTAGGTTCAGCAGGTCAACTTTTCCTAGTTGTGCTCTAGTGCGAATTCCAGCCTCAATTAGTTTTTTTGCCTGAAGTTTATTTAGGCCAGGAAGTAAGGAAATGCTGTCACGCTCTAAAAGAATTGGACCGCAAATCTCCCTCCACTGACATTCGTCACATTCACTTTGGTTTATGGGTTCTACTAATGACGGGATTGAGACATCTGAGATACGAAGAAGTTCATGTTCTGCGATTTTGACTCTTAGTAAGTAGGCTTCGATATATTCTTCTAGAAAACTCTTTTCAACCCTCTTCAACCGAGGACCATTCAAATTTATCCAAACAACTTTTTTGCTGTTCTCAAGAATTCCTGCACAGCCACTTTTATTCGCAAGACCAAGCTCAGTCAATTGCATTTGATAATGGGCAAGCTGGAAAACATCCTCAATAGTGTGAGCAGGTGCATACAGTCCTAAAGTCACGGATGAGTTTCCTTTTGCCAATTCATCAAGGGTTGATGTCAAAATGTCTTCTTCACCTGGTTTCAGTAGCTGATGATTTTTTACATCAATGCAAGTCCATCCATCTTCCAAGTGGACCAAAATGTCAGGTGAACCCACACGACCTGAACTTGTGCGTGGAAGAACTGAACCTAATATCAATCCAGTGTTTTTCGATAATGCATCCTGGGTCCCCAAAAGACGCTCGTCCCGTGGCAGAGTGCGTAAGTCTCTGATTTGGCCATTCCAGTAAGAGCTCAACTCAACAAGAATATTTTCTTCAAACAAAATTCCCTGTTTAATTCGCCGTTCTTGTCCGATGCTTGGCGCTGAAGACATCCCAACTTTTGTAGGGTCGTTATTCCATCTTGTGACAACTTCACACTGTTTGGCGGAGTATGAATCTATGTTTATTTGGCTCATCCCCCTAGTCTTTCAGGGCGACTACCAGTGACATGTCATTAATAAGTACATCACTAATTGGTTGATCTGTGAGATAGCTGATGGAGTTAGTAAGTTGTAATTTAAGCAAACAATAAGGAAGAACCGTGAGTAGGCAATTCGGTGAAATACAAGGATTCCCAATTGGGTCAACATGGTCAAACAGAAAAGAGCTCTCTAATTCTGGTGTCCATGCACCACCAATGGGTGGAATCAGTGGAACTGCAGCCGAGGGGTCTGACTCAATTGTTGTAAATGGCGGGTACGAGGACGATGATGACCTCGGTTTTGAGATTATCTATACAGGTGCAGGCGGAAACGATCCAGCATCAAAAGCACAGATTGCTGATCAATCTCTCAACCAGCCAGGGAACGCTGGACTAGTAACTAGCCAGCTCGAAGGCTTACCTGTAAGAGTTATACGAGGTAGCAAAGGTAACCCAAAATTTTCTCCAAGTAGTGGACTGCGGTACGAAGGACTTTTTCAAGTTGTCGATCACTGGAGTCAGATTGGGCTTAGTGGATTCCGTATCTGGAGATTCAAGCTTCAAAGAATTAATGAAAATGAATATCAAGATCCTTTAACAGGGCTTCCTCAAGGAACTATCAGACCAGGCAAGAAAAGTTCGGTTGTAGTTCGAACAATTAGAGATAGCGAAGTATCAAGAGCGATTAAAAAACTCTATGGTCATCACTGCCAGTTCTGCGATGCTCTACTCCCAGTTCCCGGGGGACTCATTGCACAAGGCGCGCACATAAAGGCACTTGGAAAACCTCACTATGGGCCCGACACAACTTCAAACATGATGTGCTTGTGCCCCAATCACCATGCAGTTTTCGATGCAGGAGGCCTCTATGTTTCTGAGGACCTCAAGGTGAGAAACCAAAATGGCGAGGCTTTCGGAAAACTAAAGATTCATCCTCTGCATGACATAGAAACTGAATACTTCAAGTACCACAGAGATCTCTGGGGCTATTGCACAATCTCGGGAAGTGATTCCATAACTTCTGCGGCGAATTCTTGAGCGAAACTCGCTTCTTTAGCTAACAGATCTTTCAAAAGGAGTATCCCCCCTTGCGCATATCTTTCAGCTATTTCAAATCTTTCATCAAGATCTCCAAGAGTGTCAGCATTTCCCATTTCATGCAATTGAATTGCCGCCATTAAAACATGATCACGTTCCTTCCAGTACTCAACACGGACACCAGTGTTTGAACGCTTTATCTCGCTAACCTTCGATCCATGTTTAAATCCATAAGCCATTGCAATCAGGAAAGCTTCCTTATTGCTTATTGCTTTACCATCAACACTTTTCAATGCTGCTTTTAATTGATCAAAAAGTGGGACAGATTGTTCATCAAATTCGACAATTGTCTTTCTTGAGGTTTTCAATTGAGCTCCTTAACGATCTTTGTTTCAGATTTAGCCACATCAACATCAATATTAAAAACACGAGGATTTCTAGTGGCAAGAATTTTTGCTACATCAGAGGTGTATTCCGTCGCTGTCATCAACATAATTATTTGTTGCGTTTCACCTTCAATAGTCATCTTGGTTTTTTCAGCCAAAACTCCTGCAAGATTGCTCTGCATTTCAGGACCTAAACGTCCCATTGGGCTGTCAACAACCATCGGAAATGCAAGTCCAGCAACGCTACTAAGAGCCAGTGAGAAAGCAAACGCCAAGCAAGTACGCTCACCTGCCGCGAGTTTGTCGAGAATTTCAAAATCAGTGTTGTTGATTACAGAAACTCTGAAATTCTCATCAATGTCAACTTTTTCAATGAAGTCCTTTTTCCACAACATGTCCTTGAACTGCCTATCAAGACTGTTCGCAACGTCATTTCTAACTTGGTCACAAAGCTCTCTGTAAATTTTCTGTGAAGCTACAAGTGCTTTACTTGCAAATTTTGAGTTCTTCAATGCTTCAGCAGCCTTTTCACTCAAATCACTTTGGGCATTGATCTCTTTTGTATTTCTTGTTAAATCAGCCTTGACTGACTCAATTGTTGCTTCGAGACGACCGATTTCCCGCTGACCTAAATCTCGAGATTCTTCAGCCCTACGCAGATTCTGATGAAGAGTGGCTATCTCTTCGTCATTGTGCCCCGCAAGCTTTGCATTCAGCACATCTAATTTCTTCTTGAGAGATGCGAAGTCTGTCTTTGCAGTTCTAATGCGGTCAAGAATCACATCTGAACCCGATCTAGCCGACTGAGAATCATTGATGATGCTGAGAAGCTGAGGTTCGAGGCTACTTAATACTTCTCCAAGATCACTCACAACGTTGTATTTCGAAAGGAGATCTTTGATGTGATTGCACGACTCAGATCCGTCAACGAGTTCACGCTCACAAAGACATCGACCACGCTCAAGAAGGTCCGTAAGAGTATCTGACGTAAATGGTGGTGGGAGTACTTTATTAACTCTCGCAAAATCTATTTCTGCTTTAAGTGACGCCAAAGCATCCATGCCTAACGAATGCGGGGCATTTTGTACGGCCCAACTAGATAGATCACCCTCGGATGCATCAAGTCTTTTTTGTGCTGCGTCAAGATTTTGAATTATCTCTTTTCTACGATCAAAATCAGCTGCGGTTTCAGCAACATTGCCAATTTTAGATGAGAGTTGCTGAATAGATTCAGCTAAACCTTGCACCTCATCTTTTTTTAACGCAAGATTTTTGCTCTCTACCTCTAAGCGTTCATTAAATTGCTGATTTTGCTTGGCGAGTTCTTCACCTTTTGAGCCAGATCCTTTTGCAGCGGTTCTCAATAGCTCCTCAGATACCTGCTGAAGACGAGTATTCATGTTTTCTAATACGTCAATGTTCGCAATTTGCAAAACGGAATCGCGAATAAATCTTGCATCATCCTTTCGAAAGAATCGATCAAGACGTTCACCATCAAACAGAAAATAAGGGCTGAATCTTCTTGGAAGATTTTCATCAATCCAATCATTCGAATCTTGAATTCTTTGGAACCCGACGCCAAAGTTAGCCATTGACATTACTTCGAAGTTCTGTCTCACGATCTTTGGCTCACCATCTGCCTTGATGTAAAAATACTGACGTGAAATTTTTGCAGAACCACCGTTGGAGAGAGTCATATTTATTGAGACCTCAACGATAATTTCATCCCCCTCTTTGGCTCCAAGGATTGCCCCTTGGCTGACCAAAGATTCCTTCAGGAATTTAGTTGAGTCATCAATTGATTCGTAGAGACACCAGGTAATCCCATTAAAGAAATTAGTTTTACCTGCACCATTGTTGCCCTTAACAATCACAAAAAGTCCAGTATCACCTGCAAGATCTACATCTACATCGCGATGTTGACGAAAGTTCTTGAAGCTAATTGACTCGAGCTTCATTAGTTTTGACCCGATTCATTGCTAGTCCAGTTTGCCGAATGTTTAGAAACGAGTTTTTGGAATCTAGCTTTATACGCAGATGCACCTTCAACCTCGCTTGCAATTTCAGCTAGGAATAGTTCTTTCAGGAATTCTTTGACAGCTGGATCAGTGTCAACGGAATCTATGCTTCGCATAATCATTCTTGGATTACTCATTGTGCTCCCAATACTTCAGTCATTTTTTCCAGAATAGTTGCGTGAATTTGACCAGAATTATTCGCGTCACGGGCAAATTCATCAACTCTTACTAGCTCTCTTCTCAGTAGCTTAGTTTCATCGGACCTTGCAGCCTTATCCTCAATCGCAGATGCACGAGGTATCACCATCAAGTCATAAACATCAGCGAAATCCTTGCCTTTGCTTCTTCTCAACAAACGCCCTCTACGTTGAATGAACTCTCGAGGATTTGTCGAGCTGGCCAAAATGATGCCACGTCTGGTGGCAGGAATGTCAACTCCCTCATCAAGACACTTAACAGCCAAAAGAACATGAACTCTTCCAGTGGTGAAGTCATCCAATATCCAACCTCTTTCGCTCAAACCGTTGTACTCAGTTTTTGCGACTGTTCCTTCTTGCCCAGTGAACCTGCGATAGATAATTCCAAGGTTATTTAGTCTCTCTGCCACGAGCTCCAGCTGCTCAATATCACTGCAATAAATGAGCGTACCTCTAAGATCCCCAAGTTTTGAAACCAGCATCTCTACTTGATCAATTTTTTGAGCAGCTCGTTTTACAATTCGTGCTCGTCGGATTAACAGAATATTCAAATTGTCTTCATCTTCTTTTGTATTTTGCATGTGTGACGCGAGCGTTATCTGTCGACTTAACTTTGCGTATTGGAGCATTTCATCATCTTCAAGATTTACAAACACCGGATAGTAGTTATAGGGACAAAGGGGTGTCTCGCCGGTGATTGGATCAACCCAGGTCAGCGCCTCATGAATACCGAAAACATACACAACTCCACCGAAGTACTCAAGTAGTTTTTGAGTTCCATCATCGTCAAACCAACGATGCGGAGTTGCACTTAATCCAAGTCGCATCTCATAATCAGAATCAAGCAATTGACTAAAGAATTCTGAGCCCGATCCATGCGCTTCGTCCACAACAATCATTGACATTGCACATCGACCAATTAAAACTTTCATCTCGGTGCGGAATTCCTGTGTAGCAGCAGTATTTTGAACTGCAATAACGACACAGTGCTTCACTAATCCCAGTCGAACATTGGCCTGAGCTTCTTGGAGTTGCGCGCGCCAATCGGCTCCTCCATATGCAAGCAATGGATCAAGATCAGAGAGGACTTCAGCCCATTGAACTGCAAGATGTACCTGTGGAGCAACGATGAGAACAATGCTTGAATCAGAATCTTGAGCAATAGTTGTTATGCACTCTCTTGCAGTTCTTGTTTTGCCGGTTCCTGTTGCCATTTCCAAGATTCCTTTGCAATCTGCACCAATCCAAGCAGTAATTGCATCCTCTTGATATTTTCGAAGTTGCGGGACAAGTTTTTTATCTTCTTCATATTCAATCGCATATTCGTCAAGGTCTAAATCTGCAATGTCGTCTGGAGCAATTGACAGCAATTTATGCCTAACTGCCTCAGGGAGAGCAATTGATAGAAAATCAGAACCATCAGTCGCGTTCCAATACTTATCAAATAATGCACGATCATGCTTTACAAAGCCTTGGAGTCCTGGCACCCAAGACTTGAACACCTTGAATTCCTCCACATTGTGACGCCATCCACCAGCAGATTCATTGTTTGAACCTGAGAATGAAATTACGTCGCCCAATTGATCAGTAAGAATTCCAACTTTCAAATGAAAAATACCCTCTTGATTTGTTAATTCTCGTGGGATGACAACTTTTATCTCCAAACGCTCTTCCTTGAGCAACCAAGATAAAGCTCGTAAGTGGTTTTTTTCAATGAGATCGGTCAACCGATCTATGTCACCAAGAGATTCCTCGAATTGCTTGGCAATAGCATCATTGAATTGACTCATCGAAGATTCTTTGAGAACTTCTAGATCAATTTTCGTCAAGTCGGGCGAGGTCAGAATTCTCATCTTGCCACCATTATGAATTAATCCGGCGATACCTCTCGCTGCAAGCGCAAGGACTGCTGATGAGAAGTATCCAGTACCACGATCATATGAAATCGATTCGACAAGAACTGGAACATAGAAATCTTTTACCGGACCACTGACGGTACTTCCAGTGTCGTATGCATCTTCAATGGAAAGATCACGAAATGACATGTTTAATTAAAAACCTAAATTAGGAGTAGTAAATACGGATGAACTGTACCGATCGAATAACTCGGAAAGTACTGTGGATTCATCGGAGTCAGAATTGAGGCCATAGGCCTTCAGCACTAATTTATCTAACTCTTGATGCAAAAACTGAAGATTTTGTGGCATGCCATTCCTGGAATAAAGGTCAGACAAGCTCGACCCTTCATATCTAGCTCTATCTTCAAGGATCGCTTTTCCTGATTCAGAAATCTGTTCGCGAAGATTTTTACTGGGATCTGGCCATGGAAAATTATTAAACGTTACTTCAGTTGAGATTCGATAATCATTCTTCAGTCGACCTGACACTGCTGCAAGCCAAAAGTTAAAACATGAAGATGTAAGTATTGAAAAAAAGTAACGATCGGAAGTTTCAAGTGTCAATAGTGCATCGTTAACAATGACTTCCGGTCCGAAGAACGCAAAAGGGACATACTGTCTATTCTCTGAGCTAACTCTTGGAACAGCGAGGTATTCTGAATTTGGTTGACGTATCTCACCGAACAATGATGGGTACATTGCAAGTTTTTTTGTTGACTCTCTTTTACTTTTTTCTCGTAGATTTCTTGTCTGCTCTACATGAGTTTGCAATGTTTTCGAGTTAGCAATATCACTTGGATCTGCATCTACCAACCAGAGACACCAGCGAGACTTCGATTGAATCATCTCTTGACTACCAATCAGCTTTCGCAAATATTTACTTGCAATTGGATCAGTATCTCTTATAAGAAGTGCTTCATCATCGTCTAAATTGGATAGATGTCCACCGTCATTTGGCATAGAGCCAAACTTCAATCGCGGAATTTCATCAATTATTGGTTTCGATCTTGACCCAACAACAACCCATGGACCGTCTACTAGATACGGATTAATGTTCTTTGGGGTTGACTCTCGTCCAGCTGATTTGATGTTCTCGTAGCTCCACAAATGAAGTGAAGGCTCACTTGGGTTATTCGCAATTCCGATAATTACGCAATGGACTGCAGCCTGTCCTGGGGCCTCAGAAGACCACGCGAAAGTCCGATGTGCAAAAACAATTCTTGTAGAGAATTGTCCTAAACCTTTTTCACCCCAGATGATATAAGGCTGTTCTCCTTGAGTTATGGAGTTAGTTGAAACAAATGCAGCTCTTCCCTTTGTGGTGCCGATGTAGTCAGCAGCTTTCATATACCAATTTGTTACATAGTCAAGCGCACCACTCCCTTGCGAACCAGCCCAAATAGTTTTTTGATCCTCTTTTTGGTCCTTGCTGGTTGTATTGCTTCCCAGAAATGGAGGGTTGCTAAGAATTCTTACATTGTCATCAGATGCAAACACCTCTGACCAATCAAATCGAAGCGCATTTTCATTAAAGAACCGAGCACTCGTTTCGATAGGCAACCTATCTGGAGCCTGACCGAACTCCGCTGCGAGTTCAAGGTTGCATTGATGATCAACAAGGAAAAAAGCAGTTTCTGCAATTCGCTTTGGCCATTCTTCGATTTCAATTCCACCGAACTGAGACATGGATACTTGAAGTCCCAATGTCGAGTCGATGCTTAGTTGGTTCTCATGAGTCAGCTCTCGTAGTCTTTTCATAATTTGGAGTTCGAGTCTGCGGAGCTCTCGATATGTAACAATCAAAAAGTTTCCACAACCCATTGCTGGGTCAAAGAATTTGTAGGTCCCAAGTTTAACTCGTAATTTTTTCAGTTTTGAGATCTCAGACTGAGCAAGCATGAATTCAGACCTGAGCTCATTCAAAATCAATGGATCAATAACTCTAAAGATATTTTCTTCGGTTGTGTAATGCTCCCCAAGCTCTCTTCGAGCTTCTTTACTTTTAATACTTTGAAAAAGACTTCCAAAAACAGCTGGAGAAATTTTTCCCCAGTTGAATAGGCTTGCTTGTAAAAGCTCATCTCGCATTTTTCTATTGAAGACAGGAATGTCAATGTGTTCTTTGAACAACCCTCCGTTTACGTATGGAAAATCCTTCAAAGCATCGTCTAGGTTCGAAGATCTGTCTTCGTATTTTTTATCAAGAATTTGGAAAAGAAGTGACAGTTGTGGACCAAGGTCTGATCCATCATCACTAGTTCTTTCTTCTACAAAGTTTGCAAATAGGTCTCTTGACCACATTCCGGTATCATCACCAAACAACAAAAATAGAATTCTCGTCATTAGAACTGATGCCCCGTGATCATCAAAACCAGTCGTGGCTACTTCCTCATAGAGTCGACCCATTAACTGAGCTGCAGCGATGTTGGTCTCAGGTTCAACTCCATGTGAATGAACTTCATAACCAGCGATGAACATGAAACGATCAATCTCCTGAGGGAGATCGATCGTATTTATGATGACTGCCTTCTTGTCACCGTCTAAATCACTTATGCGGATTCTGGCAAAGTCCGATGAGATCACATATCTCGGCAGTTCACCCTTCTTGAGTTTCTTGTCAGTCAAGTAATTCAATGCCTGTCCTTCAGCATCATCAAGGCTTTTGCCCGCACTCTTATGCTCCGCAATCAAAACGCCGGGCCAAAAAAGATCGATGAATCCATCTGCCCCAGAAGCAAGCCGATCAACCCTCTTCTCAAAAAGTGCGACCATTCGTCGGTCAACGCCAAAAATGGCGAAGAACTCATTCCAGAATGTTTGCGCTTCTGCACGTTCAGAGGTTTCCTCTTGCCACCTGATGGCAAACTCTCTTGCTCTGTCGCGGATGTCATTCCTTGAAAGTGATTTAGACATCGGACTCCTAGGCAGATAATAACTTTCCACACATCGTAAATCACTAGTGTGACAGCATTAATGACATAAGAATGACAGTTCTTTATAGTCTTGATACCTGCTAGATAATTGCCCCCCTACCAAGGCATATACCCGGTCAACTCGGTAGTCATGAAGCTCAAATGTCGGTGGGGAGCTCACCTCAATAGCTATCCCCTAGACCTCTTAGCTGAGCCCCCACTAGACCGTGGCGAGACAGGGCTGGCTGGCTTCAGAAATTCAATTGGAGGGGCGATGTCGCTCTCTGGGTTTAATAGTTGTGCCATCAGCGCAGTTGCTTGTTGGCCTAAAACAGGCAAGTTTTGGCCGTACACATTCTTAGTAATGTCAATCGAACTGTGACCCATAGCTTGCTGAATCTGCTGCAGCGAGCCCCCGTTCTCAAGTAGTGATACTGCAAACGTGTGTCGAATGTCGTGCGGTCGGATGTACCTAAGTCCATTTGACTCCAAGAATCTCTTGTACTGCGATCTAAACGTGCTCGGAGTAAATGGAGAGCCATTTGGCTTGCTAAACACAAAGTCAGTTTTCTTGAACTTTAAATCACTTGATGATTTATCAATTTCCTGACCAAAATGGATGACTTTCAGCGCATTAAGTGCATCAGTGTGTATCTGAAGATAGCGCTGCGAGTCTTTGGTTTTTGGTGTGTTAAGAACAAGACCACTCTTTGAACTTCCATCAAGGTGATATTCCGTTGTCATTCGAAGTGTTCGCTGAACATAAATTGAACCTGATTCAAAGTCCACATCACCCCACTGAAGTCCAAGGATCTCTCCAATTCGCATTCCAGTGGAAAGTGCAAGAGTTATAAACGCATACATCTCAGTGCCCTGAGCGGCCTTAAGAGCTGCTTTTGACTCATCAATTGTCCATGGTGGACGCTTCGTAGTGGGATCCCACTCACCCTGGTGAGCAGGCTTTGTTCTGCGCACAGGATTAGACACAATCAACTCATGACGTTCGGCAGAGGAGAAGATGCCGCTGAGTAGTCCCCTGACCGTATTAACAGTCTTTGCAGATTTGTTCTTACGCATACGTCCGAAGAATTCTTCAAGTTGCATCGAGGTGATGTCTTGAACTGGAATTCGCCCCAATGAAGGATTGATGTACATCTTCAAAAGGCCTCGGTAGTAATTAACCGTTGTTGCTTTGCATGTGTTTGGTGCATCAAACTCAAGGTAGCGTTCGGCAAAGTCCTTTAATGTCTGACGTGGACCTGCTGCTAGTTGACGATTGTCTCGTTTGGTAAGTAGTTCTCGCTTGACCTGCTCAGCTTCTTTGCGAGTCTTGAGGAACTTCTCAACGTAGCGGGTTCGACCATTTGGGTGCTTTCCAACTGGTACTTTCACCACATAACGTTGTCGCTTCTCAGAAAAGTAAATGGATCCGTTGCCCTTGAGTCCTAGCTTTCGCTCCATTAGAGATACCTGCCTGGGTGCTCAGCACGGTACGAACGTGCTTCATCAATCTTCAGCTCAACGTAACGAGCCAGTGATGAAGTTGGAATTAGTCGCCTGCCACCAATCTTGATGGCGAGCAAGTGCCCTGATTTCAGTTCCTTGTAGAACGTGCCCTTGCTTATGCGCAGAGCATCACAAACTTCTTCTACGGTTAGGAGTGCATCGGGGTGCCCAGATGACTGCGTCGTATTCGACATCTGTATAACCTCATCCTCTTCCCCTCTCTCTCTAGGTTTTCGGTCGCCCTTGTTTGATTCAATTTTAGCACTCTCCCCTTGAGAGTGCCAGCGAATTTGCCATGTTTTTATAGGCTTGTAGCTAATTGACCCTGCCAGGGGTAGGTAGAAAGAGGTGGTCGCGGGTGGTCGATGAGGCGACTGATGAGGCGACTTCAAGGAAGGTAACTCGAGTACCTGAGACATAGGGATCTGCTTTCTCTAGTCCACACAAGGACTTTGGAAAGTCGAGTCATCAGTCGCTCAAACTTCTCGTTTTAGGGGGAGTTTAAGGCTACTTAGATGAAATGTCTTTAGCGATGTCCTCAAGGTTATTAAACCAGATTGACATGTGGCCATCATCGTCGAAGTATCGACCAGTCGCACCCTCAATGTTTTCAGTTAGCCATTCACCGTGAGATTTAGGAACGAAAAGATCGCTTCCGCCAAACCAGATTGAAGTCGGAACATTGATGTCACCAACGGAGAATCCCCAAGCCTTTATGAAGGCTTGATCATCGTCTTGAAAGCCATCAGCACTCACTGAGAACGCATGATGCAGGTCTTTGACTGACCTTTCTCGTTGTTCTAAAGGACTCGACGCAGCTTTGTCAACGTCCGACATGAGGCCACCAAAGGCTTCAATGACATTGTCTGTAGTCACAGACCTCATGTGTTCTCCAGCTTCTCTGACGCTCGCTTCATACTCTGGGCCACCCTGCAGTGCGAGCATTGAATATTCCTATCGCGGCTGCATTTGGGAAATTAATGATGAAATTCAAACTTGTCGAGCTGACTACTTAA
>Ga0214201_1000475_pt1 | contig 13788 bp, 10 predicted proteins | sample TroBogEpilimnion_32_FD_153039 | JGI IMG/M metagenome (GOLD analysis project Ga0214201, IMG submission 153039) | Freshwater microbial communities from Trout Bog Lake, WI - 29MAY2009 epilimnion | ecosystem: Environmental > Aquatic > Freshwater > Lake > Epilimnion/Euphotic zone | place: Trout Bog...
TATTTTAGAAATAGATGAGTGTTGAGTGTTTTACAGTCGTAGTTTTTTAGTGTTGCTTATGTCTGCAGTTTTTTTGGCTGTAGGTTGTGGGAATGAGAAGCAGAGTGGTTCTCCGTCTAATGTGTTATCCGCGGATCAGCAGCGGCCAGCACCGAGTTCAAATGCAAAATTTAATATGATTGTTAGTAGATTCAAGTGGAAAGAAGCTAATCGGCGCTATGAGGATAAAGCACTAGTTGTAAGCGAGGTTCTTTTGAGTGAGAGTGTTGATGACATTAATAGTTTGGTGAACTATTTCAATATTGGATTCAATCTTTCTTGTGCTGAATGCTTCCGAAATTTGCTAGTTAAAATGAATGCTGAAGATACTGAATTTGAGTACAAACGCGAATCTGATGGTGTAGTCAGTTGGCTTACTAAGAGAAAAAAATCATCTTAAAAAGAATGCCGATTTTGAATTTTTTGACGTGTTTTTTTTAATTGTGTTTCTGGTATGCGCAATAACTAAGTAGTGAAACGCCTAGTTCCGATCCTGAACCTTGTGTGTTACGAGCACAGGGTAGGTTACCTGTGGGATAATCTTATAGATAAAAAATGAAATATTTTCATCAATGAAAACGAGGTATTCTGTGCGAAATTGTGAACCATGGGATCCGTCTTTACGTTAGATGTCCATTGTTCATGTTCAGCAATTGAAGAAAATGCTCGATGCTTGATTTTTTATTTTAAAGTTTATAAAATATTTTTTTTGGACTCAAATGCTTTTGTCATTGCTAGGATGATTTTGATTGTGTCAATGCACTAAATTATTAGTACTTCGCTTGCTGTATTTTAAGGGCGATACCGCGAGGTTTTTCTAAAAATAGTGATCTTATATAAGGTGTTGACATTTCATGGAATCACGCTTGAGGCTCTTTCCTTTAAAAATGATCAAAGTGAGTTCGAAGCTTTCCTGATGGAGCAGTTGAGATGGTGGTTCAAAAACTTTTTGATCGAATTTTAAGAGTATCCAATCGCAAATCTTCTGGTATTTGAAGAAAACAGAAGCTATTCAATCAGTTTCGACTTCTTTGTTCACATGCAGTTCTTCAAAAACTGAGTCATTATGCTGTGCAAGAGTTCAAACATTTGTAAAAATTTTACTAACAAAAAACTTAAATGAGTCTATTTTGAAGCATTGGGCGATTGTGCTGGTTGGAGTAAGTTTCAATATTATATTGATCAGATTCAAAAAACTGATGCTTAGGGTTTTAGATCACGCTCCAGAAGTTGTTAAAATCGACGTCTTGGGATCGATATGGTTGAAAGGGCTTTCATTATTTCAACTCCAATATATCTGAAAAAACTTGAAAGTGGAAGAAAAGAGCAGTACGGTCGGGAGACGTATGAATATTTTAGAATCAGAGCGTTTGTGGAAAAAGTCTCAAAAGACAGTGCCCGGTGGAGTGCATTCTCCTGTGAGGGCCTTTCGAGGAGTGGGGGGGGTGCCTCGGTTCATCGCCTCTGCTTCTGGAGTTTTTTTGAAGGATGTCGATGAAAACGAGTACTTAGATTATTGCATGTCTTGGGGACCTTTGATTTTTGGACATGCCGATGCTGAGATAGAAACTGCCGTTCGAGAAGCACTTCCTCGGGGTTGGTCGTATGGAACGGTAGAGCCTTATTCTGTGGCTTTAGCAGAATGTGTGACGGAGGCCTTGCCGTGGGTAGAGAAAATTCGTTTTGTCAGTTCTGGAACAGAGGCGGTGATGTCCTCTTTAAGGCTTGCGCGTGCTGTCACCGGACGTAATTTAGTCGTTAAATTTGATGGATGTTATCATGGACATGTGGATGCTCTCTTAGTTCGGTCAGGCTCCGCATTGGCAGATATGGCTTTACCTGATAGTGCTGGGATTTCTGAAAAAGTCGCTCAAGAGACGGCAGTGCTGACGTTGGGGGATGCTGAGGGTCTTGAGGTTTTTTTTGAGAAATACGGGAACCAAGTGGCTTGCGTGATCCTAGAGCCCTTACCTGCTAATTATGGGCTTTTGATTCAAGAGACCTCTTTTTTGAAAAAGGTGGCAGAGATTGCTCGAAATGCCGGAAGTCTTTTGATTTTTGATGAGGTGATTTCAGGATTTCGTGTGGGATTTCAAGGCATGGCGGGATTAACAGGCATTCGACCTGACTTAGTGACCTTTGGAAAGATTTTGGGCGGAGGCTTTCCTGTAGGCGCTTATGGGGGAGCCTCTTGCTGGATGGATTGGGTGGCACCTGCTGGGCCTGTGTATCAGGCAGGTACCCTCAGTGCTCAGCCTTTGGCTATGGTTGCGGGTTTAGCGACGCTTCAGAAACTGCAGAGAGAGAATCCTTATGCTTTGTTGGAAAGAAATACCCAAGAGCTTGCTCGGGCTTTGAAGGGCTTGGCTGAAGAAGAAGGCATTGATCTTGACGTCAAGTACTTTGCTTCTTTGTTTTGGGTGGTTTTAGGAAGTTCAGGAAAGGTTCAAACGCCTCAGCAGATTCCCGAGGAGCACCGTACTTTATTCCCTCTCTTGTTTCATGCTTTGTTAGACCAGGGTATTTATCTTGCTCCGAGTGCTTTTGAGGTTTCTTTTCTCTCGACACTTCATACTCAAGCTACCCAGGAAGAACTGATGCATGCGATGCGAGTAGGGCTTAAAGTATTGAAAAAAAGGTAGCATGGGATTTCAAAAAGTACCTCGACATTTTCGATGGATGGTGGTCGCTCATTTTCTTTGGATTGCCACTGTTTGTGTTTTGGAAGTTTGGTGGGGGAAGCTTTTATTTCGGCAAGCTCGTCGTATTGCCGAACTTGAAGAGCGTTTAGGGATTGCTTCTACTTGGGATCGCACACAGTGGATGCTTTATGGGGAGTCCATTAGTTTTTTTGTATTGCTTTTAATCTGTACGTTGTTGCTGGTGGGTTTTTACTGGAGGGAGCTTTTACGTGTTCGTGGATGGGAAGCGCTTTATGCCTCGGTTACCCATGAGCTTCGAACGCCTTTGGCAAGTATACGCTTGCAAGCAGAATCCATTGAAGCAGGCCTTCAAGATGCTTCCGCTCAAAGAATGATACGGCGCTTATTGGAAGATAGTTTTCGGTTAGAATCACAGATACAGCGGACTTTAGAACTGGCACGCTTAGAGTCTGGAGGAAAGCTTCATTTAGAATGGATATCCTTGAAGACCTGGTTGGAGGCATTTTTTGAAACTTTACCCTCCTACGACCGAAAACTTGCCATTCGGCAGGAGCTTGAAGAGGCTTGGATCCAAGCAGATACCTTTGCACTTCAGATGATTTTTAAGAATATTTTTGAAAATATTGAGAAGCACTCTGGTCAACCATTAGAAAAAATAGAAGTTGTTGTTCGTTTGTTTTCAAGAGACCATGAGGTCATTGTAGAAGTTCAAGATCAGGGGAAAGGGTACCGAGGATCTCCTCGGGCTTTAGGAGCTTTATTTGCCAAAGGCGCGTTTTCTGCTGGAACAGGAGTAGGGCTTTACTTGGTAAAAAAATTAATGAAAAAAATGGAAGGGCAAGTTACGTTTGAAAGCACCGTGGGGTTCAAGGTCATTTTAAAATTTCAAGCAAATCCTGATGGCTAATATTTTATTGGTGGAAGATGAAATCAATTTAGGCGCTACCTTGAGGGAATGTTTTCGATCCCAGGGATTTCAGGTAACGTGGGTTCAGACACAGCAAAAAGCCTGGGAGGTTATGCAACTTAATTCATTTGATCTTGCAGTTTTAGATATTGGATTGCCCGATGGCTCTGGTTTTGAAGTTGCACATGGACTCAGGAAAAGGCATCCTGCTACTGCTTTGCTTTTTTTGACTGCGTTTGGAAATTCAGAAGATCGTATTCAGGGGCTTCAGTTAGGGGCTGAAGACTATGTCGTCAAGCCTTTTCATCTCAAAGAATTGCTGCTGAGGATGAAAAACATTTTAAAAAGAGTCAGTCAAGATAGGGTTTCTGATGTTTGGGTGAGTTTAGGGAAGGGAAGGGTGCATTTTTTAAAATTTGAAGCTGAGGTGGATGGACAGAAAGTGCCACTAAGTCAAAAAGAGGTCCTTTTACTGGGTCTCTTAGTGAAAAGGAGAGGTTGTGTGGTGAGTCGGGATGAAATCCTCAACCATGCTTGGTCAGAAGAGCAGTATCCTACTCCTCGCACGGTAGACAATTATATTATGCGTTTAAGACGATTGTTAGAAGTCGACCCTGAGAATCCTCAATTGATTAAAAGTATTCGTGGAGTAGGGTATCAATTATTATGAAAGATAAATTATTGGTAAAAGCTTTAGGGCGCTGTAATGCTCATCGGCCACCGGTATGGCTGATGCGACAAGCAGGGCGTTATCATAGACATTACCAAATTTTAAAAAAGCAGCATAGTTTTATGGAGCTTTGTAAGCGTCCCGAGCTTTCCTGTGAGGTCACGATGGGGCCTATTGAGGACTTTGATTTTGATGCAGCAATTTTATTTTCAGATCTTTTATTTCCTTTAGAGGCGATGGGAATGGGATTGAAATACGAAGTGGGTCCTCAATTAGATTGGCATTTTCAATCTTTAGAAGATCAAAAGTACTTTTACCGAGAAAAAGACGCTCTTGAAAAGCTAGTTTTTCAAAAAGAAGCGTTAGAGTTGATTCGCACGAAACTTCCTGAAGATAAGGGTCTTTTGGGTTTTGTAGGAGCTCCTTGGACCCTTTTTTGTTATGCGACAGAAGGCAGTCATCAGGGGGATCTCGCCTTATCTCGGGCAGGCCTAAAAGATGGAAGATTTGAAGTTTTCCTTGAAATTTTACAGCCTTTATTATTAGAAACGATGTGCCTTCAAGCAAGTGCCGGACCTGATGCTCTTGTGCTATTTGATACCTGTGCAGGTCATTTAACTGTTCAGGAGTACGCCACGAAAGTCGTGCCTATCTTGCAGCAATTACTTGAGTCCTTTCGCAAGCGCTTCTCCATTCCTTTGGTATATTTTGCGAAAAATACAGGATCGGTTTATTGGCAGTTTTTAAAAGATCTTCCGATTAACTGTTTAGCGATTGATTGGAATCAAGATTTAATAGAAACGTTAGAAAATTGGGGGGATCGTTGGTCCATTCAAGGCAATGTTGATCCCCATTGGTTATTGTTAGAAACTTCTGAACTTGAAAAAAAATTAAGGTCTTTTTTCACGAGGATGAAGACGGTAGGACATGCGGGATGGATTTGTAGTTTGGGTCATGGGGTTTTACCCAAGACTCCTGAAGCGCATGTCAGACTTTTTCTGAAGCTTCAGCGAGAAATACTGGGCTCGTGATGCTTGGATCTTTGGATTCAAGTCAATCTCAGGTCCATGTGATCGGGGCAGGTATTGCTGGGCTTTTGATGGCTTACAGGTTAGATCAACAAGGTTACGAAGTTTTCTTGTACGAATCTCAGGAAGCGCCAGGAGGTTTGATCCGTACTGAAAGAACTTCCTGGGGAATGGCGGAGTGGGCGTTGCATTCTTGTTTGGGTTCAGCTTCAGTGGTCCAATTATGGGATGAACTGAATCTTGATTGGCTCCCCGCAGCAAATACTCAAAAGTACCTCTTACGTGAGGGAAAATTAAGAAAATTTCCTTTAAATTTTAGAGAAACGATGGTGACTTGCGCGCGTGCTTGTTGGGTCAAACGAAAAAATACGGATTTTCATGTAAAAGATTGGGCTGAAACGTATTTGGGGAAAGCGGCTTACCGGTATTTAGTAGCACCTATGGTGCAAGGTATTTATGGTGTGACTGCCGAAGAGATTGCACAAAAAGCAGCTTTTCCTCAATGGACAGTGCTTCCAGGAAAAACGCTTTTGACCACTTGGCTTCAGCGAAGAATGCCTCGTTCTCACGCAAGCATTCTTGCTCCTGTGCAAGGCATGCAAGCATTAGTAGAGGCTTTAGCTCTACGGTTGAAGGAGCGTTTGAAAAAACGGTACTTGATGCAGCACAAAATTACCTCACTTGAGGCTTTTCGTGGAAATATTGTGGTAGCAACACAAGCTCAAGCTGCTTGCTTGCTTTTAGTGAAAGAACCTAAGCTTGCTCAGAGTTTGGCTAGGATCAAGTATGCGCCTTTAATGAGTATTACTGTTTTCGTTAAGAAAAAGGCATCTTTTCCCTCGGGAATCGGGGTTTTAATTCCTGAAGGAGAAAAGCTTCAGGCCTTAGGTATTTTTTTTAATACAAGCGCGTTTTCAGGTCGCGTTTCGGATCCAAGTTTATCTTCTTTTACGCTTTTTTTGGGAGGATCTCGTAATCCTAAATTGTTAGAAGCACCGGACTCTGTGCTTAAAGCGCTTGTTGAAAAAGACCTGAGTTTTCTTTTGGGTCCTATTGAAATCATGCATCTTGTGATTTGTCGTCAGTTTCAAGCGATTCCTTATTATAATGATGATCTTTTGGATCTGTGGAAAGTGGCTGAAGAAGGATGGTGCTTGAAGCCTGGACACCTTCTTTTTGGTAATTATACTGGTCAGGTCAGTTTACGTGGGATGATAGAATCTGTTTCCCGGATTTAGGAGAGATCAATGCACGAGAGAGAAGCCATTGTCTTGTTTTTAAAGTCCCTCAGAGATCAGATCATCTGTGGTTTTGAAAGTTTAGAGCCAGAGAAGCGCTTTGAACGCACGTTATGGAACCATCGGACAGGGGGAGGAGGAGAGATCTCTTTGCTTCGAGGGGAGGTTTTTGAAAAAGCAGCGGTCAATTGGTCTGGAGTTTCAGGAGAGTCTTTTCCTATGCAAGATGGTCAGGGTCCTTTTTTTGCAACGGGAGTGAGTTTAATCACCCATATGAGAAATCCTCATGCTCCGACGGTCCATATGAATATTCGTTATATTCAAACTGAGAAAAAAACCTGGTTGGGTGGTGGGTATGACTTGACCCCGATGGGGCCTTCTTATGCAGAAGATACAGAGCATTTTCATCGTGTAGCCAAAAACACGCTTGATCCTTTTGGAAAAACGCTTTACCAAGATTTTTCTTCACAAGCGCGAGAGTATTTTTATATTCCCCATCGACGAAAAGAGAGAGGAGTTGGTGGTATTTTTTTTGATCATTATCATTCGGGAGATTTTCATCAGGATCTTGCTATGTGGAAACAAGTAGGAGTCTCTTTTTTAGAGGGTATTTTGCCTATTTATCAAAAACGCATCCATCTTCCCTACACACAAGAAGATCGAGAAAGGCAATCTCAGCTTCGAGCTCACTATGTGGAATTCAATTTGCTTTACGATCGAGGAACTAAGTTTGGATTTCTTTCCGGAGGCAATCCTGAAGCCATTTTATGTTCTATGCCTCCCATCGCTCAGTGGTGATATGGTTTCAAGGGTAACTTTTGTGTTACCCTTTATAGTCAAAATTTAAATTTTTCATTGCATCTTCTGCATTTTATGTAATCAAAAAGATAAGAAATTTCCGGTATGATCCTAAATTTCGGACTTGAATTCTTGAGAATTTCAGTAGGATAGGGTATTCATAGTTTCTAAATTTAATCGACTAAGAAAAGACCTTACTCGTTTTGAATCTTTTGGATGATTCCATATAGACAGGGAAATTCAACGATGAATTTTGATTATCCATGATTTCTTTGAGAAGATTACCTGAAATCAAAGTCATGGTTCCAGAGTATCAGATGAATCACGAAGAGTTTCAAACAAAAAATAGACTTATGCTTTTTGTCGTATCTTTTGCCCTTGGCGCATATGAGAAGTAGATTTCGAGCTCGGTAGCCCATCTCTTTGCTAGAGGAAAAGGTTGTAAACCTTCTACGAGCAATGGGATTGCAAAAGTAGGCCACTTCGTCGTTTTTTGTGCAAGCTCGCACTTCAATCTCTTTCATGAAAATGCTATTCATTGCCGGGTAAAATAAAAAAAGGGGAATCTGGTTTCAAGCTAACCGAAGACGAACCTTGAACCAAGATTGAGTTGCTTGCAGGAACTTATGGCTGTATAGCTGAGCGCCTGTCGAAATCTTCAGCAGAAAGGCTTTTTACGTTCGTTTAGAAAAAGATTTTACCAAGATTTTCCTCATCGAAGAAAAGAGGGAGGAGACGGTAGTATTTTTTTGATCATGATGACCTGGGAGATTTTGATCAGTTGCTCGATGGAAACAAGTAGAGCTTTTTTGGGGGATTTAGGATCAAAACGCATCTCTTCACTGAAGAAGGTAGAGAAAGGCATCAGCTTCAAGATCAGGTATTGCATTTACTTGACGATCGAGGCATGAGTTTTCTTCAGGCAATTAAGCCATTTTCTGTTCTATGATTTTCGTGGCTCAGTTGTGATTCGTTGTTTCGTCAGGGGGAGAAGGATTTTCACCCAGCTCGTTGTCGTGCTCTTTGCGTTTGAGGAGAATGTCAGGTGTTTTCCATGTTTGACTTTTGAGTGCTGAAAGTACTTGAGGACAAGAAAATCCATAAAAAAGTTTATTTTAAAACTAAAATAGCACCAATCACTGATCAAAAAAAATTGATTTAAATATCTTCTGAAGTAACAGTACGCGCATGAAAAAAACCCCCTGGATCTTGTTTTTTGGTTCTTTTGCTAGGCACTAGGACACAGGCGAAGCTTTCGACCACAGTGTATGTAGGTGATGGAGTGCTTCGTTCGGGTAAAAGTTTTTTTGGTCGCTACGAATAGCAGGAAACTGAAAGAAGGGGGAATTTTTTTGTGGAGTTGGACGAAGTATGCACAAAATACCTCCGATGCTGGTGAAGGAGAGCTTGCAAGGGGGTGGGGATTGCACATCATGGTTGATCTCAAAATACCAGGAGACAGTATCTTTGTGGAAGCTCTGAGCGAACCATTAACGAGTGTTCAGGAAGGAGTGCGGATGAGTTTGTTGATTACCGAGCAGCAGCGTTCAGGTCAGAGGATATCTCTCGTCGTTTGGTTCTTTCAGGAAGGATAACACAAGCTTTGGAAGTGAGAGAAGGGGATGGCATGATTTCGGATGCGAAAAATTGGGAATGAGGGCTGGTCCTTGATTCTCGTGAAAAGGCTATCTTTGATGAATTTCAAGCCTAAATGCGAAGCGTCATTTTTTTGAAGTACAAAAAATAGTGAGGCTGCGTTCTTGATTGGGAGTAAATGCTTAGGGAGTCCGGCAGGGTTTTTTGGTCAAAAAAAATGGGTACTTACTGTGAGTTAGCCTATATCCTAACTTTTTTTTACTCTAATGATCCTCTAGAAAAATGAATGATGATCAAAAAACTAAAATATTATCAATAGATTATCTCACATAAGTTTTTGTAATTTTTATACAAATGCTTAATCGACAGATCCTGAAGGAGCCTGCACCTTTAACTTTTTGTAATAGCTCATTTTTTTACTCATCATCTATTTTTTAGCTTGCCGTTAGGATAAAAAAAGTTTAGGAAATCGCAAGAAGCCAATTTAACTGCTGGTAAATACTTACTTTTTTTGATCGAGAACTTTTGGAGGGGGTTGATGTTCAGAGTTTTGCGTGTTGCATTCAGGAATCGATTCCTTTGAGGAACAAGGAGGATTTCTAGGAATGATTTGTCCTTAAAAGTCTGGAGCTAGCAAGAGCAGTTTGAGAAAGACGGGGTTTCAAAATGGTTGGTGCTTGCGAATCAGTGGAGAGCAAAAAAAAATCGAATATTTTATTGAAAAAAAATTTTACTTGGTGCAATATCACGTTCGAACTAGGAACAAGAATGAGGGGTTTCTTCATCGGTAGTGGTTTTAAAGATGTACAGCGAATGCGTTTAGAGAGAAAATGTTTTATAAAACGATGGATTATGAAAAAAAATTTCATTGCTGATTCTGTATTATTTCATTTGGTTAGCTAGTATTGTTCCTGGTTATTGTTTAGATGATCCTATCGTTAGCTCAGATGTTCCTCGTGCTGGTTTTAACTCAGGTGAGGTGGTTGGACGATGTAATGTTGCAGGAAACGTTCGCTCGTTTCAAATCGATTGCACCCAGGAAATCCGAAATTTTACTGTTGGATTTATAACAGCAGGTAGCACTATGCGAATTGCTTCTGTCATTAATGGCGTCCAATATGATACGAATATTTCCAATACAGGCATGAGTCTGGTTGGTACGGAAGGTTTTGTTAGCAATCTTGCTATTACCATCAGGTTTACAGATGATACTACTGCTTTTGTAACGTTGAGGCATTAAAAATGATTCCCTGAAAAGCATGAAGTAAGACATTGTTATGTGAAAACTCAAGAGAGCTTGATTTTTCTGGCTCGCAGGAATGACTTTGGGGAAGTCAAGGATGACGATTCTTCTCAGAAGTTGGGTTCAGATGCGATTGCCAAAAAATAAAAATTTAATTATCTTAAGATACTGAGCTTTCGTTTATTCCAGAAAAGGCAGATCATATGTTTCGAGTCCTTCCTTTTGAATCCAAACGGTGCGAATGCAGGTTCTGCACTTATGCAGACGTTCATACGGTTGAATGACTCATAGTATCAAAATGATAGTTTTGTGGCTTTGCAAAATTATTAACAAGTGCCGTATTTGTGATAGCTACAATTCATAAGGAGTAATTTCCGATAGAGGGTGTTTTGAAAAATGAATTCGCAGCAACGAGTAGAGGGGCATTTCTATATCTACAGGGGGATTGCTGCGGCCTTAGGATCCCTGGCGTGCCAGGAGTCTGTCTTAAAAATTTTCAACTGGGAGTATTTTTTTGATGAAATCTTTATTGCGTGTTGGGTTGTTTTTATCTTTTTTTCATTTGAATTTTCTATTCTTTTCTAGTCAATCCAAGGCGAATAACCTTGATTTTCCTGGATTAACGACAGCTGATCTTTCTCATAAACTTTCATTTTTTATTGAATCAGACGGTGTTGCTGATCAGAATCCTTCGCGGTTTTCTCGCGTATGGAGAATTTGTCAAAAAAAGAATGATCTTATCCATGAAAAAAATTCTGAATTGAAAAAGGGATCCTCTTTAAGAGATAGGTACCTCATCCTTCAGGCTTATCAAAAGCTTTATGATCTTGATTATCGAAGTCATTGGGCACTGATGCCGCAGGCTGAGCTTGAGTCTGCAGCTTGGTTAGAAATTCAGGAAGCGTTGGACGACTGGTTATCGTATTCTGGAGATAAAAAAGAATGGTTTGTGAAACTTTTTCAGTCGTATCTGAGCTTGGGTGGAATGGTTTTTCAAGGAGATTTGCTGAATCGTTTTACGGATCTTTTTGCAACACAATTTGTGCCCACCAAGCAAGGGGCGGATGGTTCGAAAATGGATCGGTTGACGAAACTGATGTGTTTTTTAAAAGAGCATGCATCTTATGGCGAAAATGAGTCATCTGTTGAGCAAGGTTCAGCAGTGGAATTATTGCAGAGATTTCTTTATTTAGGCAATGCTGTCAAGGATGAGCGTGGGCGATTCCAAGAACGTGAGCAATTACTCTTAAAAAGAAGCTTGATAAGGCATTTGCAATTTTTAGAGGGCCATTATCAGAGATTGAAAGATGCTTATGAAGATCCTAAGCAAGCTATTTGGGTGAGCATTTTTGCACCTAACGAGCCTTTGCAAAGTTTTTCTTTCTTTATTTGGGCAGAGGGTTCTGGAGAAATCAGAGAATGGAAGCGGGGAGCAGAACCGGAAGACAAGTATTTGAGAAATCAGTATTTTGCTAATTTTAGAGCTTCTCCGGAGGGTGGGTCTTGGCAATCTAAGGGCATTGGATTCGTTTTCAAGCCTGGTTTTCAATTGGAAGTCAAAAAAGTAAGCACGAAATCCTTTAAAAGGATTCACTTGGCCAACAACGCATCAATTCAATTGCAACGCTACCAAGAACTGGTAGGAGAATCCGCTTTTACTCAGCAAGAAGGGGATGATTGGAGTGTTATTGGAAAAGATTTTAAATTTTGTTCAGGATTTTGGGCGAGGTCCCTTCGTCTCATTGCATTGAATGCCTCTGATCCTATGCGAGTGCGACTTCCTCAGAAAGCAACGGTGTATTTGGATGATTTAAGCCTTCTGAATGTTCGCTTCCAGCATCAGGGAAGGTTAAAAACTCGTCGTAATTTAGAGCTTCGTTTGAACAAGAGTATTTTTGAAAATCAAGGCACTTTGGAGAATCATCAGAAAATTGAGCTTATTGATGATGAAAAAAGTTTTTTTGTGAATGAAAATCAGAAGTCCTTTCTCAAAGCTCCGAGTGTCAGGATGTATGGAAGTGGCACTTTATCTGAGCAATTTTATTCTTTGATCAATAAAGGATCCATTTTAGGTCAGGATATCACTTTGCATGCTTTTCGATTGAATAATGACCTGGGTAAAATTCGCGCAGTCAAAGAAAATACGGTTTTTTTAACAGGAAGTTTTTCAAGTGTTGATGGGGAGATAGGAGATGTCAGTGGGCAAACACAGGTGCATGTTTTATCTCCTGCTGTATTAGGAGAGTTGGGAAGGATTCAAGGAGAAACGATAGCTTTTCAGGTGCATCATCAGGGTGAGCAGAAAACGGGTAAGGGAGTACTAGAAGCTTCTCATCATGTTTTTCTCAGATCAGATGGAGCTTTGATTTTACCTCAAGTTGAGTTTCAAACGCCTGAGCTTCGATTGAATCTACCTGATTTTTCTATAGATCCACAGAATATTGCTTTAACTAAGATTGCTTACCACGGTTGGGGAAGTACTGTTTCCGATATACCTAAAGATTTTAGACTCACCTACCCCTATGTTACTTCGGGTGAAGTTGTTTTTCAGGAAGAAAAATTTTCCGAAAAGGATTCTGTAGATGCGATTCAGGTATGTGTTCAATCAGGTTCTTTGAAGGATGGTCACGAAATTTCACTCGAAGCATCTTTGAGTGCCCAGGGTGGTATCAAGTTTTTAGCTCCCTTGGGAAGAGTAAGCTTGGGAAGTAAGAAAGAGATGCCTGAATGGACCACTTCCCATTTGATGGCACAGGTTGATGCATTCGAGGTTCATCAAGGTGTTTTTTTAGCAGATACCGCGCAGATTAGTTCTCGAAGTGGACTTCAAATTGGAAAAAAGTACTGTGGGTTGCCTATTCCTCTGGAGAAAAAAGCTGCATGGATCACACAAAATCATACCCATTTAGAAGGGGGTCCTCTTTTATGCACAGGGGTTTTAGAGGCTGCAGGATTGACCTTATCTTCTGAGCAGACTCATGTCTGCGCTTTCGCTGATGTAAGCATTCGTGGAGATTTGGTTTTAGCACCTGGAAATACTTTTGAAGTGAGAAGTCTGTCTTCTTTGCATCCTTCTCCTTTATGGGTTGAGGGTAAGCTTAAGGGATTTGATTTTTCTGATCAACATGACTTTCGACCAACCAAGCAGTCTCTTGCAACTTTGAGCAATTATGGAAGTCAGATCCATGTCGGGGAAAAAGATCCGAGTGTTCGTTATCATGCTTCTGGATCTAAATTAGAAGAGTCGACTTTGTATCCTGTTTTAAGTAGCACTAGCGCTTTGGTTCTTTCTGCTGAAGAAGCTCAAGGAGTGTTATCTGCTTCTGAGGTTGTCATCTTGAACAATACTTCTAGATTCGTTTTGGATCAAAAGATTCCTTCTTTTCAGCGTCAGGCGTCCTTGCAGGAGCTTGATTCCGATAAAAATAAGATGATGACTCAAAATGGGATAGCTTCTGAATCTCAATTTAGTTTTGCAGTTCACGAAAAGTACTTTTTTGACGAAAGTCATGCGCAAGAGTTTTATCAAGAAATTGCAGATTCTATGGTCTTGCTAACCTCGGAAGGATTTAAGCTTCTTGCTCCTGGTCAGAAGGTGATGATGGG
>Ga0214201_1000477_pt1 | contig 13727 bp, 15 predicted proteins | sample TroBogEpilimnion_32_FD_153039 | JGI IMG/M metagenome (GOLD analysis project Ga0214201, IMG submission 153039) | Freshwater microbial communities from Trout Bog Lake, WI - 29MAY2009 epilimnion | ecosystem: Environmental > Aquatic > Freshwater > Lake > Epilimnion/Euphotic zone | place: Trout Bog...
CGCGCGTCAGGCCGACCGAGGCGGCAATCACTTCCACATCCTTGTTCTCAGACCACAAGCGGCGGATCTCGGCCTTCTGGTCTTCGGTGAGGCGGTAGATGTTCTGTTTTACGGGGGGTATCATTTCGTGTTGTCCTTCAGTGCTTTTCTGCCGGCGGGCGCTGCGGCGATCATGGCGGCGAGGCGCTCATCAACCTCTTTTTCAAAACATGAATTGACCGCGGCGCGCCGTTCCGCAGAGAGTTTTTTGCGGGCATGCGGGAAGGCTAACGTATCAGCGATCAACTCCCGCAGCGCATCCCGCCGCACAGTTACAAAATCGGTCATGGCGTGGGCCCCTTTTTTCCCGATGCGGTCTGCCGCAGCCTGCATCGCATGCTCCTTGGTCGGATATGCGCCGCTTCCGCCGGCTCCAATAGTTTCGGTCATTACTTGTCCTCCGGGGCAGGGGCCGAAGCTGCCAGGATCGCGTTGTGGATTGCTGTTTGCGCAGACGGCGGTACAACCAAGGTCCCTTTTGGTAGTGCGAACAGAATCTGTATCAGCGCAGTCCCCTCCGCCCGCAGCAGCCCGATCTCCCGCAGTAGCGCCCGTGTCGCGGCATCACTCTGGCCGTTGAGCGCGTCTTGCATATCCCGCAGGATCAGCGGCAAAGCCCAACCGCCCGTGCCGAGTTTGTAGTGAACGATCTCGATGGTGGCGCGCAGCCGTTGGATTTCCGCCCGCAACGCCTCCACCTCGGCGTGTGGGGTGACGGGGCCGAGGATGCTCAACACAGTGCCGCGCGAGCGCCAATGTGGGGTGCAAAGGCCCCCGTATGTCATCCATTCTGCGACTTCGCGCCCGTCATTAGATTTTTCATCCGTGACCACATGCCAGAACCCGCTAACGCTCGGGGCCGGCGGGATGCAAAGCGCGGGGGTGTCGGTCGGATCGCTCATCACTTGCTCTCCATCTTACGAACTTCATCCAAGCCGACCGCAATATTGATGCGGCATCTGCATTTACTTGGGTTTGACCGGCATTCCTCCCAAAACGTAGGATTACACAACACGGCGGGTTCTGCGGCGGCGTAAAACACCTCTATCGGATCGGGCTTCTGCGCGTCGATGAGGTCGTTAACACGGCGTCTCAAAATGAACCCGTAGTCATCGGCCCTATCTGGCGGGTTACACCAGTCTTGCGCCGCAGCAATCACCGCATCTTTCAGCGCTTGGTGCGGGTCAGTGGGGAGGGGGCGGAGAACGTCGGGGTCGATAAAAAAATCGCCAGCCCGGCACAAGTTAATCCCGCCGCTGGCGCTGATGTGTGCAATCTCCACCATAGCCTTGCCGCCGGCTTTCCATTTGCTCATCTTCTGTCTCCTATTTCATTGGCGCCAGTTGGCGCAGGTCACATCGGGCGGTGAGGATGCTAGCCCCCGCCGCCTGGAGGTCTTCCATAGTGCCGGTTTTTGCGACCAAACACATGTCAAGGTTAGCAAACACGCGCTCGGGCGGTGTGATCACCGTCGTGCCGAGCAAGGCGATGACCGCCATTGAAAACACACCCATTCCTCAGTCCTTCCTGTATCGTTTGCCGCGCCAGCCACCCGCCGCCTTGACCGGCCATCCCGCGGCCCAGTCAGGCGTGAGCGACATCAGCCTCTCGAACTCCTCGACGCTGCCCCACCCCTCCGGTACCTCGGCCACGTTCTCGTCATAGACGTGCAGCACGATGGGGTAGCCGGCCTTCTCTTGGTTGAGGATCGCGAAACGCTGGAGGTCCCGGGCGGTGGCCTGGACGATGTTCTCGACCAAGCGCCCGCCCCAGGTGTACATACGGATCCAACCGACCCGGCCGTTCTTCGGGTTGGTGTTCCAGCCCTCGTAGCTGATCGACCACTCGCCGCGCCGCCGGCTGCTCTCCGTCAGCCGGGGCCGGTGGTAGGTCAACGGGCGGCCTGAGAGCAGCCGGCAGATCAGCGCGTCCCCGATCATGACGTAGGAGATGCCCCGGTGCTGGAAGGTCTGGCCGGGGTGCAGGATCGCGTTGACCACGCAGCCCTCGATGCCGAACAGTTCGGGCTTCCAGTTGCGTGACTGACCGCCCCAGAACTCCACAATGGAAGGGGAGGCGGCGCGCCAGGCTAGAATGGCATCCTTGATCTCATCGTCGCTGAAAAACTCGTCCGCGCCGAACGCCTTCCACGCGCCGATCCAGCCTTGATAGCCTGAATTATGGACGAGTAGGTGGCCGCTGTCCGTCTTGATCGTGAACCGATGCCTCGGACCCGCATTTACAATATCGTAAACGTCGCTCGAGTTCGTCGATCCGCCGCTGCATTTCCGAGACGCTGCGGCGGTTTGCTTGGTTGTCAGACCGTGACACGAACCGGATGTTGCCGGGCTCGTAATCTCCGTCGACGTTGATTCGGTCCATTTCGAACGCTGGGTTGTCCCACCCAGGCAAAGTGATGCAGTGTGCGAGGAAGGACCCTTTATCTGACCGCCATTCGTCGCAGACCCGTATGCCGCGGCCGCCGTAATTGGGGTGCATGCGGTCTTTCGAACTGCCGCAGCGAACGCAGGCTGCGGCAAGCCGATTGAGGAGTCGGCGCCGATGCTCCACGTCTGGCAAAAAAGCGGCGTATTTGTCGTAGCGTTTGATGTAAGACGTTCGGGCGGATTGCAACTTGGCGCACCGATCGCACCGCGTGGACTTACCGAGCCTGAGGTTCGGCAAATGGCGGTTTTTGAACTCATTGCCGCAAGAGCATCGGACGGAAGCCGACCGGAACCCCCCTTGATCCCCCAGTTCAAGACCGACCACGGTAAGCTCGCCGAACCGCTCTCCAATGCTTGGCAAAGGGTGCTTTCGTCGGAAGCGAGTTCGCTCGCCGCCCGCCAGGAACCGTTGATAGATACCGGATGTGTCGGGGTCATCCTTACGCCATCCAGCGTTATGACGTCCCGTTCTCCCTTCGCTACCACCCCTTGGTGACTTACCCATTCGATGCCATCCCACAGCCGGTCATTCGGCCCGACATCCACGATAGCCACATACCCACGGTCGGTCAACACTTGGGTATCAGGGCTGAAACAAGCCAGCTCCGCCACTTTGCCGACCTTCTTCCGCATCGGGTGGTGCTGGCCGGTGCGCTTACGGTGCTCGGCGAACTCCTCGAACGGCACCCCTGTGATCTTGGACGCCGACATCTCGTAGATCTTGCCGTGGGTGCGGAACACGTCTTGCCGCCACCCCTCGCCGGCCAACTCAGCCAAGACCACGGCCTCGATGGCGCTGTAATCCGAGCAGATCAGGTCGTAGCCCTCGCGGGCCACGAACATGCCACGCAGGCAGCCGGACAAGGCCGCCATAGCCTCGTCAAAATACAGCTCCACGATGGCCAGGGACCGCGTGTTCATGGCATACAGGCAATCCTCGACCGCCTGCGGGTTCCACTCGACCTCGGTGCCGTTCAGCGTCGGGTCCGCGCCGCACCAGGGGCACAACAGTTTGGTCAGGCCGTAGTGCCGCTTGCAGCACCCACAGTGCCGCACAGCCGGGCCGTGGTTCGGCAAATTGGTAGGCTGCGGACCGTTCCCGGTCGCCCGGCCGGTGCGCGTGGCGTGGTAGCTGAACAGATCCCGCAGGCGGCCATCTGCGCAGACCTGCAGGTTCATGGCGAACAGTTTCTTCACCGAGGCCGACCCCACCAGGGAGCGGATTTCAAGCGCACGGCGCGCCAGGGGGTTTAAGTCATCGCGCTTCAACGCCGCTTCGACGGCCTCTTCGTCCATCGAGGGCATCAGCAGGCCCTGCGCACCGATCCAGCCTTTAAGGCGCTCGATCTCGCTGGCCGCCGACACCACGCCGCCGGTGAGGGCCGACATCTCGTGGTCGTAGCGGTTGTGAGTTGCGTGGATAACCGCGATACAGTTTCGCACTGACGCCACGTCGATCTGAACGCCGCGGGCGTTGATCTCTTGATCGGCCAGCCAGTATTCCAACTCCTCGCCCTCGAGGTCAGGTGTGCCGGAACTCATCACGGCCTCGGCCACAATGTCCTGCTCGCAGTACGCATACAGGCGCTCGGCGTCCGCCGGGTCGTCCTGTGGCCGGATGCGTAGGCGGCCGTCGTTCTTCGTGGGGTTGCGCGGGGTGCTGAACTTATTCAGCAGCCGGGTGCCGTCCTTGTCCTTCTGCTCGATCGAGTTGGTCACAGCGGCAGCGGCAGACAGGCTCCCTGGCAGACCATACGCCCGGCTCTTGGCCATAGCGCAGCGGTACTGCCGCCTCGGGATCGGCGGCCACCCGAGGCGCGGAACGCAGACCTTCTCCCAAATATGGCGCTCGAAGCCGACGTTCCAGGCTTCGATGAGCCCGCCGGCCGAGATGTGGTCGAACAGATCCTGTGGGTCGGGCATGCAGGGGATCCACATCCGCCGACCGCGACCGTCCTTCAGGTCGTACTTGAGGCACAGCACCTCGGTCGAATGGTGTTCGGCGTAGCGAGCGGCGCCGACGGCGCTGATGCTGCGCTTGTTCGCTGTGCCAGGGGGAGGCCCCCACCTCCGCGCCGTGGGATTCCACGCCAGGCCGGCTTCGCTGTAGGTCTCGAAGTCCATATCGGCCAGGATCGTGGCGGTCCCCGGACCGGCCCGCAGGATGGTTCCCGCGCGCATGTCCGTTACCGGCGGAGGAGGTGGGGGGATGGTCACGCCGCCATCATCCCATGCTGGACCATCTGCGCGTCCGTCCAACCGGCGGCGAGCAGCTGTTCGTAGCTCGCGCCGTTGGCCGCCGGCAGCATCACGCGCACCGGAGCCGCGGGAGGAGCGGCGGGCGGCGGGGGAGCCAGGAAGGCCGGATTAGGCGCGACCGCCACCGGCGGTGCGACCGGGGCGGGGGCCACCGGCGGTGCGACCGGGGCGGGGGCGAACGCGCCGGTCGGGACCGCGGATGCGCCCGGGGGCAGCGGGGCCGCGCCGAAGCCGACCGAGGTCGGGTCAGGGCCAACCACGATCTCCGGACCGTAGCCGGACAGGGCGACCATGTTGTGGTTGAGGTAGAGACCCGGGCGCTGGCTGCTCTCGTTACCGGCCACCGTGCAGTTCACCTGCACGTAATACCCGGTCTTAACCGCCCCAGGTTCGGTAATCGCCTGGGTGCCGTCGGCGTTGAAGACCTTCGGCGCGTTGCCGCTCGAGAACTTCAGGATCCAGTGGCCCTTGTGTCCTTCACGGTCGACGTTCTTCCGACCCTTCTGGTTCGGGATGGTGCTGTCGCCGTCCTCGATCTTCCACGCGAAGTCAGGCTTCTGATACTGGCCCTGCGGGAACGCGCGGACCCCGGTGTTGTAGATGGCCGCGCCCCACTCAGTCTGCGACCAGCTCTGCTCGGTGCCCTTGGGGATCGCCAGGGCGAAGTAATACTCAGAACGCGGCTGGCCGGCGTTCGGGCCGTTCTTGATCAGAAGGGGGCGGCCCTCGGCGTCGGTGGTGTTCGGCCTATACAGCGAACCCATGACGAGGCGGCCAACGGGGGTGGTCAGATTGGTGCTTTCGGCGGTCATTGTGCAAATGCCTTTCGGGCTTTGGTGGTATTGATCTGGACCAGCTTCGCCGATCCGGGTTTCCTCTGGCTGATCTCGGCCACGGCGTTCGCGTCCGCGCCAGCCTTGCGCGCCTGTGCCGGTGTGATGACGGCCATCTCCTTCTCAACGATTTTACCGAACTTGGCGATGATCTCCGCCGGCTTGGCGGTCCACTCCTCGCGGCCGGCGTTGTGCTCGATGCCCCAACCCAGGACATCACGGCCCTCCCGGATGTTGGCCATCGCTTGCGCCTGCAACCCCGACAACCGGGCCTCAAGGTTCCGCTGTGCCTGGACCAGCAGCGACATTTCCACACCCAGGCCGTGGTCTGTCAACTCCATCGGGGTGCTGTCGTTGGCCTGATCGACCGCCTCGAGCGACGACTGGCGCAGGGCCTTGCAGATGTGGCGCGCCTTGCAATGCTTGCAGTGCGAGCCGATGACGGTTGAGGGGTTGTTGCCGGTTGCCTCGGTGGCAGCATCGACAAGCTCGGCACGATACGGCTCGAGCCCGCCAACCGTGGTGTCCCACCGCAGGGTCGGACCCTCCGGCCGGTAGACGCGCGGCTGGAAGATCCGGGCCACGACCTTCCACTCAGGGCTCAGAGACAGCAATCCGGCGATGGCCAGGGCGTAGGTCGCCAACTGATAGTTGCCGAACGCCTCCACCGGGCTGTGGCCATACTTGAAGTCAAACAGGTAGACCGTTTGAGCTTCGTAGTCGACCTTGAAGCAGTCCGCCGTCCCCCACACGTCCGGGTGAACCGTGACGGCGTGAACCCGGGTCTCGTAGAACGGCACACCCGGCGCGCTGCGCACGATGCTTGCGTAATCGTGGACGGCGTCAAGCATGTCGAGCGTGATGACCACACCCTCATGCACTTCGCCCGGGTCGACCGGCCGCATCTGCAGTTCCCGAAGGGCCGCCCAGTGCGCCGCCGTCCCTTCCGCCGCCGCCGACCCGTCCCCGTCCATCTCCGGGTACTGCTGCTCAAGCATCGGGGACGCGCGGCACTTCACCCACCGAGCGGCGGATGAAGGCGCGAGGAAGGCGTGGTCATTGTCGCTCATAACGTGACCCCGAATTGAACCGCCAGCATCGGGATCAGGCTAGCGTGATCCTTCAGACCGAGCAGGCCGTTCTCGACGTTGTAATGCGCCAGGACCCGGTGCAGTTCCGCCGCGTCCAGCGAGCGATCAACCATCTTAACGGTCACGCCCCGGATGAAGAGGTCGAGCTGGTTGTCCGCGGCAGCGGGCGGCGGCGGGGCGGGATTAGCGAACGCGACCGCTGCCGGCGGGGGCGGGGGCGGGGGCGGGGGCGGAGCCGGGATCGGAGCGTCGACTGGGGCGTCGACTGTCGACAAGCCACGCAGCTCGGCCTCGACCTCGGCGAACAGTTCCTTCGCCGTGTTGCGGCGTTTGCGCCACGTTCCGTCAGCCACGATCTGCTTGCTGCTGCTGTGGATGCGAGGATCCCACGGCAGGCCGTCGGCGTCGACCACACCGGTCACGTCGACCTCTTCATCCTCGGCGGCTGCGGCGGGCGCTGGTGTGGGCGAGGCAGCCTGCATGTGCACCGGGTCCACTGCGGCAACCTGAATCTGCGGGGGCGGTGGGATGATGGCCGGCGGCGCGGGTATCTGAACCGGGGTGACGTCCGCGGCCTCGGCCAGGAAACGGCGGATGATCGCCATGTCCCCCTCAGACCCCAGATCGAATTGAACAATTACTGCCACGATTGTCTCCTCTTGGTGTTGACCGACGCCATAACTACAGGTAACGTATCGGACACGTCAACCCCCCTATGGTATAAAAATGGACCTCAGAGGATATCAAACAGACTTAATCGCCGACGTGCGCGATGCCTGGGGGCAGGGCGCTCTCAACGTGATGGCGGTGTTGCCGACGGGTGGCGGGAAGACGGTGTGTTTCGGCACGATCCTGCGTGAACATAACGGCGCGTCCTGTGCGATCGCCCACCGTAGCGAGCTGGTCGGTCAGATGAGCACCACGCTGGCTAAACTGCAAGTCCGTCATCGCATCATCGCCCCGGTCGGCACCATCCGCGACATCGTCACCCGCCACATGCATGAGACCGGCCGCTCCTGGCACGATCCGATGGCCCCGGCAGCCGTGGCCGGTGTGGATACATTGACGAAGCGCGATCTGGGATCCTGGGCCGAACAGGTCACGCTGTGGGTCACAGATGAGTGCTTCCCAACAGGCACTCTTGTAGACGGCCGCCCGATCCAAGACCTTCGGGTCGGGGACACCGTGACTGCGTTTGACGAAAAAACAGGCGGCTTTGAAAAGCGCCGAGTGGTTCGTGTTTTTCGCAATTCCGCACCTAAATACATGGTGCGTTTGACCGTGCCGGGGCACCATGTGTTGTACTGTACTCCGGGGCATCCGTTCTGGACGCGCCGGGGTTGGGTCGAAGCGGCCCGCCTGCAACCAAACGACGAGGTGCTTTCGAATGCAATGCACGATGTGCGGGTCCGAAATAGCTCAGACCAGCGAATCCCAGAGGTAGAGGACATTGGACCTCAAGAAGGACAGCTTTTTAAATGGGTTAGGCTGGACAGTATTGAGGTTTACGAACGGGGAGATTTTGGGGGACCCGAGCCGAGTGGTGACGACGGTTTTGTCTATAATATCGAGGTTGAGGGGCTGCACACATACGTCGCCAACGGAGTAGTCGTACACAACTGCCACCACCTCCTGGCTTCCAACAAGTGGGGAAAGGGCGTTTCCTTGTTCCCAAACGCCCGCGGTTTGGGTGTCACCGCCACCCCGGTGCGCGCCGATGGCCGGGGGCTCGGTCGGGGGTCGGACGGCCTCATTGACCGCATGGTCCTGGGGCCGACCAAGCGGGAACTGATCGACGCGGGATACCTCACCGATTACCGCATATTTGCCCCGGCCTCGGACATTAACCTGGCGAATGTCCCGGTGTCCGACACAACCGGCGATTTCAGCGCGCCGGCCCTGCGTGACGCCGCGAAGCGCTCGCATGTCACGGGGGATATCGTCGAGAATTACATGAAGATCGCCCCGGGCAAGCTCGGGGTGACGTTCTGCGTGTCGGTCGAACTGGCCGGCGAGACCGCCGCGCGCTATCGGGCGGCCGGCGTTCCCGCCGAAATGGTCAGCGCCAACACGCCCGAACTGGAGCGCGCGGCCATATTGCGCAAGTTCGCCCGGCGTGAACTGCTCCAACTGGTCAACGTCGACCTGTTCGGCGAGGGCTTCGACTTGCCCGCCATCGAGGTCGTGTCTATGGGCCGCCCCACCGCCAGCTATGGCCTCTACGTCCAGCAATTCGGTCGGGCCTGCCGCCCGATGGAAAACAAGGATCGGGCCATAATTATAGACCACGTTGGGAATGTCCTCCGGCATGGGCTGCCCGACGCTCCCCGGGTCTGGACGCTGGACCGCCGGGAGCGCCGCGCCCGTAACAAGGAAGAACTGCTACAGCCGGTGCGCGTCTGCCCGGAATGCACCATCGTCTATGAGAAGTTCCATCTGGCTTGCCCGCATTGCGGTCACGTCCCGGTGCCGAAGAGCCGCGCGGCCCCCGAGCACGTCGATGGCGACATCACCGAGTTGGACCCGGCGGTGCTCGCGCGGCTCCGTCGCGAATCGGACGTGGACGCCGCCCCCAAGGTGCCGTATGGCGCCAACGACGCGATCCGCGGCGCGATTATGAAGCGGCACAGGATATGGAAGGAATCGCAGCGAGGCCTTCGGGAGACGATGGCCTTGTATGGCGGGTGGCAGAAACATCTGGGACGGCCACAGCGGGAGGCCTACAAGCGTTTCTTCGTCGAGTTCGGCGTGGATGTGGCCACAGCCCAGGGTCTGCCGACTAGCGAGGCTACTGAATTAAACGCGCGCATCGCCGCGCATCTCACTGCAAACGGGGTGGTGCAAGCATGAAAAACGAAGCCAACACACAGAACTTAGTCCGGTTGACCGCCGCTAATCTCGGCACCGTCCTCTGGCGCAATAACGTCGGCGCCGGCGTCCTCGACAATGGTTCGTACGTGCGCTGGGGTCTGGCCAACGACACGGCCGCCGTGAACGAGCGCATCAAATCCGCCGACCTGATCGGCATCCGACCGGTGCTGATCACACAGCAGATGGTCGGCACGATCATCGGGCAGTTCGTCTCCCGTGAGTGCAAAGCCGAGGGCTGGCGGTACCGCGGCACGAAGCGCGAGATCGCGCAGAAAGCCTGGGCGGACCTCATCATCGGCTACGGCGGGGACGCTACTTTCACCACCGGAGAATACCCGTGAGCGAGTGGCGCGCCGCGCGTTCCCCGCGTCAGCCCCTCGGTGGACGACAGTCCGGCGAGGACCGCCGGGAGCAGCTCCTGACCGCCGGGCTGAAGCTCGCCGAGAAGGTCGGTTTCGAGCGTGTCACGCGTGATCTGGTGGCGATGACCGCCGGGTGCAGCCCGACCCTGTTGTCGCGATACTGGACCGCGCCGGCGTTCCAGACCGCGATGATGGACCGGGCGGTGGCGACCGGCAACCTGGCAGTGCTGGCGCAGGGTCTGGCCGTGCGGCACCCGTCGGCTGTCGCCGCACCTTTCGGCCTCCGGCAGGCGGCAGTGCGCGCCCTGGTCGGTGCGCCGTGACCTACACCCTCCCCTCCCCCGCGCAATACATCATCTACCAGCTGGCAACCAGCGTCGTCCGGCCCGGCCGGACTGAGAAGATACCCCTGGACTGGCGCACACTGCGGGCATCCAGCCCGCTCGACCCGCAGAACTGGCTGGCGCTCGATCAGGCTAGGTCGGTCGTGTCCGGCCTCGGGGGGTCCTACGGCGTCGGGTTCGTGTTCACGTCCTCCGATCCGTACTGGGTCATGGATGTCGACCACGCCCTGGTGGACGGTGTCTGGAGCCCCTTGGCGAACTGGGCGTGTTCGACGTTCCCCGGCGCATACGTCGAGGTGTCGTCCAGCGGCCAGGGCCTGCACATCATCGGCAGCGGCATCGTCCCGCCGCACTCGACCCGCGCGCCGGGCCTTGAGTTCTACCACGCCGGGCGGTTCATCGCGCTCACCTTCGCCCAGGCGACCGGCAGCGCCGATACCGATCACAGCGCCACCCTGGCGGCGATGGTCGCCCAGGTCTTCCCCGAGGCCGCCGGGCAGACCGCCCTGGCCGTACAAGGATGGACGACCGCGCCGGTTCCCGAGTGGGGCGGCCCGGACGACGACGACGCGCTGATCGCGGCGGCGAGCCGGGCGAAGTCCGCTGGCAATGTCTTCGGCAACCGCGCATCCTTCCAGCAACTGTGGGAGGGCGACACCGAGGCCCTGGCCCGCGCGTTCCCGGTCGTCGCCGGCGACGACCGGGCGTATGACTTCAGCGCCGCGGATGCCTCCCTGGCGCAGCACCTCGCGTTCTGGACCGGCAAAAACTGCGAGCGCATGCTGTCCCTCATGGAACAGAGCGCCCTGGCCCGTGAGAAGTGGAACGACCGGCCAGACTACCTCCGCCGCACGATAGTCACAGCGGCAGGCCGCTGCACCAAGGTGGCCGAGCCGCGCAAGGCCGTCCAGGGGGTCACGGGGTCCCGCCAGGGAGAGCCCCAGCCCGGCGGGCCTGCCCTGGTCGGTGAGGTCATGGGCGGGCTGATGACCTCGTCGGACCTGCCGAAACTGTTTGAGGGCGTCATATACATCGAGGACCGATACGTGGCGGCGGTGCCCGACGGCACCCTGCTCTCCCCGCAGCAATTCCGCGCCAGCGGTCGGTATGGCGGCCGCCGGTTCATGCTCGACGACAACAGCAAATCGACCCGCAATGCCTGGGAGGCGTTCACTGAGAGCGAGGCATGGTCCCCACCATTCGCCCACAGCATATGTTTCCGACCACGCGTCGAGCCTCGTGCGATCATCGAGGACGCCGGCCGCAAGCTCTATAATAACTACGTGCCGGTGCAGACCAGACGCGTCGAGGGGGATGCGGGGCCGTTCCTGCGTCACCTTGACCTGCTGTTCCCCCGCCAGGTCGACCGTGACATCGTGCTGGCGTTCATGGCGTTCTGCGTCCAGTACCCCGGTTTTAAAGCGCAATTCGCCCTGCTTATCCAGGGGTGCGAGGGCAACGGTAAGACCCTGCTGCTGCGTGTCATGTCGTACTGCATCGGCGAGCGATACAGCCACATCCCGAACAGCCAGGACCTCGCGAATAAATTTAACGCGTGGCTGGAAGCCAAGCTCTTCATCGGCGTTGAGGAGATTTACGTGTCCGACCGGCGCGATAGCCTCGACCGGCTGAAAGAATACGTTACAAACACCCGCATCGAGATCCAGGCAAAGGGCGCCAACCAGTACACCGCCGACAATTACGCTAACATTATAGCGATGACAAATCACAAGGATGCGATCCCTAAAACTGAGAACGACCGCCGCTGGGCTGTGCTCTTCACCGGCCAGCAGTCGGCAGCCGACCTGGTCCGCGATGGGATGGACAGCAGGTATTTCACAACCCTGTGGGGGTGGCTGGGCGAGGACGGGTACGCCATCGTGAACCATTACCTGCGATCGTATGCGATCCCGTATGAGTTGAACCCGGCGGGCGGCCTGCACCGTGCGCCAGACACGTCCAGCACGGTCGAGGCCATCGAGGTCAGCAGGGGACCGGTCGAGCAGCTGATCACCGAGGCAATCGAGGCCGGTGAGGTCGGCTTCCGCGGCGGATGGGTGTCGTCCCATTACCTGGGTCTCCTACTGGACGCCAACCGCCTGCGCGGTCGCGCCAGCCCCAACGCGTGGGACGGGATCCTGGCGTCGCTGGGCTACATCAAGCACCCGGCGCTGCCGCGCGGCCGCGCAACGGCGGACGTGATGCCGGAAAACAAACGGAGCCGGTTATGGGTCCGCGAGGGCACCATACCGGCTCTCAATCTGTCTGTGGCTGCCGCGGCGATGAGTGCGTACGCCGCCGCCAATCAGCCGGGGGCGACCCCGGCGGCGGCGTTCAGTCGACCAGGCGCTTGATCTGCGTGGGATACCAGCGCTCACCCTGGCGGGGCAGGAAACCCCTTTCCGTCAGGGTCGCGGCGATCACCCGGTAGGGGAGGCCGGTGGCGCGCATCTCACGCGCCATGGCGAGGCCGGCCTGTTCGTGCGGGTGGGGCACGAGGTATCTGCCCTCGAGCTTCCACCCGTACTTTACCGATCCGCCTCGGTACCGTAGGGGGTCCATCACGCGATCGCCGCCAAGTAGCGGGTGATCGCATACACGGAGAGACCCGTCTCGCCGCTGATGCGCGCTACCGACCACCCCAGGGCCTTACGGTGTTTGATCACGTAGCCGGTCTCAGGGGAGATCGGTTCCAGAGGGGTGCGGCGGCCGGTGCTGGGCGCGGCCTCGGCGATCTGGCGGATGCGGGGCACGGTCAGGCCGAACCGGCGGGCCACGCTGTCGGGCATGACGCCCTCTTGCAGCATCATACGGATTTCAGCGTCGCGCGCCGCCAGGGCGGCGAAGGTGCGCTTCGGCTTGCCGGTCGGCGCGGGGGTCATCAGGGCCACCCCCTTACCGGACAACAGCAGGGCTTGCGCGCTGTTGATCGCGGCATTCACGAAGAGCGGGCCCTGGTCGGCGGCCGCACGAATCATATCAAGGGCATTGCGGACGGCGGTCTGGTATTCGGACATGTTTCTGGTTTCCTTTAGTGAACAGATATGGGTGTACGGCGGGCAAGCTCGGCTTCGAGGATCGCGACAGCGATGTTCCCCGTGTTCGGCTTATCAGAGCGGGGCATGGCGGCGAGGTTCGTCATCAAGACGTCGGTGCGCTGCTGGCTGACCTCCCGCGCCATCGCGCACAACATCTCATAATTAGCCTCACGCGTTTCGATCAGCTCGCGTAACGAGTGGATCAGCGCCAGCAGGTTATCGACGGTGTGCGGGTTCATGACGGGTCCCTCCACACCCGGAGCCATGCGCGGCGGCGGCGCCATCGCCGCCACCATCGTCGCCAGCAAGCCGGGGCGATCACCACACCCCCAGGCGCTCGAGGTTGGCGCGGTCACGGTCGAGGGCCATGCCGGCGATGCTGGCTTTGTACGGGTTCGCGGACACCATCGCGCCGTTCCACGCCGCATACGCGAGGGTGTGGC
>Ga0214201_1000478_pt1 | contig 13717 bp, 11 predicted proteins | sample TroBogEpilimnion_32_FD_153039 | JGI IMG/M metagenome (GOLD analysis project Ga0214201, IMG submission 153039) | Freshwater microbial communities from Trout Bog Lake, WI - 29MAY2009 epilimnion | ecosystem: Environmental > Aquatic > Freshwater > Lake > Epilimnion/Euphotic zone | place: Trout Bog...
CGGACAATACATTGACGACTTCTATAATACGAAACGACCTCATTCGAGCCTTGACAGAAAAACCCCGGATGAGGCCTACTTTAATACGCTGCAGGCAATCCCGCTGGCAGCATAACAAAGGCAGTCATCCACTTATCCGGACCCAACAGACTGTTCAAACAAACCGAGCCACCTCTGCCATACATGGAGAAGCAATTGGTATGGGCGTAAGTGAGTGGGATTTATCATCAATTATAATAAATTCAGTTCAGAACCTCACTTTAAGTTGGGATCCGCCAAACTCTAATTTGCAGATTGATTTAACACACCAACAATGGGCTGCTTTATCAAATATTTATATTGTGCCTGCTAATACAAATCAAAATTTATCGATCTGTGTCGATGGCAATGCCCAATTAAATACGCTTGGCAAAATACATTCAATTGGGAATGATTCACCGCATGCTTATATTCTGAATCCGTACTTCGATCCTAACATCAATGTAATAATTGGGACGGTCGGAAATCAAACACTGACCGCACCAATCTAGTCCGTTAGATAAATTTAAAAATTAATAAAAAATAAATTATAATTGATTGGGTTGTTCTAGCTGGTCATAAATCATCAAAATACTTTCTTGTATGCAATAACTTAACGTATTCGTTACAATAATGATCCGTCGAGCGCTTGATGTGCCTCTAATTGTCAAATTCACGATGACTGAATCGAGCCGGAGCTGCGTTAAATGTCGGATTGGGCTTCAGGATACGTCACAGATATTGACTACACCTATGGCTATTATGCCGAGCTTAATCCTGCCCGCATCCGCCTCGCCTTTTTAAATGCCGGCTTAGCCTTTCCAAAGATCGGTACCGCCTGCGAATTGGGCTTTGGCCAAGGATTAAGCACTAATATTCATGCGGCTGCTTCAACAACGGCGTGGTTTGGAACAGACTTCAATCCATCCCAGGCTGCCTTCGCCCGAGAATTGGCTGCGGCCTCGGGCTCAGCTGCACAACTTTATGATCAGGCATTTGCCGATTTTTGTTCCCGCGCCGATCTTCCCGACTTCGACTTCATCGCGCTTCACGGAATTTGGTCCTGGATTTCAGACGAAAACCGTAAACTCATTGTTGATTTTATAGGCAGAAAACTGAAAGCCGGCGGCGTGCTCTATGTGAGCTACAATACGCTTCCAGGCTGGGCCGCCTTTGCGCCCTTGCGCCACTTAATGTGGCAGCATTTCGACGTGATGGGCGCTACCGGTACCGGTACCCAAAAAAGGCTTGAAGGGGCCTTGGAATTTGCTTCTGACTTATTTGCAAGCGATCCCCTCTATGCGCATGTCAACCCGTCTGCTGCCGTCCGCTTTGAGAAAGTAAGGAAGCAAGCCCCTAATTATCTTGCACATGAATATTTTAACCAACACTGGAAGCCGATGTATTTCTCGGAGGTGGCGGAATGGTTAGCCCCCGCCAGGGTCACCTTTGCCTGCTCGGCGAATTATCTCGACGCTCTTGATATGATCAATCTCAAATCCGAGCAGCAAGCTTTCTTAGAAACCATTCAGGACACGAGCCTTGGCCAAACCGTAAGAGACTTTATGGTTAACCAACAATTCCGGAAAGATTACTGGGTGAAGGGGGCTCGATCCCTATCTCCGCTCGAGCAAATGGAGGGCCTGAACGCCCACCGCATTATTCTCGCGAGCCCAAGGGAAGATGTTCCCTTAACAATCACAGGTGCGCTTGGCGAAGCCGACATGGATGAAATCGTCTATAATGCTATTCTCGATGTTCTCTCGGATCACAAGCCGATGAGCTTAGGTGACTTAGCCACGCGACTGCGATCGGCTGAATGCACGGAGCCGGCGATTATTGAAGCAGCAATTGTTCTTTCTTCTTCCGGTCATATCATGGCTGTCCAAGATCATGATTCATTCGAGCAGTCACGGGCATCAAGCGACCGATTGAACGCCTATTTAAGCCATAAAGCCCGATCCAGCGAAGACATCCAACACATGGCCAGCCCCATAACCGGAGGCGGTATCGGCATTGGTCAGTTTGGGCAATTATTTATATGCGCCGTAAAGACCGGATGTAAAACACCCGAGGAAATTGCTCAATTTACTTGGGCAATATATGCATCCCAAGGTAAAAAACTACTAAAAGACGGCATTACTCTTGTCACGCCAGAAGACAATCTAAGCGAGCTTCGCGATCACGCTCAGTCCTTCTATACAAAAAGTATTCCGCTATTACGTGGCTTAAACATATTATAGACGAATACCTTGATTTTTGAGTGGCGTATAAAAAAGGAGCCAATCGGCTCCTTTCTGTATAACTTAACTAAAGTGCCACTTTTAGTTAACGTTGTCCTTTGGCAAGAGTTCCTGCAGCGCTGCGACATAGGCATTGCGTGCCGTCTGGGCGATGGCTGCTTCTGAGTGAAGTTCTGCCAATTTTCGATCGCACAGCACGATACTGTCGATTTGCGCCTTTGCATCCTTGGACAAATCGTCCAAATCATATTCTTTATTATCAATGGTAATTATGGACATTAATTTATTCTCCATTCGTATAGATCACTGTCACTAATTAAATCGCCTTACCCATAAATTCCAACAATTCAAAGCGGTTATATAAAAAACAGCCCCCATACTTGGACGGGAGCTGTAATTTATATCAATGAAGAACCAAGTAGGTAATTTCGTAGATTTTATTTTACGAAGCTAGAACAATCGATGCGTTCGTAGCTGCCACACCGGCCACACCGGTGAAAGTATGCGACCCCACTAGTACGACAAGCGTTGTATCCAAAGCAGCTGCAGTGCCAAGACCTACAGCGTTTGACTCTGCAACATATGTGTTACCACCAAACAACGAGTAAGCCACAGAGCCAGCCGTGTTGGCCGCAGCCGCAGCCGATTCAACCGCGGTGATCGTCGCCGCGGCGGTAGCTCCAGCGGTAACAGCCGTTAGGATTGTCGTCGTAGTATTCTGGGCTTCACCAGCAAAGAACAACTTATCTAACGTCTGTGCCCCGGTAATAGTGCCGCCGGCAACGGTTGCAAAATTAGCTCCCGTTAAACCGTAAGTGAAGCTGTCGGCAGACGTATGTGCGCCCACGGTAAGATTATATACCTGCGTCGAAGTAGCGGCACCTGAGAATGTTGCTACGTCTCCTGCACCCGTACCCAATACAATCGTATTAGTTCCCGCAGTCGCGGAAATGTTGCCAATTACGACTGTGTCAGCAGCACCATTACCCAGAGTTACCGTTTTCGTTCCAGCGTTCCCGGCGAATGTTAGCGATACCACTTGGTTATCAGTAGCTCCGGAAACAGTAATCGCGCCAGTGCTCGTTGATGTTTCCGTCATCTTGATAGCGCCGTTCAAAGTCAAGCTAGCAAGAGATGCGTCGGAATGAGTGACGGTCAATACGCCAGATGAACCGGTGTTTGCATTGGTGATTGCCAAATTAGCAACAGTATCGGTCAATGTGCCAATCGTGAATGCATGACTGCCGCTGTATGATATATTTCCTAGTACGTTACCTGTACTGGTTAAGGTACCAATCCCGTCAGCAGTAGCGCTGGCTCCGGAGCCATTATCGCTGATTGTTAAACTAGTTGATGCATTCGTTTGGTTAGTAATCGTAAGCGAACCACTGCCAGTAATTGCCAAGCTCGTGAGGTTGGCGTCGGTTAGAGTAGAAAGCGTATGTAACCCTTGGTAAACCGAAGCATCGCTATTTATTGTTACGTTACCAATACCAACGGAGTTAGCATCATAAAGTGTTAGAGCCGTGGTGGTTAAACCAGCAGTACCACCGCCGTTTGCAGCCGTTACCGTTGTACCAGCAAGATTTACACTTACCGAGTCATTTACACCATTCGTGTCAGAAGTTTGGTAGACGATAGCAGTCGTGTCAGCCTGCAAGGCAAGTGACGTGCCAGCTGTTACCTTTGTAAAGGTGTTCGTCGCACCGGTATCCTGAATTGCAGTATAGCCGGTAAATTTACTCATATCATACGAACCACCTGCCGCATTCGTGACCCTCAAAGTATTGAAACCTGTGACGTTCGCATAGGTTTTTGTCGTATAGGTTGCAGCCGTGTTTGATAAAACCAATACATTGTTACCACTTGACCCACCAGCTATTGCAAATAGAGCGTCGGCGCCGATCGTAACAACTTCAGTACCCTTACCGCCGGTATAAGCCTGTGTCGTTGCGTTTAACGTAACAGTGTTATTTCCAGCCGCACTTGCGAAATTGACGCTAGTAATACCAGTTATGCTTGAAAGATCAGCATTCAAGCCTGCAGAACCTGCTTCGGTGATACTGGTCAGTGCTGCTGTACCCGTTTGTGTTGTATCGCTGATGGTGAGAACACCAGTGCCTGACAACGCTAACGTAAGCATTGCCGCATCAACCACACCGCCAAGAGTCGTATTTGCAGAGAGATTTGCATTCCAAGTAGCAAGCTTTGCGCTGCTATCGGTGATAATTCCCAAGGAACCACCGGCTAAATTTAACGCCAAAGTTGTTGGGTTTCCGGAAGTTAAACCAGAGGTAAGACCCAAAGTTCCCGACGCCGTCGTGCCGGTATTCGACAATGTCAACGTTGTAAGTGCATTCGACGAAATCGTCGATGCCCCGTAGTTCTGGAGGGTTACCGAACGGATAGTGGCTGCAGCAGTCGCGCTACCTGCGTTCGCATCGGCGATCGTAACAGCTGCGTTGGTTACACCGCTCGTCGCCGATACAGCCGTACTGGTATTTGCAACGTTGAGAACTGCTATGGCGCCCGTCACACCACCAGACTGTGTTACGGAAACCGAAGTAGTTGCGGATGTTCCGGTTACACCAATCGCGCCAACAACAGCCTGGTTAGCGCCGGCTGTTGTATTCGTCATTGTATCCGTGATCGTTACTGTCGTTCCGCCCTTGGCGTTAATAACAGCGCCTATAGCGCCGCCTGTCGTTGACGAAGTAAGCGCGATGGTTGTCGTACCAGTGTTAGCGGTAGTTTGACCTTCGTTGAGCGTACCACCAGTAGTACCACCCGTTGCAGTGATGCTTACGTTTCCACCGCCATTGATGGCCATGGTCGTAGCTGCAAACGAAGAATCCGTCACGTTAACAGCCGTCGATGTGGCTGCCGTAGCCGCGACCGTACCTACGCCCGTTAGGTTCAACGTATTAAGACCGGTCCAGCCCGTTGTGCTAATTGCCGTCGTATTACCAATCGTGGCGCCGGACGTTACATTAGCTACCTGAACGCCAGTTACCGACGTTCCAGCTGGAGCTGAAGCAATAGCACTTCCGGAAATGATGTTCATCGTATTGTTGGAACCGGTACCCACCACTGTGTCGCCTGCCGTCCAAGTTGTGGCACCTGCAATATCAACAAAGTTGAAAGATCCCGTACCAGAAAAATTATCTAGCCCAGTTTGGCCTGTAAATGTCGCACCCGTAATGCCGCCACCATTCGCAAAGAAATTCGTCGTGCTCGTTGCAGCCGAGGTAACAGTAGACGCTACCGATGTTACCGAGGCCACAATCGAAGCGGCCGATGCAGCAGCAGCGGAATTGTATGCCGCACCATTGACGTTAGCCATTGCTTGAGCCCAAGTTAGGCCAGCCGTCATCTTGTTTGTTACCGTTGTCAAATCAAGCGTCGTGCCTGAATCTTGCGCGCCGTTAATGATATTGATGATCGCATTACCAACATTGGAGCGGCCTGCATTGATTTCGCCCGTCCAGTAAGAAAGGCCCGCTGCGTCAGGCGCACGATTGAAGAGGTTCGCATAAACACTCGTCAAGAACGTGGAAACGGATGCCACATTCGGATTGGCGAGGTAAGCGTAAGAATTTGTTGCTTCGGTCTGAACCGAGAATGACTGAGCGACCTGAGCTGCCGTCATACCTGCATTGTAGCGGCCGACCCAGTAATTAAGACCAGCGGCATCAGGAGCGCGGTTGAAGTAGCCTACATAGATCTGTGTGATCAATTGAGCAGCAACCAGAGACTACGTCACATTTTGGGTAAGATTAGACCCTGTTTCGCCCTAAAAGAGAGCGTTCTGCCTCGATTGGCCCAAAATTGAACGAAGGGAATTCGGGCGACTGGTTCAGCGCGCTAGAATCCTCACCCGCCCGCATTGATTGTATCTCATGCGATGCATACCCCAGGTGCATGCTTACCATGGAAAAGTGTGCTATGGTTTTCCGACGTTTGTTTGGCGAATGCTGTCCAGGTTAAAGCCTTAATTGAAGGGGAGAAGCTGAATGTCGAGCAAGAAAAAAGCCCGTGAAACGCTAGCTCCAAGCGAGGTCAAACCAAAACCCGTTCGACCATTAAAGCCCATTTCCAGCTATACCAGCATCGAAGATCTACAGCTCATCATCGAGCGTGCCCAAAAATTGGGCGACACGGAATATGCGGATATGGCGTCTCAGCGTTTACGTGAATTAATGCTTGCTTCCGATGAATCGATGGAGAAAACCGTCCGCCGACAAGCGAAATCGGTTAAAATGCCCTGATGGGGTCATACATACGGACAGGATCCCTAAAACATCAGAAGTATAAAAACTCACATAAAATTGACAAACTGGTATAGTAATTGCAAGGAAAGATTACCATCTCGGATGCGGCAGCGGATGTACCTGCCCTTCAAGATGGCTAACGCGGCCCCTCTTTTGGCCGCGTTAGCCTTTTGACTCGGCAGCATACGGCCAAGGTTTGATATATTAATCTGGATCGCTGGATAGCTTTTATGGCCTCAGATATAGCCGTCGGACTTTTGTCCATGATGTCGGAAGATCAAAAGCTCAAACACCTCGAAAATATCGAGGTCAGGCTGACCGTCGAAGCCGGGTCCGCCAACATCACCGTGCGTGATTTACTGCGTCTGAATGTTGGTTCTGTCATTGAGCTGAATACATTGGCGGGTGAACACCTTAATGTTCGAGCCAATGGCACGCTCATTTTAAAAGGCGAGATTGTTAGTATTTCCGATATTTTAGGCGTTCGGGTGCTCGATATTGTTTCAGCCGATCAACGGGCGATTGATCATAAAGAATAGGTTTTTTTGAAGATTTCGTTGCTCTATGCCGAGCGATAAAAGACCTTAAGGCGCTATGCCAAGAAGCTTAACCACCAACTCGCTTGTTTTCGGATCATTCGCAAGCGCGGAGTAGGAATTAATTTTAGCCGTCGCATCGGTGACGGTCGTTGCTGAGTCCGTCACTTTTGAAATGACATCCGAGGCCCAGACCACATCATTAAGGCCATTATTGATCGCAAAATTATAGGCAACCGTAGCCTTATTAGCAAGAAACTGCGTATCTGTCGTACTTCCAGTCGCTGCCCGCGCCCCGTAGACCATGCTTAGCACAAAGCTATCTCGTGCAACCGCACCATTATTAATTTGATTGGTCCAATAGGTTAAGCCACTTGCGTCCGGAGCTCGACCTAAAACATATTGATAGGTGTTTGATACAAAGTCTTTAACCGATAGGTTGGATGAATATTTTGTATCCGTCTCAGGTTGGTAAAAAAAGCTTTTGGATATGTCTTTCAAGCTCATACCATTCGCTTCCCGCGAGGCCCAGTAGCTGAGCCCTACAGCGTCGGGAGCCCGATTAAAGTAGCCAATATAGATCAAGGATAAATCTTTAATTTGCGTCGAGGTAAGCGTTGAAGCGGCCTGAAGCATTGATAAATTAATCGTTTGATCGTTAAATTGAAGCGAATTGAAATTAATAATATTATCAACGCTACTATCGACGTGATTGGTCGTGACCGTCACGCCCTTGTTGAAGGCCAATGTAAAATTTTGCGCCGATGCATTAATCGAATAGGGCGTGTCAAAACCTACCCCTCCGATGGATAAGGCTGAAGAGGCACTTTGGGTTGATGTATTTCCAGCCAGATCGGTGGCCGTTAATTTCACGGTCGTGTCGCCAATCGAGACATAGGCGGTTGGCGTTAATTGAAACGCACCGGTTTTTGAGTCGGCTGCGACTGATCCGATAAGGATGTTATTTTGATAGGCTTTAATGGTGGCGCCTGCCTCACTCGTTCCATTAAAAACCGGTTGATTGACGTTCGCAATCGTTGGCGTTGTCAGCGTTGGGGCGACTGGCGGAGTTGTGTCGATGGCGCCCTTCACGGCGTTGGATGCCAGAGAAACGTTACCAGCTTGGTCAGTTAAGAGGACGGTTAAACTGAGCGTTTCAGCACCCGTGAAACTTAATGGATTGGCCGTTAAGGTGTAATTCAAGCCAACATTGGATGACGTAAAGCTGCTCGTCACATCGGTCGAACCGTTTAGGACCGTAACCGTATCACCGCTTTCCGGCGCCGTGAACGTAATCTGCTTCGCCGTAGAGACTGTGGCACCTTGCGTGATTTTCGTGGCCGTCGGAGCCGTTGTGTCGATCGCCCCCGTGACAGCATTGGTTGTGTAGGTCGATTTATCGGGCTCTGTCACAGTGACCGAAAGGGATAGGGCCTCTTGTCCCGTAAACATGCCTGACTTAGCCGTTAGGACCACATTTCCGGCAGCTGGGGCATTAGCAGGTAAAGGTGTAAAGTCTTTCGTTACATCGGTGGCGCCATTTTTAATCACAAAGGCATCGCCGGCGGTAGCGCCCGCAAGCGTCAGTGTTAACGTACCTGACGTCCTAAGTGTACTGCCTTGGCTTAAACTAACGGTTACCGCCATAACGATTGACCAAGCTTCCCTGCGCGCAAGAGTGGCGCTTTCATTTCTATCTATAATATTTTGGTTATCGAATGACAATCATGCATAAAGACATGATTTATCTACGCTATTTCCAAATTTATGCGTGTTGCTATCCCAATCAGGAGGCCAATAATTTATCAATCGTATTATACGTATTTTTGGCGATTGAGCTGCTGATGAGCTGTCCCAAATTGGCCGTAAGCGAGCTGAGATCGGTTTCGGTCGCCGCAGGCGCAGCCTGTGTCGCAGAGGTGGTTGTCAGACTATTGTTTAAAATAGAATTATTTGACGCCGAATTTGATTGCGCGAGAGCTACGCTCGCAGCATTCACAATCTGACTAGCGATTGCATTAACGCTGTTTTGTACATTGGCGATTGTAGCCGTGGTTGGAGGTACTGTCGTAGCTGTCGTTGAATTGGTCGCTACATTGGCCGTGACCGAATTATTGGAAGTTGAATTGGAAACGGCCGCAATTGAAGGATTAAGCCGAATGTCGGCTGGCTTGATATAGGTTTGTTGCGAAACGGCGTCGATGTCAAAGCCTGGAATATGAGCCGCGACTGCCCCCTCAAGAGCGGTTTCAACCTGCGCATCGACTGGGGTAAAATAGGCTTTACCCGTCGTCGGATCGATCACGGCCATCTCGGCCCACGTCGCTGGGTCGGACGTTGGACCCGAACTTTGGGATGCCGAAGGCGTTGATGCGGTCGTCGCAGCATTGTTGTTGGCGACATTATTCAAAATCGTTGAAAACGCTGTCGTCGAAGCTGGCGAAGCGGACGAATTCGATTGAGCCAAGGCGCTCGCATTGACTGCAGAAGATCCATTATTGATTGAGCCTAAAGAATCCATCACTCGAAACTCCCTATTTCGACGAACCTCACAAAGATAGCCAACTCTTAGCATATCTCGTGCCAAAAATTATTTTTCATAAACTATTGAAATATCAATGCCTTAGTAAATTGATGAATAACTTCATGAAGGGGCGGGGAATGAGGTTCCAGTGGGATAACCGATCGGTTACGGACCATAATCTCCCGGATCAGGTAGGGAAAATTAATTTCCCCAACCCGAAATATCGCAGTTCCAGGTCACATTTTTTAGAACTTAATGAGTTCGCCCCAATCCAGAAGGGGGTGGTACCCCTTAAACATTCGCTTGGTGGCCGCGGATGGCGGCGTGGGTGCTGGAGGCTTATTAAACTCGATCGTCAAAGGAATTTGGAATTCCGTTTTCTTCAAATAGTCAAGCGCCTCATCGATGATGGTTATCTGCTCGGTCATGTGGCCGATCTGGAATTCGCAAATATTAATGCGCTTTGAGATGACATTTCGCATCAAATTTTTTCCTTCAGAAACGGAGAACCGCTCTAAAAGATCTTGCGACACGGCAAGCGCCTGTTCGTAATTCGTTTTCTGGATATTTAATTCTTTCCGCTGTTCTTCAATTTCGGTAGCAATCAGATCGATCATTTTTGGAAATTGGAATTTCTGTGGCTCGGTCGCAATTTTAAAGAGCGTCTTATCAAGCCCGATGGATAAAATCTCAATAATTTTGGCCTGACGTGGGTCGAGAGGAACATCAACCCATTCCCCTGTCTCGTCAAATAGCCGTCGGCTTTCTTTGTCGGATAAAAGATCATAGGCCCGCTTTAATGTTTGGAATTCTTCCGTTGACCCCCCAGAATCGGGGTGGCTTGACCTAACCTTTTTTCTAAAGGCCCGACGGATCGCAGTGTCATCGGCGTCGGGTTGGACCCCCAGAATTGTGTAAGGATCAAATACCCCACTGTTTTGATCTTTACCCATGAGCCAACTTCCAAATAACTGCGATTTTAAGGGTGATTCATCGCAGATCTCGATAAGAATCGCAACTTTCCGTTATTCTTCCTTAAGAACACCACCCTTCGACACCTCAATCATCAGCGATGCACGAGGACCGTATGAAGCAATTGAAGGCCTTAATTGGATCGACGATCGATCGCTCGCCCAGTAATGGTTTTTAGAAGGATGTAGAGATCCAAGGAAAGTGTTCTCGATCGAACATAAGCTCCGTCCACTTTCGCCAACTCATGTGGCCTTGCCATGTCGAGCCCTTGAATTTGGGATAGCCCGGTGATGCCGGGGCGAATTGAATATACATTTTCGATTACGCGGGCCGCAATCACGTCCGTCTGGCTTGGCAGGCAGGGGCGGGGGCCCACAAGGCTCATGTCCCCCTTGATCACGTTGAAGAGCTGAGGGATCTCGTCGATGCGAAGCTTTCTTAATAGCCGACCGATCCGTGTGATCGACTCTGTCTCGATCAGATGTGTCCCAACCTCTTTCGTGCCCAGCCACATTGTTCGGATTTTTAAGATGGCAAAGGGTTTCTGATTTCTACCAATACGAATTTGTTTAAAAAAAGCCGGCCCCGGTGACGACGCTCGGACCACAATGACAATCATCAAGAGTAGCGGCGAGAGTGCAATCAGGCCAATAAGAGCCAATATCACCTCGAGCAAACGTGGCATATTATTAAAAGTCCCAATTGTAATAAACTAACATGCTGATAGTGGGCTCAGTGGACAGCATAGAGATTTAATGGTGTTCTATAAGCGAGGGTATTCCTAAAAGCTAGATCAGATATGGGCTTAAAGGTAATTTAAGAATCGTCAGCACAGTTTTTTGTATGTATATAAGCCCTATCCTTTGTCATTTGGCAGTTTTCCAGATAGCGTTGAGCGATGGCTCGTGGTTGTGGATTGTTTTCATTAAGGCGATACGGTCAATTGATTACAGCGGTACAAAAATAGATGACGAATACAACTAAAGTAAATGATCCTAAATCGATCTGCTTCGTGTTGAGTACGCCGTTCACGCTAAATGTTTTTTTATTGGATCATCTAAATGCCTTAGCTGATTATTTTGCTGTAACCGTTTGTGTTAATTTAAACTATTACCCACTATCTAAACGGCTTGATGAGAGAATTAAGGTAATTAATATCGCAATTAATCGGAAAATCTCACCGTTCAGTGACATTAAGACCGTATTTGAATTATTTAATATTCTCCGAAATAACCAATTTGATGCCGTACACTGCATCACGCCTAAGGCGATCTTATTGGGAACTCTTGCTTCCTATTTTGCTAAGATACCCAACCGTATAATTAGTTTTACGGGACAATTTTGGGCAAATCATAGAGGAATAAAGCGGTTTTTTTTCAAGCAGCTGGACCGGCTACCTATCCTGCTAGCCAATCACTATCTTGCCGATAGCCGTTCCCAAGTTGATTATCTTCGCTCAGAGGGGTTGCTGGGCCGGCAGTCTATTGAAGTATTTGGCCATGGCTCAATCGCTGGCGTTGATTTAAAACGCTTCAACCTAGATCCAACGGCCCGCGCCGCAAAGCGCGTCGAAGTTGGCGATAATGAAAAGGACTTTATTTTTTTATTTGTTGGCCGGATCGCTCGCGACAAGGGTATTACTGATTTATTAAAGGCCTTTGAAGGTGTGCGTGGCTCGCGTACGGACATAAAACTTTGGATGGTTGGCCCTGACGAGGAAGGCATAATATCGTCAATGACCCGCATGCCTGAGGGCGTGAAATGGTTGGGGTCAACAGAATATCCTGAAGATGTCATGAAGGCTGCAGACTTAATGATACTACCCAGCTACCGTGAAGGTTTTGGAGTAGTTATTATTGAAGCCGCAGCATGCGGCGTTCCTACTGTCGCCTATAATATAGTTGGCGTTAAAGATGCGATTGTACCTAATCAAACAGGACTATTGGTTGAGCTAAAAAATATTGAAAACCTAATCTCAGCTATGAGATTTTTAGAAACCAATAAAGAAATGCTTTACTTAATGCGCGTCAATGGCATTGAAAGAGCAAATAAATTTTTTGATTCAAAAAAAATAACAAATTATTGGATCTTTTTTTATAATAAAATGTTGCCTAATCAACTTTCTGTCGAATAAGATCTATTGTAATTTCTTCGATGTCATCTGGTAGAGATCCGCCCGTCTTATTTAAGAATAATGAGTTGTACCCGGGCAACGAGGCAAAGACATCGATTAAGCATTTTAGGAAAAATGCTATCAGAGATAAAAAAGCAAATTTAATATAGCCGTCTTTTAAAAAAATATTGAGTTGCGCTTTGAGTAGATTCCGGCGTGCAAGAAAAGTTTTAAAAAAATTAAATTGCCCCTGTCTATACGCTAGTAATATATTGGGTAGGCAAGCAAACTGGCTGTCATTCATCGAGCGTAGAAGGAGTTCCTGATCTTCTGCACGTTCTAATTCAGGAAGCCTATATAAATATTTCATATACCATTCGCGTCTCACCATCCATGTTGGATGTGGCATTGGGATCGTAAGCCATGGGTGCGCACAAATCGATGTGTGATGCGATTTAAATGGAAGTAGCCTAATGAGGTCGCCTTGATTGTTAAAAACGACTGCCCTCGTTGATAAGATATCTACCGTAGGATGCTTTTCCAAATAGGATAACTGCTTTTCAAACCGGTCTGGAAATGAAAGGTCATCGGCGTCCATTCGAGCAATATACCGCCCTCTTGACAATCTAATTCCTTCATTGAGCCTAAAAGCTATACCTCTATTTTTTCCGTCCGATATAATGGATATCCGTCTATCATTCACTGTGCGAAGGCTATCGATTGATCCATCCGTCGACCCGTCATCGAGAACAAGAATTTCGAAGTCTCTAAAGCTCTGATTAAGCAGTGACATTATAGCTGGCTTTAGATACGCCCCAGCATTATAGGCAGGCAAAATAACACTTAATGTAATGATGTCCGTCTGGCTCATTTTTTCTTGCACTCTTCAAATTACCTGAGATCGCATAAAGCTAAAAAATATTAGTGGTGTTATATTGGTACTTAGATTCACACACGAAGTGCAACTTCCTTTAACCTGTTGAGTTGGCTGAGATTGCGTTAAGCTCTTGGTCCCCTTGACCTGGCAGTCGAAGAAGCAC
>Ga0214201_1000490_pt1 | contig 13594 bp, 12 predicted proteins | sample TroBogEpilimnion_32_FD_153039 | JGI IMG/M metagenome (GOLD analysis project Ga0214201, IMG submission 153039) | Freshwater microbial communities from Trout Bog Lake, WI - 29MAY2009 epilimnion | ecosystem: Environmental > Aquatic > Freshwater > Lake > Epilimnion/Euphotic zone | place: Trout Bog...
ATCCATGAAGGGTGGATTTGCGCAAAGTCCTCTTACATTGAATGATAAAGTGCGTGAGGTTGACGTGTGGAATGAGTCAGCAATTCTTAAAAGAGCATCATTTCTCTCTGAGCGAGCGATTGAAATTTGGCCACGATATGAAGTAGATACTTCAACTTTGAAGAAGTTCGAAGCGGTCAAAAGTGCTGCCTCGAATTACACGCTGGCCGACCATCCAAATCTGCAACGTCAAGAGGTTAGAGCATTATTTGACGCACTTAGAGCAGAAGTCCTCGCACTTGATTCAAATATTTCAGATACAGTGCTTAAGTATTACATCGCGTTCAAGGCTGAGACCAATTTTGCCGATGTTATTCCAAAAACTCGCTGGCTTAGACTTTCTCTTAATTTGAAATTCTCGGAAATAGATGACCCCCGAGGTATAGCTACAGACGTTACTGGCAAAGGTCGCTGGGGTAATGGCGATGTATCAATTAACTTCAAAAAGATTGAAGACTTGCCTTATGTCATGGGGCTCATCAAGCAATCTTTGGCGAAGCAATTAGGCGCCAACGAATGAAAGTGTGGACTATCGGCCATTCCCGCCATGAATTCGGAGAGTTTGCAAAATTACTAGAACAAAACTCTATTGAAGTTGTGGTGGATGTTCGTACTATCCCGAATTCCAAAATGGCGCCTCAATTCAATGAAATTACTTTGCGAAAATCACTTGAAGATCGAAATCTCGAATATATCTTCATGGGTAAGGAATTGGGTGGGAGGCCGGATGGCGACCATATGTACGACGAGAAAGGCCACGTCCTCTACAACAAACTTGCGGAGTCCGATTTGTTTAAGGTTGGTGTAGAACGACTCCTAAATGGTATTTCAAAGTACCGGATCGCAATTATGTGCAGTGAGGGTAAACCTGAGGGTTGTCACAGGCATCTTCTAATTTCGAGAGTACTCCAAGATTCAAATATCGAAGTTTTTCATATTCTCACTGATGGCTCATCAATTGCTTATCAAGAAATAGCTAAAGAAGATAATCAAATAGCACTAATTGAACTTGAAGGAGGTGAACCTTGGAAATCTGTACTATCGGTACGTCAGGTATCGCAGCAGAACGATTTTTTCGAACCTTAAGCGAAGCCCAAGTTACTTCTGTTATAGATACTCGTTTGCATCCAAGTTCACAGCTTGCTGGTTATGCAAAGCAAGATTCTTTAAGGTATTTTTTGGACAAGATTCTTGGGGTCGGGTACTACCACGAGCCACTGCTTACTCCAACAGACGTGAAATTGAAGGAATATCGGTCAAAGAGTATCTCTTGGGAAAATTATTCGGGAGAATACTTGGCGAAACTAAAAGATTCGAAACTTGAAAGTAAATTGGACATAACAAAATGGGGAGCTAAGCCTGTTTTGCTTTGTTCCGAAACTACAGCGGAATTTTGTCACCGCCGTCTTGCCGCAGAATACTTACAAAAAGTATTTCCTCAAGTGAATAAAATTAATCACTTAGGTAATTAGAATGGAAATTCAAGTCCTCCTTTTGGCAAATTCAAAAAAACTTGGAGGTAGATGCCTAGCAGGATTGCGGACAGACACTTGGACGTGGTTTAGACCAGTATCTGATACAAAACATCGAGCAATCTCTACCAAAGATTGTGAGGTTGTGGGTGGTGTCCTTCGCCCTCTTGATTTGATGGTTTGCGAAATAGTTAAATCTCTTCCTGCTCCCCATCAAGCAGAAAACTGGCTTATTAAAGAGGGCTCGATTCGCTTAATCTCTCACAAATCGATGATTGATGTGGAAGATAGGTTAAGGAGTGCTTCAAAAGGAAATCCATATTTTCTTGGCTCATCAAACCCTTCAATTTCCCCCTCTTTTTTTTCAGGAAAAGCTAATGCGCAGCCTTCTCTTGCGCTCATCGAAGTGGAATCTGCCCTTGTCGATGAATCGCGGCACATTCATTTCACTCATGAGAATAGAGATTGGAACTTAAAGTTAACGGACGAACATTTTTCGGTGCCAGGTGACACTAACGACATTGGACCTGCCTACCTTTGCATAAGTGTCGGTGAATACTGGCAAAAGATGGACTCGCATTGGAAATTTGTCGCTGGGGTAATCCCTATGTCGAAAAGTGTGAAGTCGAAAATTGTGAAGGGCCAGCTCGGGACAGTTGGCGAGCTTTCGATTGCACTTTTCGGGGCTAAGCCGATTTTGTCTGTTCCACGATTTTCAACTGATGGTTGGTTCTATCAAGGACCAGTTTCGCTGGAATGTCAAGAATGTGACGAATTAAGCCTTCACTCTTTTAGAAAGCATTATTTGAATAACGGGAGCATCGCACATTACTGGGGAATTATCTGTGAATCGTGCAAGACTGCGAAAGAACTTGCTGACTTTGATAACCATTTCATCAAAATATTTAAGGCAGTGGCAGATGGGCAGAATAACCCGTCGCTTATCTGTATAAATTGTTCATAGTTGTTCGTTGTCCGAAATTTCTGACCGAGAAATCTGACACATTTGGAATAGGTTCTGACAACTCTGAACACATTTGGAAAGGGAAAGTGAGCGGTGATTGAGCCCCCGCCAACTTAAGTTGAGGAAGAGTCGCCCTGTAAGCCGGATACTCGTAATTTCATTCAAACCCCCTGCCATCCTCCCCGCTCGTCAGGTAATAATTAGGGCATGGGTAATCGGGTGTGTGATTGGTGCTGGGCCTAGTGGAATCACTGCGGCGAAGAATTGCATCCAAAATGGCTTAGACGTCACTGTCTTAAGTACTGCTTTAGTTGTTCCTTACATATTCAGCTGCATGCGGAAAACCATTAGCTTCTAGTTTTTCGGCTAAATCTGCCTTCACTGCCTTCACTACTTTGTGAGTGCTGTTGCAGTTCTTCTCTGGATCGGTGCTGTAGCCGCAGGTGCAATCGCCCATTTTTTTTCCTCTTTCCTTGAGTGATGAAGATAAAACTCTACAGGGCGCGCGCAGATCCCGCCCGGGCTGTGCGCGCAAGCACCTTCATTTAGGATTGGGTAATGGCGCGCATAGCGAAAGTAAAGAATGGTTTTGCGCCAAAGACATGTATGCGCTGCGGCCTTGAATTTGAATGGCGCAAAAAATGGGCCAAGAACTGGAACGACGTGAAGTACTGCAGCGATCGGTGTCGTGAGGATAAATGAAACGCATCATCTATATCCCCTTTGATCATCTGCATAGAAAATTCGGTGCGCTCAAAGACGCTGACCCAGCGCACGATCTGATTGTTCTGGTGGAAAGCGCCCGCATGACATCAGGCAGGAACTGGCATAAGGAGCGGCTCTTCTTTCTTATATCTAGCGCTCGTCACTTTGCCGCATCATTAGAAGCTGAAGGTTTCAGCGTTGAATACATCAAGGCGCCCACAACAATTGATGGTCTTGAGATTGTTTCAAAGAAACACAAGAACCTTCCGATCATCTGCGCAGAGCCGAGTTCCTTTACTCAGTATGAGGCGCTTAAAAAACACGGCGTGAGCTTTGTTGATAACGACTTCTTTCTTACTCCCAGGCCTGCCTTTAAGCAGTGGGCAGATGAGCAGAAGGCATTTCTCATGGAGAACTTTTATCGAAAGCAGCGTATTCGCCTAGGCGTATTGATGGATGGCAAAGATCCAGTAGGTGGGGCATGGAACTTTGATAAGGAAAATCGTTTGCCTGCTCCTAAAAAATATGAAGGTGCTCCTTATTTGGAGCACAAACGAGATGAGATCGACGCAGAAGTAGCAGCAGAGCTCGGCCACACTCCAACAACAACCTGGGCAACAACTAGGACTGGGGCGCTCAAGCAACTCAGTAATTTTATTGAGAACCACTTTGCTGAATTTGGTCCTCTAGAAGATGCGATGACAACTGATAACTGGGCGCTTCATCACTCTCTGCTCTCTCCTTACTTAAACAATGGGCTGTTGCATGCCAGTGAAGTAATTAATACGGCCGTAAAGGCATTTAACTCTGGCAAAGTGCCGATTGAATCTGCAGAAGGATTTATGCGCCAGATCATTGGCTGGCGAGAGTACGTGAACGGTATGTATTGGTTCCTTGGTCCTGATTATCGCAATAACAACCAATTAGGCGCACAAAGAAAACTTCTTCCGCTATTTTCTGATCCAAGTGCCACAAAGATGGCTTGTATCTCCCAGACAGTGGGCGATATCAAGGAGCGAGCGTGGGTGCACCACATTCCTCGCCTAATGCTTCTTTCAAATCTTGCGCTCATAACTGGTACTAATCCCCAAGAATTTCTTGATTGGATGCGAGAGGTATTTATCGATGCAAGTGAGTGGGTGATGGTGCCTAACGTGATTGGCATGGGTGTTCACGCAGATAATGGAGCGATGATGACAAAACCATATGCAGCAGGGGGTGCGTATATCTCGCGGATGTCTAACTACTGCAAGGGGTGCACATATGACCCCAAGCTACGTGTTGGAGATGCTGCATGCCCCTTTACAACGCTCTATTGGGATTTCCTTGATCGCCATAAAGAAACTTTTGCTAAAAACCACCGTATGAGTCAGCAGATATTTGGATTAAAGCGGCTCAGTGATCTGCCTGAACTTAAATTACGCGCGCAAGATGTTCTGCGCGGCTTAGATCAAGGAACTATTTAGATTCGCTTGCGTAATTCTGAAGCTTTTCAATAATTTTTGAGACCCAGATGGAATTGCCTAGTGGCAGAACCCAGCTCTCTTCTCCCTGGATCTTCTTGCCAAAATTTTCAATCATCAATCTGTAGGGGTCTACTGCTTCGAATTCTTCAACACGCTCGCCCAGTCGTAGTGAACTTGGCGCGTGCCAAGATGAAAATGCTTGGTTTCCAAGAAGCTCAGCTGAATGAAGGGAACCTTGAATGCTTAGTTTTTGATCTTCTTGCATCTCAAAGGAGGCAAGAGTGCTGGCTGTAATACCTTTGCCAATGCTCATGCGCCATCTACTTGTTAGATCAATACCTGTTGGGCCACGGTTTACTTCATAGCTATCAATTGCCGCATCTTGCCTATCGGCAAGGATGGCGGCTATTGCGTGGAGTGGATACACACCAACATCAAATAACGCCCCGCCTCCCATCTCTGGTGAGAGTCGGTAATTTCCATCCAACGTTGCTGGGAAAGTAAAAGACGCTTCGATAGAGGTAACTTCGCCCATCTCTGCTGAATGCGCGTATTCCACGAGTCTTCTCATTCGTGGATGCCACTGCGCCCACACCGCCTCAACCAACAGACGATCAGAGTTTTTAGCCGCTTGCACCATCTCTTGGACTTGCGCAGGGTTCATTGCAAAAGGCTTCTCACATAAGACGTGCTTGCCTGCTGTTAGCGCCTTAATAGCCCAGTGACTATGTAGGTGGTTAGGAAGAGAGATATAGACCGCGTCAACTAAAGGGTCATTAATTAAGGCTTCATAACTTTCATAAACAGTATGAGGATTAAGAGCAAGGGCTCGCTGTGAATCGCGGCTAGCTACTGCTTGAACCATTGTGTTATTGGCACTGTGCATCGCTGGCGCAATTGCTTTGGTTGCAATCCAACCAGCACCAATCAAGCCCCAGCGTGTGTCTTTCAACGAAGAAGCGCCGGTTTCACAGGATGTCCGTTGGCAAGTGCAGATTCTTCTGCTGCCTGCATAATTGCCACCACATCACGAGACTGTGTACTAGTCACACTCATTGGAGTTCCCGCGCTTAAGTAAGCAACTACTGATTGATGGAATGCATAAGGAGTCAGGGGTAAATGTTTAATTGTTTCACTCGTTCCATCGGCTCGGTGAAGGGTCAAGATTGCGGGCAGATCAGCTGGCGTTTGGCCCCCGGCTGGATCCCAATTTCCAACAATCGTTCCCGTTGTGCCAAGAACATAAAATTTTGGCTTACGCGCTGCGGCAAGATCTGAATGTGTGAAGGTTGCTCGAACTCCATTTTTGAAGATGATGCCAACATCGGCATGATCTGCATTTGTAATGTGGTTCCAGACGCGCTTTTGATTGATTCCACTTACTACATCGACTTGATCAGGGATGATCTCCAATATCTGATCAATAAAGTGGCTGCCCCAATCAAATATTGCGCCTCCTGAAACTTCAACATCTGAGTGCCAAAAAGAACATGGCTCGGAGTAACCACCAACAAAGCTCTCGTAAGAAAAGACCTTGCCGATTTCCCCATCATCGATGAGTTTTTTCATGGTGATGAAATCTGCGTCATAGCGGCGATTTTGATAGACAACTAAAAGAAGTCCTTTAGATGCTGCTAGCGCGATGAGTTCATCGCATTGCTCCACGGTGAGCGCCATTGGCTTTTCTAGAATGACATGAAGTCCGCGGTTCAAAGATTCCTTCGCCCACGAGTAATGACTGTTGGGAGGAGTTGAGATGACAACTAGATCACATAAGCCTGAATCCAACATTGCCATTGAATCAGTAAAGGTAGTGATGTCAGGAGCAATCTCTTTTGCTGCTGCCAAGCGATCAGGATTTGTATCAGCCACTGCGGTGAGCTTTAGACCGGGAGTTGAATTGACTGCTTGGTTGTGTTGATCACCGATTGCTCCGTAGGCGAGCAGCCCAACACGAATCACGCTTAAACTCTCAGCCACACAAGCTCCTTATTTTGCATTCTCACTTAATGAAGTAAGTGTAACCATCCAGGAAAAAGAAGCCTTTTGAATTTTCACGGGTTCACTACCCTGCTCATTTAGGTGAAATTGAGCGTTAAACCTGCATCCAAGTTAATTACCGCTGAGCAGGACCAAAACGGTTATCGCCCTCTGAAGGTTGAACGAAGAAGTAGAGATTTGCAAAAGGAATAAGCAGCCACCAACCCCGCTTGCCCACGTCATGCAAACGCCTGGTCTCTGCTGTTATCGATGGAATAAAGAGAACAAGAACGGCAAGGTCTGTTAAGAGTGAGGTACCACTAGAGATCGCCCCATCTAGAATTCCTGATGCGATATAGACCAGTAGGCAAAAGAGCCACCACTGCCAGTAATCACGTCTGATCATACGGCCCTGAAATTGAGCGTATTTACTAAAAGCATCTCTAATAACGTCGCCCATATTGTTCATAAGAAGAGTATTACATAGTGGAAAGAGAAATGTAGAAATAACTCGGTTGTGACCAGTAACCGAGTTACTCCGCATATCTGCCCCTGGTGGGAGTCGAACCCACACCCTCCAACTTAGTCAAAGTGGTGCTCTATCCATTGAGCTACAGAGGCGTAGTGCAGAACTTATGGGGGTTGAAAGTGTGAAAAACTTTTTAGAGTTTTACATGTGAATAACTATTACTTGTGGAGTAGAGTGAAACAACCTGAGTCAAAGGGGCGTTCTAGAAGAGGTCCGGGATTTATTTCCTGGGCCTCTTGCCTTTTTTTTCTAGCGATTCGCTGCAAAAGGAGTAGAGTTCAGCCACTTAGTCATAGTGGCGCTCTACATAAGGACCCAAGATTTATTTCTTGGGTCCTTTTGCTTTCTCTCTCAGAGGGCAATACTTAGGTTATGAGCGCTTCCTATGACGTTGTCATTATTGGCGGCGGACATAACGGCCTCGTTGCTGCTTGTTACTTAGCTAAGGCAGGCAAGAGTGTTCTGATCCTTGAGAAAGAAGATTCACTCGGCGGTGCAACAGTCTCCCAACAAGTATTTCCTGAGTACCAGGCAAGACTTTCTCGTTACTCCTATCTTGTTTCACTCTTGCCTCAGAAAATCATTGATGATTTAGAGCTTTCCTTTGAAACACTTGGGCGAGATGTCTCTTCTTACACACCAGAAGTTGAAGGTGGCTTGTTTGTTTCTAGTGATTGGAACGCACAAACCGAGGAGAGCTTTGCTGCTCTCACAGGTTCTCCTGCTGAATTCGCGGCGTGGAGAACTTTTTATAACGAAGTTCTGCGCTTTGCCCAAGTAGTTGCGCCAACAATGCTTGCCCCCCTTCCAACGCGAAGTGAGCTGCGGGCTGCGGTCAACCACCCAATTTGGGATGCGCTTATTGAAAAACCGATTGGTGAAGTCATTGAAGAGCGCTTTGCCAATGATCTTGTTCGCGGTGTTGTGCTCACCGATGGTCTTATTGGAACATTTGCTGACGCGCATGACTTGGCTGCCAATCGCTGCTTCTTGTATCACTTGGTCGGAAATAGCACTGGTGAGTGGCGCGTACCAAAGGGTGGAATGGGTCATCTCGTCAAAGAGCTCACCTCTAAAGCAACATCACTCGGAGTGAGCTTTAAAACATCTGCCGAAGTTACTTCTGTCTCCGCTGAGCGCATTATCAGTTGCGCTGATGGGCAGAGCTACCGCAGTGAATACATCCTTGCTAACTGCGCTCCGCAGGTTCTAGCAAAGTTAATGGGATCAGCCGCGCCAAAGTCATTAGATGGAAGCCAAGTAAAGATCAATATGCTCCTTCGCACACTTCCAAGACTGAAAAGTGGATTAGATCCAAGGCAAGCCTTTGCAGGAACATTCCACTTTGATGAGCGTTATAGTGATCTGCAAAAGGCGTTCGCGCAAAGCGCGAAAGGTCAGATCCCAGATGTTGTACCCGCTGAGATGTATTGCCACACGCTCACCGACACATCAATTCTTTCACCAGAACTTGTTGCAGCTGGGTATCACACGCTCACTCTCTTTGGTATTCACACTCCAGCAGCGCTCTTTGATAAAGATAACGAAGGAACAAAGAAAGAAGTTGCTGCAAGGCTTCTTCGCCAGCTCAATACATACCTTCTAGACCCCATTGAAGAGTGCTTGGCTGAGAACTCTGATGGATCTTTATGTATTGAAGTGAAATCTCCTCTTGATTTGGAGGAGTCAATCTCACTTCCTCGTGGAAATATCTTCCATAAAGATCTGTCATTTCCTTTTAGAGAAGATGGAACTCCGCCGTCGTGGGGAGTTGAAACATCTGATCCCCATGTATTTCTCTGCGGAGCAGGAGCTGTGCGCGGGGGTGGTGTGAGCGGAATACCGGGTCACAACGCTGCTATGGCCCTATTGGAATCTGCCCGGCATCTCTAAATTCGCGTATATTCTTCTTCCAGTTGGTTTTTAAATGAAAGGGTCATCGTGGGAAATAACTTTAAGAGGCAATTTCCAAATGTTGTGGAACTTTCATCATTATTAAAGTTTTCTCTGCCGAGTATTCATAGACGCCAAGCACGTCTTCAAAAGGCGCTCACTATCTGGGATTTACGAGATATTGCTAAGAAGCGCACCCCACAAGGCCCCTTTGATTACACAGATGGAGCAGCAGATGCAGAGATCAGCCTTGCAAGAGCGCGCCAAGCATTTTTAGACATCACTTTTCATCCAAATATTTTGCAGGATGTTTCCACTGCAGATTTAACACGAACAACTCTTGGTCATACTTTTAAGATGCCAGTTGGAATTGCCCCGACAGGCTTCACCCGGATGATGCACTCAGAGGGTGAAAGGGCAGGGGCAAGGGCGGCAGAGAAGTTTGGTATTCCATTCACTCTATCCACTCTTGGAACAACTTCTATTGAAGATGTTGTGAGCGCAGCGCCGAATGGAACAAATTGGTTTCAGCTATATATGTGGAAAGACCGTGAAGGAAGCATGGCGCTTGTTGAACGTGCTAAAAAAGCAGGAGTAAAGAACTTACTGTTAACTGTGGATGCACCTGCTGCTGGTGCGCGGCTCAGAGATAACAGAAATGGCATGACTGTTCCCCCACGACTGAACTTTAAGACGATTCTCAATGCTCTACCTCGTCCTGAGTGGGTATGGAACTTTCTGACTACTCCTGGCTTGGAATTTGCATCGATGTCGCATTGGGATGGAACAGTCGCCGAGCTTTTAGATTACATGTTCGACCCAACAATGACTTTTGATGATTTAGGCTGGATCCGCGATCAATGGGATGGAAAACTCACCGTTAAAGGAATTCAGACTGTTGAAGATGCTAAACGGTGCGCCGAGCATGGCGTTGATGCAATCTTTCTTTCCAATCATGGTGGTCGCCAATTAGATCGCGCACCAATTCCACTGCATCTTTTGACTGAAGTTAAGCGCGAATTTAAAACTGAGCTTGAGATTCATATGGATACCGGCATCATGCATGGCGCAGACATCATTGCTGCAATCGCACTAGGTGCTCAGTTCACATATATTGGCCGCGCCTATCTCTACGGTCTGATGGCCGGAGGACAAGAAGGAGTTGAGCGCACACTTGAAATTCTTCGGACCCAGATGATTCGCACGATGAAACTCTTGGGAGTTAATTCACTTGATGAGCTTGAGCCAAAGCACGTTACTTTCTTAAAGTAAATAGGTGTGAAAAAACCCAAGAGCTCGTAAAAGCCCTTGGGTTTTATTTTTCTAGAATTGAATTCCTCTTGTGAGGGCTCCATCTACTACCAAGTTAGTTCCTGAGATGCGGGAAGCAAGTGGGCTTGCAAGCATCGTTACTGCAAATGCTTGTTCTTCTGGAGTTCCCATGCGACCAGTTGGGTTTAGGCCCATGGCGAACTTAAACAAGTCAGGGTTTCCATTTTCAATGTTCTCCCACACTCCGCCTGGGAAATAAGTATTTCCAGGTGAAACGGTGTTTGCGCGGATCTTCTTCTCAGCAAGTGAGAAAGCAAGATGAGCGGTGTAAGCGATGATCGCTGACTTTGCTGTTCCATAAGGACCACCAGCAAAATCTGCCTCACGGCCAGAAACACTGGAGATATTTATAATCGAAGCGTTCTTGCTCTTCTCAAGGTAAGGAATTGCTGTTCGGCATGTGCGAACTGTATGCATGACATCAACATTGAGTGATGCTTGCCAATTCTCTTCACTTTCAGGGATAGCTAGTGCGCTGACGTTACAGACCACGATATCTAGACCGCCCATCGACTTAGCAGAGTCATTGACCCATTTCTCTAGCTGGGCTTGATTGCCAACATCAACAACAGTTCCTGAAACCTTTGCTCCACTCTTAGCGAGGTCCGCCTCAGTTTTTTTAACTTCATCAGCGTTTCTTGCACAGAAAGAAACGTTTACTCCCTCTGCGGCTAATGATTCAACAATTGCTCGTCCAATACCTTTAGTACCACCGGTAACGATGGCGCTCATGCCCTTCATCTTTAGATCCATGTCGATCCTTTCCTAGTGTGGTCTTATTAGAGTGCGAGCCCTTTGGAACGTTCCTTGAGGCTTTCATGCATACCCTTAAAAGCACTGACATTGGGTAGCAATTCTTTTGCTGCTTTAACAACGACGCTGTAGTTAGCATCCACAACGTTTGCGATAGGTGTCTTGGTAATCTGTGAGAGAAGTTGGTAGGAATCCATCTGATGCAGGTCATAGAGATCCTGGAACCACCTGATCAATTCAATCTGACCGATTCTCCAAGAATCTTCCATTGGACGAGATGAACCAACAGCCATATAAAATTCATCGTTTTCAATGCGGGGCCATGCAGGAGCAGCTCCCTTAATGAGATCAACGATGATGATTGAATCCATCGCACCTTCAACTGCTGTGCCACAGGCTTCTCCTTCACCCTGGCGATAGTGACCATCGCCCACAGAGAAGAGTGCACCTTCAACGTTCACGCCTAGATATACCGTGGAGCCTTTTCTTACTTCAGGTGAGTCCATATTGCCGCCAAAGCGTTCTGGAACAAGAGCAGATCGCACTTCTCCTCCAGCAGGGGCAACTCCGATTGTTCCAAACATGCACTCGATAGGAAGCTCAACATTAAATTTGCCAAAGCGTGATTGAAAACCCACAGTGTTGTTCTTTGTATTTACTTCATAGATCCATGTGGTGTCAGGCAGAGCGTCTTGAAGCATCGCGGTTCTATCAGTTGACGTGAGCCCACCAAAGAAAGGAATGGTGCTTGAAGCACCGTGGCCACGCGCCGGCTTCATATCAACGATATGAATTGCAAGTGCATCTCCTGGCTCTGCGCCTTCAACATAGAAAGGTCCTGTTTGTGGATTAACGTAGCGAAGGTCAACTTTTTCACTAGATAAGTCTGTGACTTTATTGATCGTGTTATTGAATGCATCTTCTGTCCAGAGCTTAAGCGCTGTTCCAGGCTTAATTTTCATGACAGGGCCAGCGCCGCCAAAGGTGTAGTTGAGTTGATCAGCGGTTGGCTTAAATTCAATAACGTTCATGTGGCATCCATTTCTCGAAGGTCAGTAGATGAAGTTGCCCCACCTTAACTAGCCAGAAAGGGTGGGGCAACTTATCAGCTTCCTATGAGCGGAAAGGTTTCCCTACAGGTAGGTTGCTATTTCCATGCATTTCATTGATGAGGAAGGCAAAAGCTAGATAGATAGCAAGAGCGCCTGTTAGGACTCCCTCGTAACCACCAAACTTTGAAAGAGATGCATTGCCATTGATTGCGCCAAGTCCAAGGGAACCTAGAAGGACGATTGTCAGTAGCAAGATAATTGTAAGGACACGTGGAGCAACTGTTGATGCCCAAGCAAGGCCTATGGTGAAGAGGGCCCAGAGAAGTAAGTAGTAGCCGACATCTTTACCAGATACTGACCACCATCCGTGAGCTCCGCCAATATTCATGAAAGCGAAACTAAGCCAGAGACATCCGTAACCACCGAATGCTGTTGTTCCAAACGAATCGCCCTTTGAATAGAGCATGATGCTCACGATTACTTGAGCGATTCCGCCAAAGAAAATTGCCATAGTGAAGACCATTCCGCCAAGCGGATATTTGCCCATGTTGGCAAAACTTAAGAGAACTGTTGACATGCCATAACCAAGTAAGCCAAGGGGAATTGGATTTGCTTTATTCATCTATGTGAACCTTTCCATTCCTTCACCGTGGCTTTGCCTTGTCGCCCAGCCATCTGGTCCTTCGAATGTACTCCGAGGTATGGCTTAAATCACTAGGTCAGGCTGGGCAACTTCAGGGTGATGTGACTCAAATGTCCGATTTATATGTATAAAACTTTTAAAGAAGTGAACCTATTGTGATTGAAGGATTGCCTTCGCGATCTTCAGGTCTTTACTAAACACCATGAGCTCTGGGCCCGCAATAGTTTGTGTCAGCGTTGCTTTCACTCCAGCCTCAATAAGCTTTTGGCGCAGCATCTCTCCTTCAATGTGATTCTTAGGTGAATGCACTGAGCGCAATAAGCCATATTCATCTTTCGTGCCAATCCTTTTTGGCTTTTCAATAATGGAGTGGCCGTGTGAGAAAGCCCAACGAAGAAAGATCGCAAGTAGGGCCACAATTAAAAAACCAGCAAAGCTCACTACAAATAAGCCGTTATTTATTCCGCCAAGCATCTTTTTACTTCTGCGCTGCTTTCACTAAGCGATTGACACCCTCAGTGATGATCTCTGCGCTCGTTCCAAAGTTCATTCGCACAAAGTTCGCCGATTGCGGTCCAAAGAGAATTCCACTGTTCACATAGAGCTTTCCTAGATCAAAGATCGTCTTCGATGGATCTTCTCCTAATCCCAGTTCGGTGACATCAAGCCAAGCAAGATAGGAGCAGTCAGGGATTCTGTAGTGAACCTGCGGAAGCTTTTCAGCAAGAAGTGATGCCAGAAGCTTGCGATTTCGATCAAGAGTTTT
>Ga0214201_1000493_pt1 | contig 13512 bp, 19 predicted proteins | sample TroBogEpilimnion_32_FD_153039 | JGI IMG/M metagenome (GOLD analysis project Ga0214201, IMG submission 153039) | Freshwater microbial communities from Trout Bog Lake, WI - 29MAY2009 epilimnion | ecosystem: Environmental > Aquatic > Freshwater > Lake > Epilimnion/Euphotic zone | place: Trout Bog...
ACTGCCGACAAACTCGTTTCTGATCTCATCTTGATTTTTGTGGCCATTACTTTGGGCGCTTTTATTCCCCAATTTAAGCTGGTGGTCTTTGGGGCGCTTGGTGCATTCATAGCCGCTGCACTAGCCATTCAGCTTGGCATCTTCAATTACTTGACCATCGACTATCTTTTCTCAGTATTGATCGTTGTTCTAGGCTTTGCATCCATTGCTAATCTCTATAGGCACTATCGAGAATTTAGGATTTAGAAAAGGCTAGTGTTATTGATCTTTTGGGCGCACTACTAACTCATTTGATCTCAAATCATTTAGCCTCTGCCATAACAAGGCCCGGGGCACATTCATCTGTAGCGCCTCCATACATTTTTCCAACTCATGTTCGCGGGTGAGTAGGCGCTCTACAGCTTTTTGCAAATCCCTACAAATGCTATCGCCATAAGCTAGTTGAGATTTCTGTAATGCCTTTTGGAGCTCGTCTTTTTTAGAGTCCAGCATTGCCAAATCAATAATATCCCGACTGAATACGCTGCCATCATTCCAACGATCTGAGTTAGCTAAAAGCTTGCTAGCCATCAGATCCCCTCTACTTAGGGTGGCGATCTCCCCCACTCGATCTTTATCCTTGGGCATTTCAAATGAAATCCGCCCCTCTAAAACTATTTCGAACTTTACTCTTACATCACCCATCTGAATGACAGTTCGAATACCATATTGATCAGCCCGAATCTCTCGGGCTAACGCTAGCTTCATGTTTTTATGAGTGATAGATCCAATGCCATCAGGACCCGTCAACAAGTCTCGAAGGGCGCGATAATGCTCCAGATCGGAAATTAAAAAATCGATATCTACCGATTCGCGATACTCCTCATACAAAAGAGCAATGGCTGTCCCACCACCAAAAAAGCAGTGATGCTCCATCAAGAGTTCATGGTTAAGTCTTTCAAGAATCTCTGAAATTCTCTGATGATGTGGGCGCTTAAACAAGTAAGCGCTCCATGCCCTTTGTTGCAATTAGCCTTTTCATTAAAACCCTTTCTTGATCATCAATTTGATTCAAATCTAGAAAACGTTTATTACGCTCATAGATCCCTATTGCTTCATCATCAGTCAACAACATGTCGGCCTTTAACTGCCAAGCCAAAGCTTTTAACTGGGGGTAGTCCCGAATACGAATATGGGGCATATCGATATTTGAGGCGCTTTCTTTTTTTAATTTTTTTCCCTGCCCCAATTCCTGGGAGCCTAAAGGCAGCAAAGCCAGATGCAAGCCCAGGGCCTCACATACTTGCAAATAAGCTCCTACATTCACTGAAGGTTCGCCCTTTTCAATACGATGCAATGTCACCCTAGAAATACCCGCAGCCCCCGCGCATGACTGCGCACGAACCTTGAGCACTTTTCTCCTGGCTGTGATTTGAGCTCCCAAACTCAACAGGGAAAGGGGATTTTGAGGTTTTTCATGGCCTGTGGCTTTATTCATAATGTTTCTTATTATATACATTAATTATATTTTGTATACTTTAAGAAACATTACATTGGGTTTTATTGGAAAACAACGCAGAAAGTCCACCCCTACCACCAAGAATAATTAGCCTCATGCTTGTGGCGCTCTTCAAAGATAGGGTCAAAATCCCTCCCATCCATCCATTGCTTCATGACTCTGTTATTTCTTGTCCGGCGTTGATGATCATATTTTTTGCGATACCAACGAAGTAATTATTTCTCAAGCGCTCCATAAACGAGTGCATTTAATTTCTCGCGGTGTATTTTCCGAATTTCTCCTGGTGCAACTGACATCATGACGACAACCATTTGCTCTTGTGGATCAACCCAAAAGATGGTGCCATTAGCGCCATTCCAAGTATAGTCACCGACATTGCCATTGATCGCAGATAGGCCGCGCTCCATGCGGACCGCAACACCTAAACCAAAGCCATAACCGACTCGTCCTGGTTCTGTGCCGCCCACCATATTTTTGATGTCTTTATTCAAATGATTCGATGTCATGAAAGCCACTGTCTGCGGACCCAAAACACGCTTGCCATCAAGACTGCCGCCATTCAATAACATTTGCCCAAATCGAACGTAGTCTCCCGCTGTTGAAAAAGCGCAAGAACCGCCGCAATCAAATTTCACCTTTTCAGTGAGGATATCTAGTTTCTGGGGTTTGCCAGTCAACGGATCGACTGGTAAAGGTTGGGCTAAACGCGCACGGTCTTTATCTGCCACCTGAAAGGTCGTATCAGGCATACCTACTTTGCTCCAGACGCGCTCTTGCAAAACACTACCGAGCGGTTTGCCCGCAATTTTTTCTTCAATCAAACCGAGCACATCAATACCGAAACCATAATCCCAGACTGTGCCTGGCTCATACAGCAATGGAGTACTGGCTAGTTTGTTAATGAATTGATCACCGCTGTACTCCAAGGCTGCAGGGGCAGAGCCCGCTGGAAATAACTTATGCACTGGAGTGGCACCTCGTCCGCCATATGTGAGGCCATTGGTATGGCGCATTAAATCTTGAACAGTAATGGGATTTTTTGCGGGTACGGACGTTAACTTACCATCGGCATCCACCTGACCTACTTTGGTATCTTTAAATTGTGGGAACCAATTGGAGATGGGTGCATTGAGCGGCAGCTTGCCCTCCTCATAAAACGTGAGGCCACCAACTGCAGCCATCACTTTGGTCATTGAAGCTAAATTGAAAATAGCATCTTTAGTCATCGGCTTATTGCTTGCCTTATCTAAATAGCCATAGGATTTATAAATCACCAACTTGCCATTTTTTGCCACTGCCAGCACAGCGCCTGGAGTCTGGTTTGTCGCAATTTGATCCGCAAAGAATCCATCGATTTTGGCAATGCCTTCTTGTGTAAACCCCTTACCTTGAGCTGCCGGTAAGGGTGATGTGGCTTGTGCTGCGTATAGAGCGGTGCTAGCGAATAGTGTCGCCAAGAGGCTGACAGCCTTTAATACGTTCATTTTGTCTCCATTTTCTTATGTTTTTGCTTGATACCAAAAACGTAAATTTAGGTATCTCCTTGTATTTAAACAGAATTTCAGGTTTCTGCCTAAAGCCCTCCCTTTATATCCAAATGGGTATATCAGATGCACTTTTGAGTATTTGAAGTTATATCCCAAATCTACGACAATCATCGGCTATGTATAAATATGACGCTATTGACCAAACCCTTGTAGATCAACGGGTTGCCCAATTTAGAGACCAGGTAGCTAGACGCATCAACGGCACCTTAGCCGAGGAAGAGTTCCGCCCTCTGCGTTTGCAAAATGGTTTGTATCACCAACGCCATGCTTATATGCTGCGCGTTGCCATTCCTTATGGTCTATTAAGTGCAAAGCAATTGCGCACCTTAGCCCTCATTGCTGAGAAATACGACCGTGGTTATGGTCACTTCACAACACGCCAAAACATTCAATTTAACTGGATTGAGTTAGATCAAACTCCCGACATCTTGGCTGAACTTGCTAAGGTAGAGATGCACGCCATTCAAACTTCTGGCAACTGTATTCGCAACATTACGAGTGATGCCTTTGCGGGTGTTGCTGGTGATGAATATATTGATCCTCGCCCTGTTTGCGAATTACTGCGTCAATGGTCAACCTTGCATCCAGAATTCGCACACTTACCGCGCAAGTTTAAGTTTGCGATCAATGGCGCTAAAGAAGATCGCACTGTACTGCTCTGTCATGACGTGGGTATTGAACTTAAGAAGAATGCAGCTGGCGAACTCATTGCAGACATCTACGCCGGTGGCGGGATGGGTCGCACACCAATCCTCGGTTCACTGATTAAACAAGATGTGCCTTGGCAAGTACTGCCTAGCTACCTAACAGCGCTGCTGCGTGTATACAACCGCTTTGGTCGAAGAGATAACCTCTACAAAGCTCGCATCAAGATTTTGGTAAAAGCCTTAGGACCAGAAGAGTTTGCGCGCCAAGTTGAAGGTGAATGGACCCATATTAAAAATGGAGATGACAACTTCACCCAGGCTGAGTGGGATCGGGTTGCTAAGCACTTTACGAAGCCCGCCTATCAGCAACTGAGTGCGTTAAGCGAACAACAAATCGTTGCGGGCGCTCCAGAAACCGAGCGCTCCGCCTTTGCTCGTTGGCTTGAGCGCAATGTTAAACCGCATCAAGTAGCAGGCTACGCTAGTGTCATCCTATCTCTAAAGCCGCACGGCACGGTTGCACCAGGCGATGCGACTGTTGCGCAAATGAACGCCATTGCTGATTTGTCTGATCAATACAGTTTTGGTGAATTGCGGGTTACTCATGAGCAAAACTTGGTACTAGCTGATGTTGAGCAATCCAAGCTATTAGAGCTCTGGCAGGCCGCCAAGCAACAACATGTAGCCCTGCCGAACATTGGCTTACTCACCGACATCATCGCTTGCCCTGGTGGTGACTTCTGCTCTTTAGCCAATGCAAAGTCTTTACCGATCGCCAAAGCGATTCAGGAACGCTTTGATAACTTAGATTACTTATTTGATCTGGGTGATATCAGTTTAAATATTTCCGGCTGCATTAACTCTTGTGGTCACCATCACGTTGGCAATATTGGCGTGCTGGGTGTCGATAAGGATGGTGAAGAGTGGTATCAAATTACCCTGGGTGGCGAGCAAGGCAATGATGCCGCTATTGGCAAAGTCATTGGGCCTTCTTTCTATGCCGATGAAATTCCGGATGTGATCACCAATGTCATCAATACCTATATAACGCAACGCACGGATGATGAATCCTTCATCGATGCGTATCGCAGAATTGGTGTGACACCTTTCAAAGAAGCTGCTTATAAAAACGCTAAGAAAAAAGATAAAGCGGTCGATCAAAAAGAAAGTGCTGCAAGCTAATGATGAACAAGCACATTATTCGATTCCCTCAAGATGGGCAAGCTAGCCTCGTAGCCAATGAGTGGCAAGTATGGGATGGTGAAGGTGATGAAGGCGCACCATTCAATACCCCTGATTTAAAGCATGGTCTCAATAAGGTACTAGTGCCGTTTCATTGGTGGCGCAGTCATTGCAGCGGCCATCATCAGAATGCCGATATTATTGAGCGCGCCAACAAAGGTGAAATTGGCGTGTGGTTCGCTACCGATGATGACATCTTGAAACATGCTGAAATCATTGAAGCAGGCAAAAAAATATGGCCAGTAGTGGCAGCGCACTTCCCGATTTTTAGAGATGGTAGAAGTTTTAGTACCGCCGCCTTATTGCGTCAGCGTTTCAATTGGCAAAACGAAGTGCGCGCGATTGGCGATGTATTAATTGACCAATTGCTCCAGGGTGCCCGTGTTGGCTTTGACGCTTTTGAATTGCGTCCAGACCAAGACCTAACAGTAGGCCTTCAGCAATTCAATCTATTCTCAGTAAGCACTCAGAATAGCTGGCGTGGCAAAAGAACCTTACTAGAAGCCTAAGCACAGCTCATCACAATCTCATGAACAACAATACCCTCGGAAAAGTTTATTTGGTTGGCGCCGGCCCTGGCGCTGCTGACCTCATTACTGTTCGCGGCGCGAAACTGTTGGCCCAAGCGGATATTGTGTTTCACGATGCGCTCATAGAGCCTGAGATGCTTGATCTTTGTCCGCAAGCGATCAAAGTAGCTGTTGGTAAACGCTGCGGTAAATTGTCTTCAGCCCAGCACTTTATTAATAAGCGCTTGGTTGATGCAGCAAAACAATACCCAACTGTAGTTAGATTAAAGGGTGGTGACCCCATGCTTTTTGGAAGAGCTGATGAAGAATTACAAGCCCTAAAGAATGCAGGTATTGCTGTTGAAGTGATTCCAGGCATCACCGCTGCACTAGCCGGCGCAGCAAGCCTGCAGCAATCCTTAACACTGCGAGGCGTCTCTAGAAGCGTGGCCTTTATTACTTTGGCACAAGCTACAGAAAATCCAGATGGCAATGCTAATCAGCCACTTCCAAACCCAAGTGCAGATACCTTGGTGTATTACATGGGTCGTAAAGATGCGCGTCAAATTGCGACGCAGTTGATTGAAACTAGCCCAAATCACACCAGCACCACTCCCGTACATATCTTAGAAGCAGTGAGCACTCCAAGAGAGCGTCATTGGTCTAGTAATTTAGGTGAGCTCGCTAACGGAAAAGCAGATCAATGGTTTGACAGTGCGTCGCCAGCACTCATCATGATTGGTGAGGCACTAGCAGAGAAAATAGTAGGGGATCATTTGCTCATCGCCAGTAGTGATGATGAAGATGATCGAAAACGCTTTGGGTGAATTTTAAGAAGTAATTTTAGTGTGACGTTGCTTAATAAGTTCTGCAGCGGGAATGCGAACAATTTTTCCATCTTGCTCAACAACAATTGCAGTATTAGTTTGAATGGCTAAATCAATTGCTGATTGACCAGCTCTTTGCATTGCTGCATATGATCCAGCTAAGTCTGAATCATCTGATAGTCGAATATCTTTAATGTTCATGCTTACTCCAGTCCATTACTTTTATTAAATTTTCAAGTCTGCGTCAAACCACCTGCGTATCGGTTCCTTGGGGATATGAGGACCGCTATGGGCTACTCTCTCTAGAGCTCTATTCTGCGCTGTAAATAATGCTAGTTTAAGTTGACTAATCGTGGTTGATTTTCTAATTATTGTTGTTACAATAATTAGCATGGATAGTAAAAGATTTAACCGCCCCATCATCATTACGCGACATGCTAGTCTTCGCATGATTGAGCGCAATATCACCGAAGTAATGTTGCTGGATATTGTTGATACAGGAACGACCAAATACAGCGATGAATCCCATCTTTGGGTTTTTAAGCATTACCCTGATCGTACCGATAACTTGATTTGTGCCGTTCTTGTTCTTGAGGATTCTGTAATCATTAAAACAGTAATGCATCATTTTTCTATAGAGGAATAAGTCATGAACACCACTTACTTTGATGAAGATGACACATTGGTTCTTCATCTCTCTGACAAACCGATTACTAAAGAAGTTTCCCAAGACTGGAATACGCATATTAGCTATGCCGACGATGGCTCAGCAGTAGAAATAGTGATCCTTGAGGCTAAAGCCCATGGCATGTTGCCAGCGGCCATGATTAAAGCTGCGTAAGCTGGGTTTATGAAAGAAAATAATAAGAGGCTTGTGGGACGTCCAGCTCTAGAGGCTACCAAGGTATCTACTACCATCCGCCTATCACCCGAAGTGATAGAGACTTTCAAGGCTTCTGGCAGAGGCTGGCAAACTCGGATTGATTTGGCATTAAAGGATTGGCTAAAAGGCCACAAGGTAGCGCAGATTAGTGGGGCATCTTTAAATCAAAAATATTGACCTCTCAATTACGGATATCTGAATAAACTAAAGCGCACGCACGCCAAAATCAACGATAGCCTGCAACACAGCCTCATCCTCGCCAACAGCAAGCGTCGCACTTAATTTCACACTGGGGAACTTTTCCTGGCAGCAATTGAGTAGCACAGGAAAGTCATTGCGTAGATGGCCGCCTTGTCCAAAAAAGACCGGCACTACAACAATGTCAGAGGCGCCTGCACTCGCAAGACTGGCAACCGCAGTCTCTAAGCTGGGATCCATCATCTCCAGGAAGGCCAATTGAACCAAAGTGTCTGCATGCTGGGCTTTCCATAGGGCGGCCAAGCGATCAAAAGGCTCACGCCAGCGGGCATCTCGTGCACCATGACCAAACAGAATCATTGCTTTCATACTCTACTAGCACCTTAATATGGATTTACTCTATATTACCTATTATTAGCAATATTCACAGTCACCTTTATCGATCATCAAACTATGGCCAACTTACTTACCCACTCTTGGTTTATTGCCATACTCGCAGCCATTTTGATTGGGGCGGTTCTCTCGGCCGTTCATCATGCAGAGGTCATTGCGCATAAAACGGGTGAACCTTTTGGCACTTTAGTGTTATCGATTAGCGTCACCATTATTGAAGTCTCCCTCATCATCGCCATGATGCTCTCTGGCCATGAGGGCTCAGAATTTATTGCGCGCGATGCCGTCTTTGCAACGGTCATGATTGTGATCAATGGTGTCATTGGTCTATGTATTTTTATGGGCGGCTTTAAGCATCATGAAATGACTTTTCGCAATGAAGGGACCAATTCTGCATTGGCAGTGCTGACTGCATTGGCTACCTTCATTCTGGTCATGCCGATTGTGACCATTAGCACTCCAGGGCCAGACTTCACCAAGAGTCAATTAGCCTTTGCCGGTATTGCTTCATTCGTTTTGTATATTGCCTTTTTATTCTTCCAAACCATTAGTCACCGTGACTATTACTTACCTAAATCTAAAGAGCAAAAAACCAATATTCATACCCATGCAGAAAAGCCGAGCAATCTCAAAACTGGAACCAGCTGCTTTTTGTTGCTACTTTCCTTGATAACGGTAGTGGGATTAGCAGAGTTACTGAGCCCAGTCATTGAAGCAGGCGTCAATGCTGCTGGAGCACCTAAGACGATTGTGGGCATTGCCATTGCGCTCTTAGTATTGATGCCTGAGGGCTATGCGGCCGTGCGAGCAGCCAGAGCCAATCGTCTACAAAGTAGTTTGAACTTGGCGCTAGGTTCAGCGCTAGCGAGTATTGGACTAACCATCCCAACGGTGGCCGCCATTGCCATCTTTTTTAATTTACCTTTAAGTCTGGGTATTAGCAGCCTCAATATGACGCTCATGTACCTGTCCTTCTTCATTGGCGCACTCACTCTAGCAATAGGCCGCACCACCATGCTGCAAGGCGTGGTGCACCTCATCATTTTCTTTGAGTATTTGTTCTTAAGCTTGGTACCTTAATGGCAGGTATTGTCGATACCGATCAGCAGCACTGATGAAGGGTGCAATCGATCCTTAGCGAGCGCACCCTTTTGAGAAGAATACGACTAAGCGATGAATCACTGGCTCCCAAGATAAAGGTTCTGGTGCCTTAGGTGAGCCCGGCATAACACTTGAGGCAGCACTAGAAACAACTTCAGAAGCAAAACCAGCAACTGGATTGTTTTGCGGCGGTGCGCATAGCTGACTAAAAATGAATTTGATCAAGACGAAAATGATGAGTACGATCGCAACGATGTACATGATTGCCTTCTTATTCATAAAAAGATTTCCACATCGTTGTTGGTGGCGATCATTTAAAATGATGCGCCATTAAAACTGAGGGATTTTCTTTAAATCCGCCTGAATGGTTGCGCCATACTGCGCATTTAATCCAATGACTGAACGTAGCGGCACATGTTCTTTTTCAGAGAACCACACCTCAAAAGTAGCGGTGTCATCCTTAGATGTGGTCTTGTAATAACGAATAGCCTTTACCTTGCCACCATCAAAGGGAAATTCCCAAGGCTCGCCGCGCACCAAGGTGTAATTTTTGACAGAGCGGCCATCAGTCACGGGTAACACGATGGATTTAGCGGGTAAATCCCGGCCCATAAACTGATAACCCACCGACACCATATCGAGTAAGCGACCTGTATAAGGTGCACTTCCTGTGGCGGCGCTACGCGATGAGACTTTATAAAAGTTCACCGCATTTTTTTCTACTTTTGCGATTAATAACTCGGTATTGCCGCGCTTTTCTTGATAGGTATTGGTTAATAGGCCGTCTTTATTCACGGTCCCTACTGAATCCCTGATCAACTTTTGATCAGAAAGCGCTGTTGAGAGAACTGCGCCAAGAGTGCCAACAGAGTTAATGTGATATTGGTCTTTACGAATATCCACCTTATCGACAATGGTTGCCACCTGCATCGAGCCCTTGACCAAATTAAAGACTTGCTCATAAGGGCTTGGGGCCTCGCCAGAGTCTTTTAGATAAGCCGCTCGCTTAGCTGGGTCAGCAGTTATTTTGAGATCGTACTCAAATTGGGCTGTTTGGGCAGCAGCCCCGAAACTCAATACCAAAAAATACCCAGGCAAACAAAGCGGAAGTGGAAAATATGCAGAGAAATATGGTTCATCGGCTAATTATTGCAAAATAATCAACATTCTGGAAGATCCCACCGATAAGTCTAAGGCGGTCGGTGCCCCAATCCAAATAAACCCCATCAAGATAAACCCTAGCGCGAGAACATGATAGGACCAAGGAAATACTTAGACTTAGAACACATATGTCATTTTAGAATTTATAATGAACTCATGACTGGTTTGATAGCTTCCTTTTTTACCTCCCTGATCGCCACTTGGTTAATTATTCGATTTAACTATTTGCATAGCCACATATCGGCTGATGCTGATTTTAGTGGGCCCCAAAAATTTCACACGAATAGTACACCGCGGATTGGCGGAGTTGCAGTTGCCATTGGATTATTTTTTGCCATCTTGCTGCGATTAAAAAATCTTCCAGAATATGGCACCGAAATTACCTTGCTCCTTTGCGCCATTCCTGCTTTTTCCATTGGCTTAACTGAGGACCTCACCAAAGTTATTAGTGTTCGCGCGAGATTATTTTTTGTCATGTGTTCTGCAGGTTTGATGGTATTGTTTTTGAACATTCATATTGTCAAACTCGATATTCCATTTGTAGATTACCTCTTCATTACCCTCCCTTTTGTAGGCATTATATTTACCATCTTCGCAATGACTGGCTTGGCAAATGCCTACAATATTATTGATGGTTTTAATGGACTCTCTAGCATGGTGGGCATTATCACCTTAATGGCAATAGCCTATGTTGGTCAACTCTTCATCGACCCTATGATTGCTTACTTAGCCCTAGTGATGGCTGGAGCCATCTTGGGGTTTTTCATTTGGAACTATCCGCGTGGTCTCATCTTCTTAGGTGATGGCGGGGCCTACTTGCTTGGTTATTGGGTGAGTGCCCTGAGCATCCTCTTGGTATGCAGGCATCAGGAAATCTCACCTTGGTTTGCAGTCATGATTAATGGCTATCCCATTATGGAAACGCTCTTTACTATTTATAGAAGAAAAATTCATCAAGGAAAGAGTCCTGGTCAGCCCGATGGTATTCATATTCATACCTTAGTATACCGTCGCATTCTCATGCACAATCATCGCGATCAAAATTGGTTTTCATCTAATGCCAAAACAGCCCCTTATCTTTGGGTGCTTGCCACCCTTAGTATTGCCCCTGCAGTGCTGTGGTATGAATCTACCCCCATACTAATGGTGGCCTGCCTTCTCTTTGTGATTTCCTATGTTTGGGTCTATGCCAGCATTGTGAAATTTCGTACACCCAAGTGGCTCCATCTAGATTACTTGGAATAATAAGAGTAGCGAATATAGGAGTGGCAATCGAGTCTTATTTAAAGAAATTCAGTACGCTCAGAACTTGCGATAACAGCACCAAGATAACTAAGGCAACAACTATCACTAGACTCAACTCAATCCGAAAGAGCTTTGATCTTTTGTGAATATATTCAATATGTAGCATGCAGCCCTCAGATAAGGTGGAAAGCTCTAGAGTGCACCACGAGTCAATCAAAGCAGATCAGGCATTACTGATTGGATCAGCGCAAAAGAAGAAAACGATGCAGGTAATGGTTTGCTAATGCTCCATAGCGAGCCTAAAGCTCAATATTAGTTTAGTTTAGCGAGTCTCGAAGAACACACCTCCAAGGCCTTCATCATCCTCAGAAAAAGTAAAAATCACCTCTTGAAATAAAGCTAGCCTGAAAGCAGGATCACGGTCAATTCTCAAATGGACTATTTCTTTAAATGATTTAGTCAGGGGCATTTTTCTTCATCCTCCCGAGCGCCTTTGCATGGTAGTAATCACATTTTCTTGCTCATCTTCGAATGTGACGGTTACTGCACTCTTCATGAGCTCCCCGGAATCTGCTTTTTCGCCACCCTTCGTGCGCGCTCAAAAAAAACCTTCAACCTTACCCGTACGGATGATAACTTTTTCTAAGCTGGCTTTTTCCAATTCATCAAAACCAATATTAATTTCATTAAAGAGGCTTCGCTTTGTCATTGCGCTGGGGTCATATCTAATATCTGCATCCATGTCTCTTAAATTAGGCGATTCTCAACAGCATCACATTAATTCAATAAATCTTGAAGCCTGTGTTTTCCCACTATGACTTACCGTTAAGCCCTACCAATAGTTTAAGCAAACACTACACTAGTATGTCCATCTACTTGAGATCGTGAGCGTTTACGAATCACAATTTGCACATCTCTACCCAATCGATTTAGGCATTCGAGCATTTTTGCTTCACTCACACCTCTAAATTGACCACGTAGCAAACCAGAGAGCTTAGGTTGAGTAAGCCCCAAAAGATCGGCTGCCTCGACTTGAGTTAAATGGCGCTGCTTGATGATTTCGCCAATCTTAAAAGCGAGACGAGCCTTGACCAGCATCTCTTCTGCTTGACTATCGCCCAGATCAGCATAAACATTGCCACTACTCATTTCAATTTTGCTCATTTTGTCTTTCCTTTCGCATGCTCTTGCGCCACCTTTAAGCGCTCATGAATTAAATCCATATCCGGCTTTGGGGTAGCAATACCGCTAGTTGATTTCTTTTGAAAACAATGCAACACATAGACTCCATCTGCCAACTTCACCGTATAAACTGCTCTGTACGTATTACCAAGGTGATCTTCAACCACCTCTAAAACTCCTGCTCCCCCAAACCCTTTTAAAGGTTTAGCTTGAACATGCTTTTTGCCATCTTGCGATAAGTGCAAGGCATACCCAAAAACATCTCTCACTAACTCTGGCAAAGACATTAAGTCCTTTTTAGAAGAGCTAACCCAATACAGTGGTTTTAAAGAATTCGTCATTCCTATATTATACCCATATAGGTATAATTACAATTATTATTTAAACCAATTCCCCACAGCCAAAAAGGGTTCGATACATGGTGTTAGCGGGCTTTAGCGATCTTTAAGGCCCTGAAATTACCACTAGGTTCACCCCCTTCAATTGAGAATGAGTCTGTTTTGTAAAAAACGACTTTTGACTGAATCCCCACCCTTACCAATCACCTATAACGGCCCTCTTTATTCAGCCCCATCGGCCGGTGGCGAGACATCGATTGCATCTCTTTGGTAACGCCAGTGCTGGTGCTTGCGCAGCTCTGACAGCGTGCGAAAAAAAGAACGGCTCAAATCTTCCCTAGCGCGGCCCGTCTTGTCATACTGCATCAAGGTAACTAAGTTCTTGTCCTTCTGTTCCTGAATGGCAGCCTGAATCATTTCGAGATTATCAAAGGTCCAAATCACATCGTCACAACTCTCAACCTGGCGAGCTAGCAAGAAGTGTAGGAAGTTCTTTTGCTGGCCAGTATCACTGTCAATCGTTTCCTCGCACAGTGCAACATGAGAGAGGTCCTTTACATCATACTCCGGAGCCTCTTGCATGACATCCTCATATAGGGATGGGCATTTTTTCTTTAAAGCATCTAAGATTTGAGGGGTCACTGAACTGCTGTCAATTTAGGTCCACGACCAAAGAGAGTTTTTCTATAGTAAATCATTGCAGCAAACTGGGTTGATTTTGGATGATTTTGGGTATTTGCA
>Ga0214201_1000499_pt1 | contig 13406 bp, 8 predicted proteins | sample TroBogEpilimnion_32_FD_153039 | JGI IMG/M metagenome (GOLD analysis project Ga0214201, IMG submission 153039) | Freshwater microbial communities from Trout Bog Lake, WI - 29MAY2009 epilimnion | ecosystem: Environmental > Aquatic > Freshwater > Lake > Epilimnion/Euphotic zone | place: Trout Bog...
CGGACAATACATTGACGACTTCTATAATACGAAACGACCTCATTCGAGCCTTGACAGAAAAACCCCGGATGAGGCCTACTTTAATACGCTGCAGGCAATTCCGCTGGCAGCATAACAAAGGCAGTCATCCACTTATCCGGACCCAACAGACTGTTCAAACAAACCGAGCCACTTCTAAGAACGCGAATGCACGGATGCAATGGCAAGGGCCAAACGCTTGCTATGCGTATACAAAAACATCCAACACTCATTAGTCTTTACATAAAAGCTGCAAGAGACGAGGCTTAAATCACTACCCCGCCGCAACGACGGGGTAGTGTATCAAACTTACGTCTATGCAGGAACAAGCGCCTTTAGGATTTGTGGTAGGACGGTTGACGCCCGTAGGTCGGTGTCTGGATCCCAACTTGCCGGGCTTTTAGCTGCAGGGCAAGGAATTGCGAATAATGTCTTGATTGATGCAAATTGCCACCATGCAGCCAGAGGTTTTCTTGCTGGGTCGGTTTCCACATGTTGCGCTGTTCACCTTCCCAAGGTCCGGGATCCTTTGGCGTATTTGAACCCAAGCCCCAAACTTTGCCCACTTTGTCGGCTGTTTTCTGGTCAACGAGATCAGCAATCCACCCATTCATGGAGCCATATCCAGTGGCGTATACGATGACGTCAGCCGGAATTTCCTTACCGTCCTGAAGCTTCACGCCATGAGGGAGAATTTCTTCGACCTGTCCCGCAACAAGTTTTATTTTTCCATCGATAATCAATTGCGAGGCACCAATATCGATATAATAGCCGGAACCACGTCTGAGATATTTCATGAACAATCCGGAATCATCGACTCCGAAATCGAGTTGGAACCCGGCCTTCTCGAGCGCTTTATAAAATTCCGCATCAACCTTGCGGATTTTGTCATATACCGGCTTTTGGAATGTGTGCAGAATGGCATATGGAACCGAAGCGAAAATCAAATCGGCCTTCGCCGTCGTCACGCCGGATTGCACCGCTCGTTCCGAATAAAGATCACCAAGCCCGATTTCCATGAGCGAGTCGGAGCGCACGATATGTGTTGATGAACGCTGTATCATCGTCACATCAATGCCGTTCTCATAGAGAGCAGCGCAGATATCATGCGCCGAATTGTTGGATCCAATCACGACAACTTTTTTGCCTTTGTAGCCGTCGGGACCCGGATGTTGCGAAGAATGGTGTTGTACGCCCTTGAAATTCTCCATTCCTTTGAATTTGGGCATATTCGCCTTGCCGGACATGCCGGTGGCAAAGACGAGTTGCTTGGGATGCAAAATGATTTCTTTGCCATCCCGTTCCACTTTAACGGTCCATTCCTTTTTTTCTTCGTCAAAATGTGCCGATTTGGCTGTTGTGTTTGTCCAGTAATTCAGCTCCATGACCTTAGTGTACATTTCGAGCCAATCACCAATCTTGTCCTTTGGTGCGAAGACCGGCCAATTCTTTGGAAAATCGATATAAGGGAGATGATCATACCAAACTGGATCATGCAAACAGAGTGATTTATAACGCTTGCGCCAACTATCTCCAGGACGTTCATTTTTCTCGATGATGATGGTAGGCACGCCAAGTTGGCGTAGTCTTGCACCAAGGGCAATGCCACCCTGTCCACCACCAATAATAACGACATAAGGTTGTTTGGTATAACCTAATGTGGCTGCTTCTTCTTCCCGCTCTTCCTTCCACGTTTTTGCGCCGACATTTTCGCCGTGTTTGGCACCTAGGGGCCTGGTGAAACCCGATTTTTCTTCATGCCCTTTAAGTTCCACCATGGTGGTCAACAGCGTCCAGATCAGACCGTCTCTTAAGCGCAATAGGCCATAACCTCGCGAAACATTGGTTTCGAACGTGAACCATGCTTCGATCATGTTTCCGTTTGCAGTTACTGGCTCTTTGTCATAGACGCGCCACTCCGAAGGCTTTGTAGTTGACAAGCAGTGTTGGAGCATATCGCGAACCTGATCACGCCCTTCCATGGTTTTGATGTTCCAGGTAAAACTGACTAGGTCACGCCAATAGCAATCCTCAGCGAACATATTGACGCATTTTTCAATTTCATTTTTGGCAAGCGCATTGCCGAACGAATCAAAAAACCGTTGGGCCTGACCGGCCGGTGAGCTATCCAGCATTTCATCCTCCCATTGTAATTGCTGACATTCAAAGTGTGTGTCGGCTATTTTTCGATTAATTTATATTACACCGGATCTCATATGCCCGGCTGGCTTTAGGTAGTCCTTTGGCTTGCCTTTGGCCACGCCGAGGCGCCCCATGGCGGATGATGAAATCCAGGACATACGAGACCTCCCCAATCTAACGATTATCCGGCAGTATCTTCGGGTTGAGTATGGTCGTCAATGGGAATAATTTGAAAAAAAACGATCACAACTGAATTGTTACTACTGTTCAAAATTTAGTGGCTGTAAGAAGCTACCCGCGACTTAACTTTGCGCACGCCGAGCAGACTCACCAGCCTTGGCGACCGCCATCACAGCGCCTAGGTCGCCGCGTCTGACAGCTGCTTTCACATTGTCAAGTATCTCGGACAGCTTTGCTCGATCGCCAACGGCAATACCCCCTTTGTATAGGGCCGCGGGAATCACCTTGCTGCCATAACGCAATGCCAGCAATCAACTATTTGCTCCGTCCACGCGCGCCCAGCGTTTCACGCGTTTGGACCGATTCATCAGCGCTTGGCCGCCAAACTCTTGTTCCACCGCTTCTGCGACTCTCTGACAGAGCTCTCGTCTTTGCACAAATCTCGCAATCTTCAAGCGCATTCCACCTCCAAACAAAAAAGTTCGGAACTGTTCCGCATACATGGCTCATCGCAATACGATGCCGAAATATCTCGATCGCTCAATGCATTCGTAGAATTTGAATGCGGTCATCGGCTGGTTCAGTTCGCTTTCTTAAGGCTTCGACTTCACCGACGGCTACTGGCAATCCAGAATTTCCCCATGCGTTTCGTGTGAAGCTTATTAAATCTGCAATCTGCTCGTTGCTGAGCTGCTCGCGAAACTGAGGCATTCTATATGCGTCCGGTTGTCCTTTCGCCATCAGCGTTGTCGATCCGTTTAATACGATATTGATCAGTGACGAAGGGTCTTTATCCAAGAGAGTTGGATTGCCGGCAAGAGATGGAAGATAGGGTGGAGAAGAAGCACCGGTCTCACGATGACACGACTGGCAATAAAGACTGTAAAGCTTCATGCCATTTGAACTTGGTTGGTGGGTAAGAAGCGCTTGCGCGGTTCCGCCATCATAGGTCCAAGACACCTCATTGCCGTTTGCCGATAAATCAGCCAGATATGTTACTATCGCTGAAAGGTCAGCGTCGGTCAAATAGGATGTGCTGTTATTGATTACATCTGTCATCGAGCCATAAGCCGATGCGTGGATATTATGTCCCGTTTTTAAGAATTGAGCTGTTTCTGCTTTTGTCCACGCGCCAATTCCGGTTCGTTTGTTGGAGCGCAGATTGGAGGCGTACCAATCATCCAGATTTGCACCAGCGAGGTATTGATCACTTTGTGCGCTAAGCGCTTGTTCCTGAAATGCAAATCCCCTTGCCGTATGGCAAGCCCCGCAATGCCCCGGCCCTTCGACGAGATAGGCTCCCCGATTCCATTCTGTGCTTTTCATAGTATCAGGACGGAAACCGGGGGATGGTGCAAACAGGAATGACCAGATGGAGAGCGGCCAACGCGCGCTGGCGATGCCGGATATCTCATTGGCTTTGTTGGGTTGATGGACAGCGGGCACTGAGTGCATGAAATAATCGTATAGCGCGCTGACATCTTCGTCCGTAAGCTTGGCATAAGATGGATAGGGCATTGCCGGATAAAGTCGATGGCCATCTTTCGCAATGCCTTGCCGAAGCGCGGAGTCAAACTCTTTAAGAGTGTAAGTTCCAATACCGGTTTCAGGATCAGGCGTAATATTGGTCGAGAAAATCACGCCTACGGGGGTAGCCATTTTTAGCCCGCCCGCGAATGCTTTTCCTCCCGGCACCGAATGGCACGCAACGCAATCGCTGGCGCGGGCCATATATTCGCCCGCGTTTGTTTGATTGGTCGCCGCTCGCGTCGTGCCAGTGAAGGCGAGATAAAAGCTCGCGATCAAAACGATGGCCACCGGCATCCGCATCATGTTTTACTCCCGATTCATTTGCCCCAGCAATAAGGCCTTATTGCTGGGAATTTTATTTTAGCGTGATCGTTTGAACGTGCCGCTCCATCAAGCAGAAATGGAAAGATCATGGTCCTTGATCGGGAGGCTCCGAATACGTTTGCCCGTCGCTGCAAACAGCGCGTTGGCGAGGGCTGGCAGCGCAGGCGGTAAAGCGGGTTCGCCAAGACCGGTCGGAGGATGATCGGTTATCTTGAAATGGACCTCGACCGGCGGGGATTGACGCATCCGCAAGGGAAGTACGGTATCGAAATTACCTTGAACTATTTTACCGGCTTCAATCGATAGTCCATGGCCTAAGGCGGTTCCCACGCCATCAAGGGCCGCCCCCTGCGCCTGATTTTCGGCATTCAGCGGATTAATGATTTGGCTCCCGATGTCGCCTGCCACCCAAATCTTATCGATAGTGATTGCGCCTTTTGGATCGACTGTTGCTTGGACAACTTCAGCAAAATAGCCAAGATGGCTGAAATAATAGGCAAGCCCCATTCCCGTTCCTTTGGGATTTGGCTTTTTGCCCCATCCGGATTTCTCGGCTACCAATTCGATAACACCCCTCATACGTCCCGTATCAAAGCCAGGGCCTTGCCGTGGACCGGGCGGATCGGGGATGAGGCGCGGCTCGCCGAGAATATCGAGCGCAAAGGCAACCGGATCAAGGCCAGCTTTATGCGCTAACTCATCAAGAAAGGATTGAAAGGCGAAACCCAATCCATTGGAGCGGGGTGCCCTGAGGGGACCTGTAGGCGCCCGAAGTGGAATCGTCGAGACTTCAAATTCGAGATGATCGATCATACGGGCCGGATATTCGGTCACGCTCATATCCGCCGATGAGGCAACAGCTCCGCCTTGGCTGAAGGTCACGAAATGATCAGAAAGGGCCGTTAAACGCCCCTTGGCATCCACGGCGCCTTTGAAAAAGTGATAGCCAGCGGGCCGATAGAAATCATGCCGCATATCATCTTCACGCGTCCAGATCAGCTTAATCGGCGCACCAGCCAGTTTCGAAATTGTTGCGGCTTCAACCATATAATCATTGCTGAGGCGGCGGCCGAACCCGCCTCCTGCGCGTATCATGTGAACCTTGATCGCCGTTTCAGGAATGCCGAGCGTCGCCGCCACCAGTTTGGCCCCGGGAGCCGGATTTTGTGTTGGCGCCCAAATTTCAACTTTCCCATCAGCAAAATGGGCGGTGCAATTTTGTGGCTCTAGGCTGATATGCGATAAAAATGGATAGCTATAAGAGGCCTCCACTACATGGGCCGCCGAGCTAAACGCGGCGCTGACATCACCGTCTTTCCGAAGCATGCTCTCCGGCTTACCCTGGCTGAGTTTGGTCGCCGTCGCCAAAAAGTCGCGGCTATTTTGTCCGCTGATATCGCCCTCGTCCCAGGTGATGTCGAGCTGTTGACGGGCACGGTTTGCGTGCCACCAGGTCTCCGCGACAACGGCAACGCCATCAAGGAGCCCCCGAAGATCGTCGCCCCCCTTGACCTCGAACACGCCCTTTACACCAGGCAGTTTGCGGATATCTGCGGCATTCGATTTCACCAGCTTGCCACCATGAACATCGCATTTTTGGAACACGGCATAGAGCATTCCAGGCACCGTCACATCGATGCCGAACATTGGCTGCCCGGTAACGATCCGTGGCACTTCGATATTTTTAACAGGCTGACCGATAATCTTGAAGGTCTTCGGATCTTTGAGGGGAATGGTATCCAGATTAGGAACAGGCATCGCCGCCGCCTGCACCGCGAGTTCGCCATAGGTGAGAGTTCTGCCGCTCGACGAATGCACTACACGGCCAGGTTCCGTTTTGAGTTCAGAGATCGGAACGTCCCATTCTTTGGCAGCGGCCGCCATCAACATTTGTCTACCGGCACTGCCCACTTTTCGAAGCGGAAGCCAATTAACCGGCGTCGCCGTGCTGCCGCCTGCCACTTGGCTTGGATAACGCGCATCAAGATCGGCCTGTTCGATGATCACTTTGTCCCAGTCTGCGTCCAACTCCTCGGCGATCAGCATTGGCAGCATCATTTTGACGCCCTGGCCGACCTCAGGATTTTTTGCGGTAATGGTAATCATGCCGTCGAGGCCGATCTGGACATAGGCATTGAGCGCGACCGCGCCGCTCTCGGTTGCCCCAAGTTTTGCCGAAAACGCGCCCCCCGGAATCGTGGCGGTAAGCAGCAGTCCTCCGCCGGTGACAAGGCTGGCTTTAAGGAAATTCCGACGGTTCAACATCTCAGGCCATCCCCATTTCCGCAGCCCGTTTAATAGCCGCTCTAATTCGGGTGTAAGTCGCGCAGCGGCAAAGATTGCCACTCATTGCGTCATTGATGTCCTCGTCCGTTGGATTTTTGTTTTGCCTCAAAAGAGACGCTGCTGACATGATCTGCCCCGCTTGGCAGTAGCCACATTGGGGAACATCTAGCTCAATCCAGGCATTTTGGAGATTCTGCCCAATCTTTGACTCGCCAATCGCTTCGATTGTCGTAATTTTTGCCTGGCCGACGGACGCTATGGGCGTTTGGCATGCTCGGATAGACTGGCCATTCAAATGAACCGTACAAGCGCCACATTGCGCGGCGCCACACCCAAATTTTGTTCCTTTGAGATCCAAAATATCGCGGAGTACCCAAAGTAAAGGTGTTTCTCCATCAATGTCGACAGTCTTCTGTAAGCCGTTAACCGTGATCGTGTATTTCATGTTGGAGCGCCCCTATCGAGTGGTCCAATATTAAAGTTACTGTAAAACTGGCAATTGTCGAATACTTTTGTCTTCAATGCAGAGACAAAACCCAAATTACCGAAAAATTTCAAAAACATAAGCGCTATCATCTTTATCTTCTCCGGCGCACATTTCTTACAAAATACCGAGGTTGTTCGACTAATTGGCAATGGTGTTTACCAAATGCATCAGAACAGTGGTAGTCCCATTTCAATAGCGTATTGCTTTATTAGGTGGAACTTAGCTGAGATCGATCGGCAGATTATTGGATATATCAAAAATGGCCATCGTCGACCCGCCACTCGATTTCTTAACAATGAGACTAGAAACGGAATTCTCGTCGCTAAAGCCGTCAAGACAGTCAATTTTCAACGGCTGTCGCTTCATAAAATTCTGATTTCAATTGAGCCAATCGCATCGCTGCCATTTTCATCGCCTTCTCACGCACGTGGCCGAAGCCTCTAATTTCCTGCGGTATAGACAAAAGCGCTATTGCACGATCAAGATTAGCCAAAGTGAGATTGCCTTTCACTTCGTCGAGCAAAGCTTCATAATCTGCCAGCCATTGCCTTTCGCGCTTACGCTCTGCAGTCTTTCCAAAAAGATCAAAAGGAGTGCTACGAAGAAATTTCAAAGTTGAAAGAAACAAGAATAAGTTCAAGATCCAAGATCCAAAAGCTATTTTTCGAGGCTCACCGGTATTCGGATCAAGCTTAGCGATCAAAGGTGGAGCCAAATGAATTTTAACATTTTGATACTGTGAAAAATTTTCACTCAATTGCGCTTTAAAGGATGGGCTAGAATAAAGCCGCGCTACTTCATACTCATCTTTAATCGCCATAAGATGAAAAAGATTTTTTGCGGTAACTTCAGACAACGAACTCACATTGCCTGTGATTTTCTTTTCCAACGCCATAATTTCATACATTTTAGCGCGATAACGGGCGCCATAGGCAGCATTCTGATAGTCCGTTAAAAAAGCAACGCGACGCTCAATTGTTTCATCGAGGGACTTCGATGGCCGCCTATGCTCAAAGGCTTGGATAACGCTGGCGGTTGGAAGTAAATGATCTACGGCCTTAAGATCAAGCGCAAGAAGCCGTCCAATATGGAGCGCCCTTTTGTTCATCTCAACCGAAACGCGATTAAGTTCAATTGCCTTTTCGATGGCCAAGGGCGAAATCGGAATAAGCCCCTTTTGCAAAGCATATCCCACCATAATCATATTCGCGCCAATGGCGTCACCGAGCAGGGACGTAGCAATCAATCCAGCGTCAAGGGATTGAATATTTTTAGCTCCCGACCATTCGGCCAATTCCATCTGAAGCTTAGAAACTTCAAATCGGGCATCGCGGTTACGGACAAATTGTCCGGTAATTGTTTCTTCGCTGTTCAAAACGATATGGGTTGAGTCTTTGCCAATTAAGGCCTTACTTTCCGCGCCAAGAGAAGTTACAACATCACACGCTAAAACGAGATCACTTGATTGTGCGGGTATCCGCACAGCGGTTAAATCATCTTGCGTTTTCGCGATCCGAATATGAGATGTAACTGGACCGCCGCGTTGCGCCATACCAATCATATCCAGCGTCGAGCAACCCTTGCCTTCGAGATGCGCAGCCATCGCCAAAACAGCACCAATCGTGACAACACCATTGCCTCCGACACCAGCCACAAAAATATTCCAAGGGCGATCAAGCTTTGGCTCAATTGCATCGGGCAAAGACTTTTTGAGCAATGCGGCTAGATCAGACCCTTGAGGCTTTCGCAGTTCACCGCCTTCAATGGTTACAAAACTCGGACAAAATCCCTTAACGCACGAAATGTCTTTGTTGCAGGACGACTGATTGATCCGGCGCTTGGTGCCAAATTCGGTATCAAGTGGAACAATCGAAACGCAGTTGGATTTAATAGAACAATCGCCGCAACCTTCGCACACTTGCTCGTTGATCATGGCTCGAATATTTCGATCCACCATCGTGCCACGCTTTTGACGACGACGCTTTTCCGAAGCACAGGTTTGATCATAAATCAGCGCCGACGTTCCCTTCACCTCACGCAATTCGCGTTGAACGTGATCAATCTCATCACGATGATGAATCGTCGTGCCGGACGGGTATGATACGCCGTTATGCCGCTCTAAATCCTCGGTAACAATCGCTATACGTTCAACGCCTTCTGCTCTCACCTGCCAGGCAATACGGTCTGGCGAAAGTGGCCCGTCATGCTTCTGCCCACCCGTCATCGCCACGGCATCATTGAAGAGAATTTTATAGGTGATGTTGGTCTTAGCTGCGATATTTGCGCGAATGGCTAAAAGGCCGGAATGGAAATAGGTGCCATCACCAATATTTTGAAAAACATGTTGGGTCGGCACAAAAGGCGACTGGCCAATCCAATTAGCGCCCTCCGCCCCCATATGCGTGTAGAGTGAAATTGAACGATCCATCCATAGGGACATCCAATGACAGCCAATGCCACCCATGCCACGGCTGCCTTCAGGTATTTTTGTCGAGCTGCTATGCGGACAGCCTGAGCAAAAATACATCGAACGTGCAACCGTTGAAGGCTTTCCCAATTGCCGTTTCTGTTCAATCGATTCGAGGTCGACCAAGGTTGATTTTAAACCCGCATCGCTCGTGAACCCCGATAGGACCTCACCAATTACAGCTGCAATGCGAGAAGGTGTTAAATCGTCATGCGACGGTAACCACAATGTACCGTCAGGACCCGACTTTCCAAAAATTTGGGGACGCTTATTGCTCGGTAAATCATAGAGTAAATCTTTAATTTGTCCCTCGAGTAAAGGGCGCTTTTCCTCGACTACCAATACAGTATCAAGCCCCTCGGCAAAGGCGCGCAGTCCCTGCGGCTCGAGCGGCCAAGCAAGGCCTACTTTATAAATCGATAAGCCAATATCGGCAGCACGCGCCTCGTCAATGCCAAGCATATCAAGCGCTTGACGAACATCGAGGTAGGACTTGCCCGTTGTAACAATACCAACGCGGCGATGGGATGTTGCCATCTCCACGCGATCAATCCGATTAGCGCGAGCAAAGGCATGCACGGCGCGTAATTTATGGAGATGAAGTCGCCGCTCCTGCTCCTGAGGTGGATCGGGCCATCTAATATGCAGACCATCTTCCGGCGCATCAAAATCAGGCGTGACAAACTGACCTGCATCTTGGGCGATGGTAATCGAGGCAGACGAATCCATCGTCTCGGCAACCAGCTTCATAGATGTCCAACAGCCTGAAAAACGCGATAGAGCAATACCAAATAATCCGAAAGAAATGATGTCGGTCAGCCCCGCCGGATTAAGAACGGGGATCATCGCATCAACCATGCCGAATTCGCTTTGATGCGACGTGGTGGATGATTTACACGTGTGGTCATCACCCAATAACAGAAGAACACCACCGCGGGGCGCGCTACCCGCGAGATTGCCGTGCTTTAACGCATCGCCCGACCGATCAACGCCAGGGCCTTTGCCATACCAAAAGGCAAACACCCCATCGCATTCAGCTTTTTCTAGCAGGTTGATTTGTTGGGTACCGTTAACCGCAGTCGCCGCTAAATCCTCATTCAGCCCAGGTTTAAAGACAATACCCGCAGCCTCCACTGCGCTCTTGGCTTGTTCCATCGCTTGATCAATGGCGCCCAATGGGGAGCCGCGATAACCGGTCACAAATCCGCGCGTATTATAGCCCTTGCTTTTGTCGACGCGCGATTGAACAAGCGCGAGGCGAATAAGGGCTTGCGTTCCATTAAGATAAACGCGGCCCTGTTCGACCGTGTATTTATCGTCGAGCTTAACATCTGCGAGCGACATGGCTATTGGTGAATCCTTTTTCCGCCCCGATCAAATATTTTCTCTCTTTAACGCACTTAATTGGGCGTCATGTTCATTCCCGTTAGATCGATGGCTGGTGTACGCCCAGCGATTAGGTCGGCCGTTATCCGTCCTGATCCGCATGACATGGTCCAACCAATATGGCCGTGGCCCGTATTGAAATAGAGATTATCAAAGTTGCCACGCCCAAAAATAGGCGTTCCCTCCGGCGTCATTGGGCGTAAACCGGCCCAATAATCAGGCTTGTCGTAGTCAGCCGCATTCGGGAATAATTCTTTGATCGATTTGAGCATATGGCTGTAATCGGAAGGCCTATGGGATTTATCAAACCCCGCAAATTCAGCCGTTGCCGTCACCCGAAAACGGTCCCCAAACCGCGCATAAGCGGTCAGATTATCCTCATCAACACCACCAAAACGCGGCACATTATTTGCGCCTTCAATCGGCAGTGTGACCGAGTAACCTTTAATCGGATAGATCGGCAAACGCGTACCCAATTGCTTTGAAAGCTGCGGACTAAAAACGCCGAGGCACATAACAAAGGAATCGGCGTTTAAAACACCATCGGCCAATCGCACCGCCGTCACCTTTCCGCCTGCTGTTTCAAACCCTAAAATCTCTGTATTATAACGAAACTCAACCTCATATTTTTCAGCACAGAGTTTTGCTAATTCACGCGTAAATAGGCGCGCGTCGCCACTTTCATCCGATGGGCAATAGAGGGCACCCTTAAATTTATCTTTCACAGGATCAAGAGCAGGATCGAGTGCCGCCGCCTCGGCGGCCGACACGGGACGAATATCGAGCCCTTCTTCCGATAAAATCGAACAATTCTTCGCACCCCGATCAAATGATTCTTGCGAGCGATACAAATACATCAACCCACCCTCGACGCGATGGTGGTTTATTCCTGTTTCGCTGATCAGCCTATCCAGCTGCTTTTGCGAATACATGCACAAATGAACTTTGCGTTTGGTATTGATACGGGCGGCCTCAGCGGTACAATTTTTCAAAAACAGCCAAGTCCACCACCAAAGCTGCGGATCAAGGCTCGGTTTAAAGCGCAAGGCCGCGCTCTCATCCATCAAGGAACGCAGTAAGATACGCGGCGCTTTCGGCGAGGCCCATGTATAAGCATGACCGGGCGCGACAAGGCCGGCATTGGCGAAGCTCGTTTCTGATGCTGCATCCGACAGCCGGTCGATGACCACAACATCATGCCCATCCTTGGCCAATTCATAAGCGGTCGTTACGCCAATAACCCCTGCACCTAAAACAGCGATCTTCATGCCGGCATCCTTCTTATTGGCCGTAAACTGCGGCTGACGAAAGCCTAGCCCGCCGACCTTTTCTTCACAAGATGAATTCCTTCCCCCGAATTTACGCGCTTTGACATGCAGGCAACTTGTGCTTTTCTCTAGCAAAAGGGTGGGGAGGCAATGTGATGCGCTATGAAAAACTTGAGCCAATATTAGATAATGGTCTTGGAAGCCGGGCCCGGATCGGTCTAATTGTTCTTCGCTCAGATCAAACCATCGAATATGAGGCGCGACAAATCTTCGCATCCCTCCCCGGCGTGGCGCTTTACCAGTCTCGGATCTACAATGATTTTCAGATCAACCGTGACACGCTGATGGCGATGAAGCCCCTGATACCTGAAGCGGCCCGCCTCTTACCCGTGCCATGGGAGTTCAATTCAATCGGCTTTGCTTGCACTTCTGCTGCCATGCTGATCGGCGATGCGCCGATTGAGGATCTCGTCCGCCAGGTTCACGCAGGCGTTGAGGTCAGCAATCCAGTGCATGCCTGTGTCGAAGCGTTCAAAGCCTTGGCTGTTAAACGAGTTGCCGTGGTTACACCCTATTCCCGCACCGTGAATGATGCCATTGCCGCTGGGCTAGAAGCACGCGGTTTAACGATTCCCGTCTTTGTCTCTTTCGAAGAACCCGACGATAATATCGTGGCCAAGATTTCAGAGACGGCCGTCGCAGCCGCTGCGCGAAAGGCTGCCGCTGATCCGGCCGTTGAGGGCGTATTTATTTCCTGCACCAGTATTCGTGCTGTAAGCTTTGCGGCCTCATTGGAAAATGAGATAGGCAAACCTGTCACTTCCAGTAATCACGCTATTTTATGGCATCTCATTCGCCTCGCAGGGCTCGGGGATTCCTTGCCGCAATTCGGACAATTATACACTCGTTCCATAGCGAATTAAATATCAAAAAACTGCACCGTAAAGCGCAGCGATCATATCCTCGCCTTTAACTCAACTCGTGGTTAGAACTTAAATATTGTTTCGCTTAAACAGTTTTAAAGATATCAATACACAGAAGCCTTCCGTGAGAAATTCTCTTTTAAATATAAATTAGCTAGCAATTTCAATAACATAAATGCTATCGCCATCATCTCCTCTGGCGCGCCATTTGCGAACAAAGATAAGAATATTTTCGCGTAACGTGTCCTATTTGGCAAAGGTGGATTCACGCTTTGCAGTAAAGTTGATCTGATTGGTGGTCTTGTCGTTCTATTTTTTAACTTTCTGATCGAGCATTTGATTGGCGATGGCAGCAGCCGCTAACACATGCGATTGACTGGCTTTGATAGCTTCAT
>Ga0214201_1000508_pt1 | contig 13239 bp, 10 predicted proteins | sample TroBogEpilimnion_32_FD_153039 | JGI IMG/M metagenome (GOLD analysis project Ga0214201, IMG submission 153039) | Freshwater microbial communities from Trout Bog Lake, WI - 29MAY2009 epilimnion | ecosystem: Environmental > Aquatic > Freshwater > Lake > Epilimnion/Euphotic zone | place: Trout Bog...
ACCCCGCCACGAAAGTGGCGGGTTTTTTTATTGCTTTAGATCGCTTACTTACTCGTTCCATCTTCCTCAATAAATTGGCCGCGCAACTGCGATTGAACCCGATCAAAGATCTTCGCTAAATCCTCTTGGTCCTTAACAGTCAGGTGATCTAAGAATCGATTTCTCACACTCCCGACATGAGTTGGGGCTGCCTTCTCAATCGCCTTAAATCCCTTATCGGTCATGACGGCGAAATAGCCGCGACGATCTTCAGGGCACTCTTCCCGCTTTACCCAACCGGCCGCCTCCATCACCTTCATGCGGTGTGAGAGCCGGGACTTTGAAACCATTGCAATTTCAGCGAGTTCAGACATCCGCAGCTTTCGTCCTGGGGCATCTGAGAGCTGGGCCAGAACTTCGTAATCGGCCATGGTGAGTTCAAATCCTGCGAGGTCGCTATCGAGGGCCTCGAGCATCCGTCGGCTGGCGATGATGTAACTGCGCCAGGCCTTCATCTCACGAGGGTTGAGCCAGCGAACGTCGGTCTTTGTAGGTGCCATGGCTTAAGGGTACGCCGATTTCAAGTTAGTTGAAAGTTAAAGTAGTTGGCAATTGGACCTTCTCATTTTCTCCATCTCAGTTATCGTTCCTCTATGAAATCAGGAATCGCAACCGAGCACTTTAAGTCCGCCGTCCGCCCGCAAGATGACCTCTTCCGCCACGTCAATGGCAAGTGGTTAGACGAGACCGATATCCCCGCCGATCGATCATCAGACGGTGCCTTTTATTGGCTGCGCGAACTCAGCGAGAAGCGAGTCCGATCCATCATTGAAGATCTCTCCCAAGGTGAGGCTCCTGCTGGTTCTGTCGCACAGAAGATTGGCGATCTTTATCGCTCCTTCATGGACGAGGCGGCCATTGAGGCGGCTGGTATCGATCCGATCCGCGATGACCTATCGAAGGCACAGTCAATCTCCACTGTTGATCAATTCATTAGCGTCATGGGAGAACTTGAATCTCGAGGTGGCCCTGGCCTCTTCTATCTCTTCATCACAACCGACAACAAGGATTCCACCACAAATATCGCCTACCTTGGGCAATCAGGTTTGAGTCTTCCTGATGAGGCTTACTACCGCGAAGAAGAGTACGCGCCGATTCGAAGCGCTTTCCTGATCCATGTCGAGAAGATGTTCGGCTTAGCTGGCATCGCCGATGGCGCACTCCATGCCAACCGCATTCTCGAACTCGAGACGCAGATCGCCTCTCATCACTGGGATCAGGTGAAGGATCGCGATGCAACTGCGACCTATAACAAGTTCTCCTTTGCAGAGATTGTCGACCTCGCCCCTGGCTTCGATTGGAAGGCCTGGCTGAAGGCAAGCACTGCGCCAGAGAAGGTCCTCACCAATGTCGTTCTTCGCCAGCCTTCATACTTCTCCGGGATCGGTTCGATGTTACAGAACTTTGATAGCGCGAAGTGGTCCTCGTGGCTTACTTGGCATGTGCTTTCGGGCGCCGCCCCGTACCTCAACTCGGAGATTGTCAACGAGAACTTCGCTTTCTACGGAACCACACTCTCTGGCACTCCTGAATTGAAGGAGCGTTGGAAGCGTGGAGTTGGACTTGTCGAAGGTGGTCTTGGTGAAGCCGTAGGCCAGATCTTCGTCGAGCGCCACTTCCCACCTGCTGCGAAAGAGCGGATGGTTGAACTCGTCGCAAATCTGATCGAGGCATATCGAGTAGATATCGAAGCCCTCGATTGGATGTCTTCAGAAACAAAAGCGAAGGCCTACGACAAACTCAATAAGTTCACGCCAAAGATCGGCTACCCAGATAAGTGGCGCGATTATTCCTCACTACAAATCTCAGCTACCGATCTCGTTGGCAACCTCAACGCGATCGCTGCGTTCCAACAAGAGTTTGAATTCGCAAAGATTGGCGCACCTGTCGATCGCACTGAATGGTTCATGTTCCCCCAGACCGTTAATGCGTATTACAACCCAGGCATGAATGAGATCGTCTTCCCAGCCGCAATCTTGCAGCCACCATTCTTTGATCTTGAGGCTGATGATGCCGCTAACTACGGTGGCATCGGCGCAGTGATCGGCCATGAGATCGGCCACGGTTTCGATGATCAGGGTGCGAAGTACGACGGTGATGGCAATCTTCAGGATTGGTGGACTCCGGAAGATCTTGAGAAGTTCCAAGAGCGAGCCGCGCAGTTAATCGCTCAATACGAGAAGCTCTCCCCTGAAGAGGCGCAAGATTCCCATGTAAACGGAGCTCTCACTATCGGTGAGAATATCGGCGACCTTGGCGGATTAACGATCGCCCATAAGGCCTACCAACTCTCACTCGCTGGAAGCGAAGCCCCAGTAATCGATGGCCTTACTGGCTACCAACGACTCTTCTTCGGCTGGGCCCAGGTCTGGCGCGGAAAGAGCCGTCCGGAAGAGATGCGTCGACGCCTTGCGACTGATCCACACTCCCCTAACGAATTTCGTTGCAACCAGATTGTCAGCAACCTCAATGAGTTCTACGAGGCCTTCGATGTGAAGCCAAGTGATGGGCTCTACCTTGCACCGGAAGAGCGCGTTCGAATCTGGTAGTTGGCCTAGAAAGATGATTTGGTAACGAGAACCAGATCAACTTGCTACGAGGTACGCTAACCACATGAATGCGCTCCTCTTAGCGGCTCTGACGTCCATTTCGACATCGCTAGGCGGTTTATTTACCCTGCGTACAAAAGACCGCTTTCACCTCGTTCTAGGGCTATCTGCGGGCCTTTTACTGGGTCTTGTCGCATTTGACCTCAATCCGCAGACTTATAGCCATCTCAACATCATCTGGGGCGGTTTACCGGCAGTTCCAGTCGCATTCTGTCTCGGATTCTTAATTCTTCACTTCATCGAGAAGTGGGTTGGCGGCCACGAAGGTCACTCCCATCATTACGAAGATGATCACACCCATGCCGACCATGTCGCTGGGGTCTTCGGAGCGGTCGCAATGGCTGGCCACGTCTTTATGGATGGCGTTGCTCTCGGCGTCGCATTCCATGTCTCACATGCCCTTGGAATGGCCGTCTTCTTCGCACTCCTAGTCCACGCCTTCAGCGATGGCCTCAATACTGTGGCGATGTTGGTCCGGGCTGGTTCATGGAGTCAGAAGGCGATCTCACTCTTAGCTATCGATGCTCTCGTCCGTATCTCTGGAGCGGCGATCGGTAATTCGATCCATCTCAGTCAGGATTCGGTTGCGATCTATCTAGCCTTCTTTAGCGGCTTCGTTATCTATATTGCGACATCGCATATTTTGCCGGAGGCACATGCCAACCACCCATCGCGTTTTACGATGGGGGCTACGGCACTTGGTGTTGCAATCATGTGGGTGGTTGTTCGCACCCTCGGTTAATTGCTCTTACTTGCCCTCACTTAGCGGCAAGGCGTGCTGCGCGACGAGTTGCCTGTTCTGCAGGGTTTGGAACCGGAACCGCAGCGAGCAGACGCTGGGTATAAGGATCCTGTGGGTTCTTCAAGATATCGTCACGATTTCCTGATTCAACCAAACGACCATTCTGCATAACCGCAATGCGGTGCGCCAAGATATCGACAACAGCCAAGTCGTGGCTGATGAAGAGACATGCGAAGTTCAACTTGCCTTGAAGATCTTGCAAGAGCTCGAGGAAGCGAGCCTGTACAGATACATCGAGCGCTGATGTTGGTTCGTCAGCGATCAAGAGATCTGGAGTCAAGGCGAGAGCACGCGCGATACCTACACGTTGACGCTGTCCACCTGAGAGCTCATGTGGGTAGCGGTTGCGGTAGCTGCGTGGAAGTTCAACTGAGTTGAGGAGTTCTTCCACCTTGTGATCAAGGTCAGCGCCCTTTGCAAGTCCAGCTAAGAAGATTGGCTCACCGATCGACTCACCGATTGGAAGACGAGGGTTGAGTGATGATGCAGGATCTTGGAAGACGATACCTGTGTGACGACGAATTCCTTTGAGCTCCTTAAGAGTTGCCTTCGAAATATCGTTACCGACGATGTTGATTGATCCTTCCTTGATTGGAATGAGACCAATCGAGGCGCGACCAACAGTTGTCTTTCCAGAACCTGACTCACCAACGAGACCGACGATCTCACCCGGGTAGATTTCAAGGTTGAACTCTTTTACCGCAGTGAAAGCCGGAATACGGCCACGCTTTGGATATTCGATAGTGACATTCTCAAGCTTGATGACTGGTTGTGGCTTCGCCTTAACGTCATAAGGGAATGGGCGAGCCTTCGTTGAACCAAGCTTTGGAACCGCACCAAGAAGTTCTTGTGTGTAAGGGTGCTGCGGGCGATTGAAGATCTGATCAGCGCTACCGTGCTCGACGGTATTGCCATCCTTCATCACCAAGATCTCATCAGCCATATCGGCTACAACGCCCATATCGTGAGTGATCAAGAGGATCGCCGAGTTGAGGCGAGTCTTGAGACCGCGCATCAAATCGAGAATTTCAGCCTGGACTGTCACATCAAGTGCTGTGGTTGGTTCATCAGCAACAAGGAGTGCTGGATCGCAGGCAAGTGATTGCGCGATCATGGCACGTTGGCGCTGTCCACCGGAGAGCTGATGTGGGTACTTATCAAAAGCGGTCTCTGGATCAGGAATTTCCACCATGCCGATAAGTTCGATCGCACGAAGACGAGCTTCGGTTGGACCAATATCAAAATGAGTGCGAAGGGTTTCGACGATCTGGAAACCAACGGTGTAGAGCGGGTTCAGGGCAGTCATTGGCTCTTGGAAGATATATGCAACTTCCTTTCCACGGAACTTGCGAAGGGTTGCATTATCGGCGCCCAAAACTTCCGATCCCTTAACCTTGATGCTTCCGGATGTACGTGCATTCGTCGCGAGCAGCGACATAATGCCCATTGCAGTCGTCGACTTGCCAGAACCTGACTCACCAACGATCGCGAGAACTTGTCCTGCAGCGACTTCGAAGTTCATATCAATGGCGGCTGGATACCAGGTTCCATCTACCCAGAACTCAACGGTGTAGTTCTGTACTTTCAGTACTGGATCGCTCATGCTTGTGACCCTTCCAATCCAGGTTGCTGTGAGAAGATTGCGGAATGAATAATGTTTTTCTCTATCGTCCGCGCACGGTCTGGCTCTCCATAGGCGTTACGGTCTTCATTGTTCTGGCCCTTGTGGTTGAAACGATCGCCACTCGCGGAATCAAGGCCGATCTCGTTGCGATCGCATGGGCTAGCTTTGTCTTGAGTAGCGCGTACTTGCTCTTCGTGCGCCCAAAGATTGAGATCTTCGATGAGGGAATCCGCATTACCAATCCCCTGCAGCAAATTACCGTTGGCTGGCATCGAGTAGAGACCATCGAAGCCCGCTACACCATGAGTATCCAAGTCGCTGGCAAGACCATCTACGCCTGGGCTGCTCCAGCCCCAAGTAGATACCACGCCAGAAGTGTTCATCACACTGAGGTCAAAGGGATGGATATTGGTTTCAACGGCGAGATCAGACCCGGTGAATCCCCACGAAGTGATAGCGGACAGGCTAGCTACCTCGCCAAGTTGAGATTGAAAGAGTTCAACGAGAGAGGGCTTGTCGGTTGCGAGAGCGAAGTCCGCATCAACTACCGCGGTGCCGGCTTTGCGATCGGCAGCCTGATACTCGCGCTTACCTTTTACGCCCTCAGTTTCTAAAAGATTAACCATTAGAGCGACTCACGCTCCTTCTTAATCTCTGACGCGCGCTCGCGATCCTTCTTGGTAATTCTGCGACGCTGACGTGGATCGAAGGCATCACGAAGTCCATCACCAATGAAGTTGATGCTGAGTGCAATCGTGATGATGAAGAGGCCTGGCCACCAGAAGAGCCATGGGCGGGTTGTGAACGAATCCTGGTACTTAGAGATTAAGAGACCTAGAGATACATCGGGTTCAACCACACCAAAACCAAGATATGAGAGCGCTGTCTCAAGCAAGATCGCACCAGACATCAAGAGAGTCACAGAAACGATAATCACGCCAACGGCATTTGGAAGGATGTGCTTGAAGATAATGCGACGGTTCGATGCTCCAGCAACACGGGCAGCATCAACGAAGTCGCGCTCGCGAAGAGTCAAGAACTCGCCACGGACAAGACGAGATAGCCCAGTCCAAGTGAAGAGACCCAAGTAGAGCGCCAAGAAAGTCGCACCAAGGTTTCCAAAGTGGTAACCAATAACTGATCCAATGATGATCGCTGGGATCGTAATTAAGAAGTCAACAAAACGCATCAAGACGTTATCAACACGTCCACGGTAGAAGCCCGCAATCGCTCCGACAACTGTTCCGATTGTTCCGGCAATAGCTCCGATAATGAAGCAGACGAGGAGTGAGCGTTCGGCTCCACGCATAACAAGCGCAAAATAATCATGGCCAATATCGTCCTGACCAAATGGGTGGGCTCCAAGACCGAAGCCCTTTCCAGGTGTAATCGTCAGTGTTGGGCATCCAACATTGCCATTAGGACAACGGAGAAGATTTGGGGTGTCATTGATTGTGTAATGCCACCAGCCATTCCAGCCAATTGGGCCGATGTGGAACTCACTCGCCGTGAAGACAAAGACGATCACCGAGAGAAGAACAAAGACCGAGATCATCGCAGCGCGGTGACGCACAAAGCGGCGGAGAACAATCTGGCGCTGACTTAAGCCTTCGACCTCTTTATTGGCAATGGCATTCTCGCCACCATCGGTCTGTGAAACTTCCGTTGAATTTTTCTTACGTCCGAAGGCCATTATTTGCTCCCTACGCGAATTCGTGGATCAAGGGCTGAATAAAGAAGATCTGCAACAAGATTTGCCAAGACCGAGAGGGACGCGGTGCAGAAGAAGACACCCATCAGCAAGTTGAGGTCGAAGCCTGAGATTGCACCATTGAAGAGTGTTCCCATTCCAGACCATCCAAAGACGCGCTCGGTGATGATCGCTCCACCGATAATGCCAGCGAGGTCAACCACGATAATTGTTGTCAGTGGAATCATGGTGTTACGGAATGCGTGGCGCATAATCACCGTGCGCTCAGATAGCCCCTTGGCGCGAGCGGTACGAATGTAATCCTGGTTTAAGACTTCCAACAGTGTTCCACGTGAGAAACGGATATAGCCGGCGAATGAGATCAGAGTCAGAGCAATAGTTGGCAAGAACAAGTGAACAGATCGATCGAGAAGATTGGTCCAGAAATCTGGCTGTGAAAGTAATGGGTCTTGCTGACCGACAGTCGGAATCGGCCGACCGTTGACGCCATCCATCTGAATATATGGAGCCCAGGTCTGCATCAAGCGATCGATGATCACAATCAAGCCCATGAGTCCACCCGAGATCATCGCGGTACGAATCACTGGACCACGATCGATCTTGGCCCAGAAGACACCTGCGACCCAGGCAGTTCCGAGTGTTGCAGCTAAGAGGCCGAGAAGGAGCCAGACATTCGAATAGTGCTTAAAGAGATAATTGACCGGGTAGTACATGAGCAACGTAATGACTGCCATTGTCTGAGCGGCACGAAGAGCGGGCTTCAGTTCAAGTCCAGTCGAGATGGCAGTAACTCCATAAGCAATTGCAATTGCAAAGATAAAGACAACGATCGGTCCAAGCTTTGGAGATAAGAACCAATGAGAGAGCGAGAGGAACTCAAGGAGGGCAAAGTTCGAGAGGAATGCTGCACCCAAGATTTTGTAGAAAGTCTGACGCTTGCTTCCGATGATTCCGGCCCAAAAGAAGGCAGTCATCACTGATAGGGCTATCGCCCAACCTATGGGTATCTGCCCTTTCGCAAGGAAGTCATTGAACTTGATAGCGAGAAATTCTTTGAGCAGTACTGCGATCCAGAAGATCGGAAGGGAGAACATGAGGAAGGCAAGGAAAGTTACAAAGTAGTCGAAGCGACTGTACTGGCGAAGCGCGGTCGTTATGCCGAGCATAATTCCTAGCACAATCGCGATAAGAGCCGCTGCAGTAACTAGGCGAAGTGTTGTTGGGATCGCACTGGCAAGTCGAGATGATACGAGTTCATTCGATCGGGTATATCCAAAATCGATATGGCCAGAGAAGGCCTTCAGAATTCCTTTGAGCCACTTGAAGTAACGAAGTGGCGGCGGAGTGTTGAGGTCTAGCTGGCGAACAAGCGCTACAAGTTGCTGCTTCGCCTTTGGGTCAGTTGAGAACTTCAGTTGTTCAGTTGGGTCACCTGAGATCGCGGTGAGATTAAAGAGGATGAAGCTCGAGCCAAAAAGGATCACCAGAAGTGTCCCTAGCCGGCGCATAATAAAGGCGAACATTCAGAACCTCTTTCTTCTTGTAAAACTTTCAAGTACATCGATAAATTCGAGATACCTTCTTAGAACAGTAAATCGTGGAGTCCGAGATTACTCCCGAACTCCACGACTGTCTTACTGAGTCTTGCTACTTACGTGTTACTAAGTGACTTTTCAGTCGACTTAGTATGTCCACTCCCAGTAGTTCCAAACGAGGTTTGGAGTAATGGCAGATGGCTTAACGTTCTTCAGATCAGCATTAACTGCGGTAACGCCAGGCCACTGGAAGAGACCAATGGTGTAACCCTCTGCGTTCAACGCGCGCTCAACCTGAATCCACTTTGCATTGCGTGCAGCGTCAGTCATTGCTGAAGCTCCGAGTGCGTTACAAGCAGCATCGATTGTTGCATTTGACCAGCCATAGTGGTTATTTCCACCAGTTGTCTGGACCTGTGGGCAATCGCCGACCTGTACAGGAAGACCGTTACCCCATGCATAGAAGTTCACATCGTATGAATCATCAGATGTGTGAGCAGACCAGTCAGCGCGACCAGGTCCAACCATATTGAAGCCAATCTTTGCTTCAGCAGCTTGGTACAAGTCGAACTCTGCCTGACGGCGAGCATTGTTACGGAACAAGGTGTGGACCGTAATTGGATGCTTCAAGAAGTCAGCACCGTAGTACTGCTTCATGAGGCGTACTGCGTGAGCAGTACGATCTGCCTGAGTTCCATCTGTGTAGAAGTTTGATCCGTTGCCCTTGATCTGGTTTGCATATGCAGCCGTTGAATCAGGAGTAACGAAACGTGAGTTCAAGACAACTGCGTTGGCCTGTACTGGTGTGATGAGCTTTGAGACCATATCTTCACGTGGAAGTGCGAGCAAGAATGCCTGGCGTGTTGCAATTGCCTTGGCTGACTCACCAGCGAATGGACCTGTGTAGACGCCGCCTGAACCTGAACCGACACGCATTGAGATCTGCTCGTATGTAGAAAGTGGAGCAGCGAGGATGTTGATGCCCTTAACAGCCTTGAGCTGTGTTACAGCATCAGCTGTTGGCTGACCCTGGTAGAGGTCAACTTCCTTGTTTCCAAGTGCCTGTGGCGCAGATGTATCTGCAACGTCATAACGGAAGACGATCTTGTCGATGCCTGTGGTCTTTGGACCAGAAGTACCGTTTGTCTTGGTATCGAGAACGAGTGTGCAAGAGACCTGATCTACGCAAGTGTCAATGCGGAAGTCACCGTTGCCAACAAGGAGAAGTGGGTTGGTTGAAGAGTTAACAGTTGAGATGTTATAGCTCTTTGACCAGATTGCGCCCATTGCCTTGAGTGAAGCAGTGTTCTTCGATGTGAAATCTGAGAGGAACTTATCGGTTGCAGCGTTTGCTTCCGCAACTGATGGAAGTGTCTTCTTGCCAGCAGCAAGGAGCTCGAGTGCGTGTACTGGTGAAACACCAGGTGCGTAGAGCTGCCAGTCTGGAATACGTGAATCGTACTTAACAGTAAGAGTCATCTTGTCAGCAGAGAGTGTTGGGTTTCCAACAACATGGCTGTCGTAAACGCCACCGTATCCGCCTGAATCAAATGCTGATCCAGCAGATGACTGTGGGTCACCTAGGCCGGCAGCCTTTGAGTAAGCGCCTGATGAGACGACGTGAGAGAGAAGAAGGTCAACACCAGTAATCGGCGCGCCATCATCCCAGACCTGTCCTGGGTTGATTGTGTAGGCAACTTCGAAATCTGTTGCACCATTCTTAACAATCTTCCATGAACCAAACTTGGTATTTGGAACAACATTCTTCTGGTTATCGGCGTAGTAGAAACTGAAGCCAGTTGGGTAGGTGAGATCCTCGTTTGATGCGAGGTTCATGTTGTTCACCGAGGAGTTAAGGCTGTTGATCGGTGTTGGCTCAGTCATGACGACTGTCGTCTTAGTTGCGGCATGTGCCGGTGCAACGATTACACCGGTTACTGCGATCGCTGATGCTGATGCAAGAGCGAGAACAGTGCGCGCGGAAATGCGTGCTTTCATTTATTCTCCTTATCGAGGGACCGCAAAAGAAGTGGGCCTAGCTAGTGTCCACCCCGGCTCTGCGGTAGTGGAGGAAGTCTGCACTATATGTCCGAATATGGGCAATATTTATCCGCTTTGTAACGAAAACTTAACCTTTGCTGGCCAGCGTAAATCGGGCCTTACGCTCGGCTCTCGCGAGCGCTTTGCAGCTTGGCGCTGGTGAAGGAGTTCCGGACCACCAGCCAGTTAATGAGACCTATGGCACCCGCGACCAAGAATGGGACCCGAAGGGCGACCCCTCGGCTGATGTGGCGCTCAAGAATCGAGACGAGCAATCCCCCGGTGATCGACCCCAACGGCATAGATCCCCAGCCAAAGAAGCGGTATCCGCTATTTACCCGACCCAGGATCTCGGTTGGGATGATGGTCTGTCGGAAACTGACGGTGACGATATTCCATGAAACGGAGAGGAAAACTTCAAGGAAGATCATGACGTAGAGGATGTACCACTGGTGGACGAAGAAGCAGAGCGCCATCAATGTTGGCATTCCGATCAGTGCGCACGTCAAAGCGTTGCCTTCACCAATTCGTTTGATGATCTTTGGCGCGACCAATCCCCCGGTAAATCCACCGACTGCACCTGCGGTACCAAGCAGCGCGAAGACAAATACTGATACATGAAGAATTTCTTGAACATAGAGAATGAAGGATGCAAAGGCAATCTGACTGAAGAAGTTGAGAGTGCCTAAGGTAAATGCCATTGGTCGCAAAATATCGTGACCCATTAACCAGGCGAATCCCTCTTTGAGTTCGGCCATGAACGCTGCTGTGCCTTTGAGCTCTTTACTCTTCTGCGACTTTACGATGGCACGAGCCTGCACCGTGATCAATGAGATAAGTGCGGCAGATGCAAAGAATGATCCGGCATCAACAAGAAATGGCAGATAGATCGAAACGCCTAAGAGAAGAGATCCAAGAGCCGGCCCGATAAAACTATTTGTCAGATATTCAGCAGACCACATCTGGCCATTGCCCTTTGCCAAATCTTCTTCCGCGAGAACTTCCGGCATAAAGGTCTGTGACGAGTTATTACCCAGAACTTCTGCGGCCCCCAACAAGAAGCTTGCAATCATCATCGTTGCAAGAATCAGGTGAGTCGAATTTCCGTGGTGTGCGCCGAGTGGGTTCTTTACTTGGCTAAATTCATTTCGGTGCACGACGAGAACGATTGTGGCCAGAGCTGTGACCGCTCCCCGCAAAATATCCATCGCAACGATGATCTTCTTGCGATCGATGCGATCGGTGATAACCCCGGCTGGCAGCGTGAAGAGCAACCAGGGAAGCTGGCTCATCAATCCAACAATCGCAATGGTGAGCGGTGATCGTGTGAGGGAAGAGGCGAGCCATGGGAAGGCGATTGCAGTAACGCCATTGCCGATATTGGAGATAAAGGTTGCACTCCATAACTTCCAATAATTGAGTGGAAGACGTGACTTCGTAGCGGGCGTATTGGACATAAAGGTAGAGTAGAGCGAGTGAGCGCCCAAACCAAGAAAACCTTCTCTTACGAGAAGAAGGTTCAGCTAGATGGCGCACTAGGACACACGGGTGAGATCACTACCCCGCATGGCGTAATCCAGACTCCCGCATTTATTCCAGTTGGCACAAAGGCGACCGTGAAGGCTGTTCTTCCAGAATCCATGGGCGACCTTGGTGCGCAAGCGCTCCTTGCAAATGCCTACCATCTCTATCTTCAACCTGGTCCAGATATCGTTGATGAAGCAGGCGGCCTTGGCAAGTTCATGAATTGGTCTGGCCCTACCTTCACCGATAGCGGCGGCTTCCAAGTTCTCTCACTCGGTGTTGGCTTTAAAAAAGTTATTGCAATGAATGAAGATACATTCCGCGATGATCAAGTTATCGCTGAAGGAAAAGATCGTCTCGCTCATGTTGATGATGATGGCGTTACCTTCAAATCACACTTAGATGGATCGATCCACCGCTTTACCCCAGAAGTTTCGATCGGTATCCAGCATCAATTAGGTGCTGACATCATGTTCGCATTTGATGAGTGCACTACCTTGCACAACACTCGTGGCTATCAACAGAAATCTTTAGAGCGCACCCGACTCTGGGCTAAGCGTTGCTTGGTTGAACATGGTCGTCTTACCGAGTTGCGATCTGATAAGCCATACCAAGCGCTCTTCGGAGTTTTACAAGGTGCTCAATATGAGGACCTTCGTCGTAAAGCGGCTAAAGATTTATCAGGACTCGATGAAGATGGAATTACCTTTGATGGTTTTGGTCTTGGTGGAGCGCTCGACAAGGAGAAGCTCGGAACGATCGTGAGCTGGCTCTGCGAAGAGTTGCCCGATAACAAGCCGCGCCACTTACTTGGCATCGGCGAACCTGATGACCTCTTCGTCGGAGTCGAAAACGGCGCCGATACCTTTGACTGCGTTGCGCCATCGCGCCAGGCGCGCACAAGTGCCGTCTTTACCAAGGATGGCCGCGTAAACCTCACTAATAGTAAGTATCAACGCCAGTTCTCCCCTATCGATGAGAGCTGTGATTGCTACACGTGCAACCACTACACCGCCGCCTATCTCAACCACCTCTTCAAGGCGAAGGAGATGCTCGCATCAACCTTGGCTACGATTCATAACGAGCGCTTCATTGTGCGCTTAGTTGATCAGATGCGTGATGCCATCACCAATGGCGATTTCTATGATCTCAAAGCGGATTTCTTAGGCCGCTTCTATGCGGGCAAGGCCGGCGCGTAATAAGTAATTAAGCGACCTGGAATGAGCGCTTACTAAGTCCCATCCAGTATCCATCGATCGTTGTATCGGGTGCGACATCAGCAACTGCCGCAGCTCCTAAGGTGATGAAGATCGGTGCAAAGTGTTCGACTGTTGGATGCGCAAATGGCATACCCG
>Ga0214201_1000511_pt1 | contig 13191 bp, 17 predicted proteins | sample TroBogEpilimnion_32_FD_153039 | JGI IMG/M metagenome (GOLD analysis project Ga0214201, IMG submission 153039) | Freshwater microbial communities from Trout Bog Lake, WI - 29MAY2009 epilimnion | ecosystem: Environmental > Aquatic > Freshwater > Lake > Epilimnion/Euphotic zone | place: Trout Bog...
AGAGTGACGTTGTCAGCAACGTCGTAACAATGGCTTTATAATCATGCCGTCATCAATCGGGCTGAAGCGAATTTACAGCAATTTTCGGACTTGACCAAAATTAAGCTGCCCCCGAGAAACATTACAAACGATAATATTGCAAATCCTCCAGCTAAATAAAGCGACCATTGTATTTTACTTCGAGCCTTGTAATCATAAGGCCAATCGTTCGGCGAGCCCTCCAAAATTGTATTACATAATGCACTAGGATCAGAGCGAAGAATCGAATGAAAATTAAAATTTAGATAAGCAAAAAATGTTGATACAAATATCGAAAGTAGTCCAAATATATATAGCAAAAACGGTGAAACAAATGTGTTGATCGGAAGCCCACTATAATTTTTTGAACCTATTAAGGACAACACAGCTAAAATAGCTCCTCCATTCGCATAAAAGCCGAGTTTTAATCCAAGCTGGCCAAATTCAGCACCGACAGTCTGGCCCTTCAGTGAATATTCTAAACTTTGACGAGCATACTCTTTCGTCGCCTCTAAAATACGCTTTTCTAAAATTTCTTTGTCGATCACTTATGATCTCCAATAATCGGTTTTGTTCAAAATTTAGAGAGATTTAACACAAACTTACGCTGCGTCAATTTTTAACCGTCACCCGAACTTGTTTGAATACAGGGCAAATTCCGATAATATACGTTGACGTTGTATCTTTGCTTAAATGCGGAACGCCAGTCATTAAAGCCCTTCTCAATTTCGCTCTGTTCCAGCTCGCTTGGTTTGCGGCCATTATGGGCGGTGCATCCGGCTATGGCGGGCTTGCGGGATTACCGGCGGTGGCGGTTGTTATGCTGCATCTCGGGTTGAACCGCCTTTCATGGCGCGGCGAGGCGTGGCTTGTTTTAGGCGTGACGGTGTTGGGTCTCGTCGTCGAGACGGGATTTATCACCCTTGGTGCCTTGCATTATGCAGACAGCGAGGCGAGCGCGCTGTTACCGCCTTTATGGATTTTGGCGCTTTGGCTGGCCTTCGGCACGCTGCCCAATGGCAGCCTGCACTGGCTGAAAGGTAAAATGCTGCTGCAAATCGGGCTTGGGGCCGTGTTGGGGCCGTTGAGCTATGTGGCCGGGGTGCGGCTTGGTGCGGCCGTTATGGGTGAGCCGGAATGGCTTTCGATTGGGGTGATCGCGACCGGCTGGGGGTTGGCGATGCCGATCATGTTCCGCTTGGCAAGACGCCGCGGAGAAGCGTTGCAATCACCTGCGCCTTAGCGGCTTCGAATTGCGCGTCGGATAGAGGCTTGCCGCCGTTGAGCGCTGCCATCTGCCCTTCGAAATCGGCATAATGCTGTGTGGTGGCCCAGATCATATAGAAAAAATAGCGCGGCTCGAGGGCCACGAGTTTTCCGGCCTTGATCCAGCGGCGGACGATGGTCTCGCGCGATTTCAACCAATCGAGCAGGGTTGTTTCTAAAAAATCGCCGATGACGGGTGCGCCGCGCAAAATCTCGTTGGCCCAGATGCGCGAGCCTATGGGGTCTTGCCGGGCCATGTCCATTTTGGCGCTGACATAGGCGGCGATAGCCTCCGACGGATCGACGCTTTCATCAAAGGAAGAGGCGGCTTCGAGCCAAGTATTCAACACGTCTTCGGTCACCGCGCGGTAGAGCGCTTCTTTGGTCGGGAAATAATAGTGCAGATTGGCCTTCGGGATTTCCGCGCGTTTGGCGATTTCGGCGGTGGTTGAGCCTTTATACCCAAATTCGGCAAAAACGGATCTCGCGGCTTCAAAGATCGCCTTTTCGCGGCCTTCGCGCGCCGTTGAACGAGGGGTTCGGGTCAACTCGGATGCCATGATCTATCCTGAATCCGCTCCTGCCCTGTGACGATCCTTTTATTTTTATCTAAGAAGAATTGACCGATTGGTCAAACTTATCATAGCCTCGCTTACTATCCTGTTGTGAGCCGGAGTTGAGCCATGGCCGATTTGTCCAATCTTCGTATCGATAGCGCGCGGCTATGGGACACGTTAATGGAAATGGCCAAGATTGGTGGCACGCCCAAAGGCGGCTGCAAGCGTCTGACGCTGACCGATCTCGATAAGCAGGGCCGCGAGCTGTTTACGAAATGGTGCGAGGCTGCAGGCTGCACCGTATCCGTCGACCGCATGGGCAATATGTTTGCGCGCCGCCCTGGTACGGATAATTCTCTGCCGCCTGTGATGATGGGCAGCCATCTTGATACACAGCCAACGGGCGGCAAATTCGACGGTGTACTCGGCGTGCTCGGCGCTTTGGAAGTCATTCGTTCGATGAATGATTTGAAGATCAAAACCAAGCATCCGGTGGAAGTGGCGAATTGGACGAATGAGGAAGGCTCGCGCTACGCACCGGCGATGGTTTCCTCGGGCGTGTTTGCGGGCGTTTATACGGAAGAATTCGCCTATTCCCGCGTGGATGCGGAAGGCAAGACGCTGGGCGATGAATTAAAGCGCATCGGGTATCAAGGCGAGCTACCGACAGGCGGGCGGCCTATTCATGCGTTTTTTGAATTGCATATCGAGCAAGGGCCTATTCTTGAGGCCGAAAGCAAGGATGTCGGCGTTGTCACCCATGGCCAAGGCCAACGCTGGTATGAGATCAAGCTCACGGGGTTTGAAAGCCATGCCGGCTCAACGCCCATGCCGCGCCGCAAAGATGCGTTGCTCGGTGCCGCGCGGATTGTTGAGCTCGTCAACCAGATCGGGCTATCGAATGCACCATTGGCAGTGGCGACCGTTGGCATGCTGAACCCCTACCCCAATTCGCGCAATGTGATCCCCGGCGAAGTGTTTATGACGGTTGATTTCAGGCATCCGGAAGAGCCGACTTTGATCGCGATGGATAAAGCCTTGGCGGATGGGGTGAAGGCGATTGCGGATGCCATTGGTCTTAGCTTCGAGATCAAGGAAGTGTTCAATTACAAGCCCGTGGCCTTTGATAAAGGATGCGTTGATGCGGTTAGGCGCGCGGCGCAGCATTTTGGCTATTCGCACCGCGACATTGTTTCAGGCGCGGGCCATGATGCGTGCTACATTGCACGCGTTGCGCCTACCTCGATGATCTTCACGCCGTGCGTCGATGGCATCAGCCATAACGAGGCGGAAGATATTTCGGAAGAATGGGCAAGCATGGGCGCCAATGTGCTGATGCATGCCGTGCTTGAAAAAGCAGAAATTGTCGGCTGATTTCTTTGTAACGGAGAAGCTCCATGTCTACTCTCATTCAAGGCGGCACGATTGTTACCGCTGATCGCAGTTATAAGGCCGATATTCTGATTGAAGGCGAAAGCATTGCCGCCATCGGAACAGGGCTTTCCGGCGATAAAGTGATTGACGCGACAGGCACCTACATCATGCCGGGCGGAATTGATCCGCATACGCATCTCGATATGCCGTTTATGGGCACGAATTCCGCCGATGATTATGAGAGCGGTACCAAAGCTGCGCTTTCAGGCGGCACTACGATGGTGGTGGATTTCTGCATTCCCGGCAACGGCCAGCGTCTGATGGATGCGTGGAAGGATTGGGACGTGCGCGCTTCCAAAGCCGCGAGCGATTATTCCTACCATATGTGCATCACCTACTGGAACGATCAGGTCCGCGAAGATATGGCGGAAGTGGTGAAGCATGGCGTCACCACATTCAAACATTTCATGGCCTATAAAGGCGCGTTGATGATCAATGATGACGAGATGTTCTCATCGTTCCAGCGCTGCGCCGAATTGGGTGCTATGCCGCTCGTTCATGCCGAGAACGGCGATATTGTTGCAGCCTTGCAGAAAAAGCTTCTCGCCCAAGGCATAACGGGGCCTGAAGGCCATGCTTATTCCCGCCCGCCGGAAGTGGAAGGCGAAGCAGCCAACCGCGCGATTATGCTGGCCGATGCAGCAGGTGTTCCGATCTATATCGTGCACGTGTCGTCAATCCCTGCCCATGAGGCAGTGGCGCGTGCAAGAGCCCTTGGCAAGCGCGTCTATGGCGAGCCATTGGTGCAGCATCTCGTATTGGACGAGAGCGAATATATGAACAAGGATTGGGTGCATGCCGCCCGTCGCGTGATGTCACCTCCCTTCCGCGACAAGAAAAACCAGGATGATTTGTGGAATGGTTTGCGCTCCGGCTCCTTACAGGTGGTCGCAACGGACCATTGCGCGTTTACCACCAAACAAAAAGAAATCGGGCTTAATGATTTTACCAAAATTCCGAACGGTACGGGCGGCTTGGAAGACCGCATGCCCGTGCTTTGGACGCATGGCGTTGGCACCGGCCGCATGACAATGAACGAGTTTGTTGCGGTTACATCGACCAATATCGCTAAAATCCTCAATCTCTATCCGAAAAAGGGCGCGATTGCGGTGGGCGCCGATGCGGATATCGTGATTTGGGATCCGGAAGCAACCAAGACCATCTCGGCTGCGACGCAAGTATCGGTGATTGATTATAACGTGTTTGAAGGACAAAAGCTCAAAGGCTTGCCGCGTATGACGTTGTCGCGCGGCGAAATCGTGTATGAAGGCGGCAAGGTAACGGCTAAAACGGGACGCGGAAAATTCGTGGCGCGTCAGCCCTTCCCGGCGGAATCAAAAGCGCTTGCGACATGGAAAACCCTTACCCAGCCTAAGAAAGTCGCCCGATAAATGGTACTGTCCAAAAGCGCATCGCCCGTTATCGAAACCTCTGATCTCTCCTTGACCTTTGAAACGGGCGACGGGCCCGTTCATGCGCTCTCGGACATCTCGCTGACCATTAACAAAGGCGAATTTGTCTCGCTGATTGGCCCATCAGGCTGCGGTAAAACAACCTTGATGCGCGTGATTGCCGATCTCGAGCAACCAACCGAAGGCTCGATCAGCGTCAATGGCATGAGTCCGCATGAAGCGCGGTTGAAGCGCGCTTATGGTTATGTGTTTCAAGCGCCCGCGCTTTATCCATGGCGGACGATTGGCAAGAATATCGCGCTGCCGCTCGAGATTATGGGCTACTCGAAAGAGGAACGCGCCGAGCGGGTGCGTAAAGGGCTGGAGCTCGTCAACCTCACCGGATTTGAAAAGAAGTTTCCGTGGCAGCTTTCAGGCGGCATGCAGCAGCGGGCTTCCATTGCGCGCGCGCTGTCGTTTGATCCCGATCTTTTACTGATGGATGAACCCTTTGGCGCGCTCGACGAAATCGTGCGCGACAAGCTCAACGAGCAATTGTTGCGGTTGTGGGAAAAAACCCAAAAGACCGTTGTGTTTGTGACGCATTCAATTCCCGAAGCGGTGTTTTTATCGACCAAGATCGTGGTGATGTCGCCGCGTCCTGGCAAAATTCATGATGTGATTGAGTGTCATTTCCCAACGGATCGCACGCTTGATATTCGCGAGACGCCGGAATTTCTTGATGTCGCCAACCGCGTGCGGCAGGGTTTGCGCGAGGGACATTCCTATGTCGATTAAGGGATGCCTCCCATGCTGAACGCGCTCTGGCAGGGCAAGACGCTTCCGGTGCTGGCCGTATGCGCGGTGCTCGCGGTGTTTTGGTATGCCGGATCGGTGTGGCTGAATGCCGATATGCAGCGCGATGCGTTTGCCAATGCGGGCAAAACCGATTTCACCATGGCCGAATTGATCGAGGGAACCTGGTCACAAGAGCGGCCTAAATTGCCGACGCCGGGGCAGATTTTGGTTGAACTCAACAAGACGGTTTTAGAGACCGCGCCCACCTCGAAACGCAGCCTTGTCTATCATGGCTCGGTGACGGTTTCGGCAACGCTTTTGGGCTTTCTGATTGGCTCGGTTTTGGGCATGGGTCTTGCGGTTTTGGTGGTCCACGTCAAAAGCCTTGATCGCAGCCTGATGCCATGGGTTGTGGCTTCGCAAACCATCCCGATTATCGCGTTAGCACCGATGATCGTCGTGATCATGAACCAGTTCGATATTACGGGGCTTGTGCCGAAAGCGGTGATTGCCGCCTATCTCTCCTTCTTTCCCGTAACCGTTGGCATGGTGAAGGGTTTGCGTTCGCCCGATCCGTTGCAGCTTGATCTGATGCGGACCTATTCGGCGGATCGATCGCAGATTTTTATGAAATTACGCGTTCCGGCTTCCATGCCGTTCCTGTTTGCAAGTCTCAAAGTGGCGGTTGCAGCCAGTCTGGTTGGCACCGTTGTGGCTGAATTGACGAAGAGCGAAGATGGCGGCTTTGGCGCACGCCTTCTTGCCGGTTCTTATTACGGACAAACGATCCAGATTTGGTCAGCGCTTTTTGCAGCAGCGGCTTGCGCATGGGTGCTTGTAACGCTTGTCGGCATAGCGGACCGTTTGGTAACGCGGGCCATGGGGGCACGACCATGATGGTGGGTGTGAAATTCCACCGTCCGATCGCGCTATTGGCGGGTGCATTAGCGATTTTTGCCGCTGTCGCGCCGATTGATTTCGGTGTTGATGGTTTGGCGCTTGGCGATCATTTGTGGTCGCGGATGGTCTTTGGCATTTTGGGCGTAACCGCGCTGCGCGACAGCCAAGATACGCCGCAACCGGCAAACGCGATCTGGAACCTGCCCTTTGCCGCCTTGCTTGCCGCGGTCGAGATTGTTGATCTGGCGCATATGAGCGGCGTGCGCGGCTGGGGCTTTTTCTGCGCCATTGGCGGGGTTTGGCTCGCCGCTTGGCGGACGGTTGATATTGTTATTGCCCGCACGCCAACGCGGGGCCGACGCGCTTCTTTTATGCGGTTGCTCGTGCCGATGATTTTCGGGGCCACCTTGTTAGTGCTGTGGGAAACGCTAGCCATCTCGCTTGAGGTGCCGAAGGTTATTTTACCAACACCCTTTGCTATTTTAGTGCGCCTTGTCACATCTGTTCCGACCTTGGCGGCTGATTTTGTGCAAACAGCGCAAGGCGTGATCGCGGGTTACGCCATCGGATGCGGTGTAGGCGTGCTGGTAGCGATTGTGATTGATCGCGTACCGTTTTTGCAACGGGGCCTGTTGCCGCTTGGCAATCTCGTTTCCGCGCTGCCGATTGTCGGTGTCGCGCCGATCATGGTGATGTGGTTCGGTTTTGACTGGCAGTCGAAAGCGGCCGTTGTCGTCATCATGACCTTTTTCCCGATGCTGGTGAACACGGTTGCAGGCCTTGCCGCTGCCGGTCATATGGAGCGGGACCTGATGAAGACCTATGCCGCAAGCTATACCCAAACGCTGCTCGAGCTTCGTTTGCCGGCGGCCTTGCCTTTCATTTTCAATGGGCTGAAAATCAATTCAACACTCGCTTTTATCGGCGCGATTGTGGCTGAGTTTTTCGGCACCCCGATTGTTGGTATGGGGTTCAGAATTAACACCGAAGTCGGCCGCATGAATATTGATATGGTCTGGGCAACGATTGTTGTCGCGGGCGTTGCGGGATCGCTTTTTTACGGATTGCTCGCGCTGATTGAGCGGCGGGCCACATTCTGGCATGCTTCCTATCGTCAGGGAGTTATGTAGGGTCGGGCGAAAGCCTTTAGCAAAGGGGAGAGTAGAATGCGGAAGATTGTTCTCGGAATGATGGCCTTAGCGGGGCTTGGTGTTGCCTCCGCGCACGCCGCCGACAAGGTGACGCTACAGCTTAAATGGGTCACGCAAGCGCAGTTTGCGGGCTATTACGTGGCCAAGGATAAGGGCTTTTACAAGGACGCCGGCCTCGACGTCACCATCAAGCCAGGCGGTCCGGATGTGGCGCCTCCGCAGGTTCTCGCCGGTGGCGGCGCTGACGTTGTGGTCGACTGGATGCCATCGGCTTTGGCCACGCGTGAAAAGGGCGTGCCTTTGGTCAATATCGCGCAGCCGTTCAAGCGTTCCGGCATGATGCTGACCTGCCGCGCCGAAACCGGCATCAAGACGCCAGCCGACCTTAAGGACCGCACGCTCGGCGTTTGGTTCTACGGCAATGAATATCCGTTCTTGAGCTGGATGTCGAAGCTCGGCATCAAGACCGATGGCTCGAAAGGCGGCGTGAAAGTGTTGAAGCAAGGCTTCAACGTTGACCCGCTCTTGCAGAAGCAGGCCGATTGCGTCTCCACCATGACGTACAACGAATATTGGCAGGTCATCGACGGCGGCATTCCAGCCGACAAGCTTGTCGTGTTCAAATATGAAGACCAAGGCGTCGCCACGATGGAAGACGGCCTCTATGTCATGGAAGACAAGCTGAAGGATCCGGCTTTCGTCGACAAAATGGCGAAGTTTGTTGCGGCCTCGATGAAGGGCTGGGCTTGGGCGCGCGAGCACTCGAAAGAAGCCGCCAAGATCGTGCTCGATAATGATGCCTCCGGCGCACAGACTGAAAAGCACCAGATCCGCATGATGGACGAGATCAACAAGCTCACCGAAGGTTCAAACGGCAAGCTCGACAAGGCTGATTACGAGCGGACGGTTAAGACCTTGATGGGTGGCGGTTCTGATCCGGTCATCACGAAGGTCCCATCGGGCGCAACGACAGATGTCGTAATCGATAAAGCGCTGGCGATGAAATAATCGTTTGAACGCTATAGTGTTGAGACTGAATTTCGGCGGGGGAAACCCCGCCGTTTTTCATGCCGCAATTAACAATGCCCCAGCCCACATGCCCAATCCGAACCAGGTATGGGCGACGAGATTCATCGCGCGGATTTTCCACGGGTTCGGGCGCTTGGACGCGGCCCATCCGGCTCCCATGCCGGGTTGTAATAAAAACCAACCGGCGCCAACCGTAACCCATGACAGCAACAGCGTTGGTAAAAGCGCAGGGTGGGCGATCCAGTCTTTGCCCTGCCAGAGCATCAAGGCGCCCGCATAGACGATGCCCGTGACATAATGGGCGGCCCAACCGGCTTCTTCCTCGAACCAATAGCCTTTTTCGAGCGCGATATCTTTATGAAACACAAAGCCGCGCGGAACCCATAAAAACCAGCGGCCGACAAGGCCCCAACTGGGCTTAGGTTGCCCGAAGCCGTAATGAAGAACAAGCGCCCAGATATCCATGGCCGCCGTACCGCAGGCACCAACAAAGAGTGAGCGGAGAATTAAGTCATTGGTCATGCACTATCCTTTGAAAACAAGGCTTTGAGGCTTCATGAAGAGGGGAGGTTAAGACCATAGATTGCCAGATTGAGCACCGATGCAAAGCTGACCCATAGCGCGTAAGGCACAAGCGCAAGACCGGACAGACGGTCAATCCTGAAAAAGATCCATAAAGTCGCGTAGACTGAAAGATCAAGCGCAACGACAACCGGAAGCGCCAGTCCCGGCTCATGCATGCCAAAAAACACAACCGGCCAAAGCCCGTTGAAAAAGAGCTGAACCGCGAAGATGCCCACCACCATGCGCCACTTGGCAGTGCCGCGTGTCTGATCGATCACCCGCCAGCAGGACGCTGTCATAATCAGATAGAGGAGCGTCCAGACGGGGCCAAACAGCCAATTGGGCGGATTAAAAAAGGGCTTGTTCAGCGCTTCATACCAAGCGGGAATATTGGGGATGGTTGCAGCACTGCCTATAAAAGCCGTCGTGAAAACGGCCAGTGAAATCAGTCCCAATTCACCGAGCCGTTTGGCGAAACCGGCGCGCTTTGGCGGGGGCGTTTCTCTCTTTTGTTCGGTCATGCCTGTTCCGGATGATCTTTTTGCTATTTTGCGCTCGCAGTATTTTGTATCATAACTGCATCGTGATTCGACGATTGGGACATTATTAACGCCCCCGTTTGTTCTGTTCGCGTAAATTTTAATATGAAAGGCTACGGAATGCGTATTATCCCCGCTTTAGTTTTGATCTCAGCCGTTTCGCTTGCCGCCGCGACGCCGAGCTTCGCGTCCTCGACACAAGCAACGACACTCTCGGTTGTCTCATCATCGGCATCGATGAATGCGGCAAAGGCCACGAAGGATTATGTGGTTGCTCAGACACAGACGAAAAAGAAGCATAAGAAGAAGAAGAAGAAGGCTTGAGCCTTTTCTTAGCTTTCTCACATGTGTGATGACACCTAATCCGTCATCAAAAGTTTAAGGCCCGAAACTATTCGGGCCTTTTCTTTTGGGTTCAACTTGCCCCCGAAACGCATCGACATCGTAAAAAATGCCGTCCTATAAGGCAGCGGCCACGTAAAAAGGGTCTGCACCAATGATATTAAAATCGGCTCTGAAAACGAATGGTGTGCCATGACCATAACGGCGAACGGCAAGGCCGAAAGGGACCTTTAGAGCATCAACTCAGAGGTTGGTTGTGACAGCTATTGTGAAACAACAATCAATGCTAGCGTCTTAGTCAAGTTAAGTGCATCGCATACAATGTCAGTACCACGAGAGGCGTATCGATTATGTCCAATCCTTCCAACCATTCTGAAAAAGCTAAGTCCGGTTTCATTCAACGCTCGTTGTTTTTTAGATTTCACCTGCCCCATGTTCATCTCAATTCTGTATTCGGAGATGACTGGTTTGCGCTGAAGGCGGAGGCCTTTGCCCGGTTTTTCGGAACGCCCGTTTTTCTGATCGGACAGACGATTGTCGTGGCGCTCTGGATCGTGGCCAATATGGTCGGTTTCACCGAATTTGACGTCTATCCCTTCATCTTGCTCAATCTGGCCTTCAGCTTGCAGGCCGCCTATGCCGCGCCCCTGATTTTGCTGGCCCAGACCCGACAGGCTGATCGTGATAAAGCCCATGCCGAGGCCGATGCCCAACATCGCGAGGATATCGCAAGGGCCAGCGACGAGCGCCAAGCCTTGGCCGCCCACCAAACAACGCTGCTGGTTGAAATGTTGCAGCAAAACACGCAGCTGACCGAGACGATCAAAGAATTGGCCGAACGGTTGGAAGCGCTTACCCTTGAAGTTCATAAAAAGGTACTCGACGGCCATGCGGCATAAAGCGCCTCGTGACGCCTTTACGCCGATAATATTCATACAATAGTGACGTTTTAGCTCGTAGAGTCGGATGATGGCTCCTCTGCACAGGGATGAATAATGTCCGATCCTAATAATCCAGCGCTTCTCTCTTCGATGTCGGAAGATCAAAAATTAAAGACCATCGACAATATCGAAGTTAAATTGTCGGTTGAGGCGGGCTCTGCGATGATCACCATTCGCGATCTCCTGAAGCTCAATGAGGGATCGGTGGTCGAGCTTGATCGGTTAGCGGGGGAGCATTTGGACGTCCGGATCAACGAAACCCTCGTCCTCAAAGGCGAGATCGTCACCATTGCCGAGACGCTGGGTATTCGCGTGACGGATGTCGTATCGTCGGACGAGCGGGCCCGAAACGGTCGCTGACCAGACCTACCCCGTCAAAAATCAGCTTTTTTAAGGATTTTTGTCCATTTCCAAAAAGCGGCACGGTAATTGCTGAAAGAGGATCAAAGAAAGATCTCAAGCATACGGAGCGCTAAAATGGACATTGTGCGGGTTGAAGTCTTCGACGATATCGAGGGTCATCAGACGCATCGCTTAACCGTCAGTGACATTGTGCTTTTGCTTGGCTATCAGGATCTCAAAGGCTCGGTGAAGACGGTCAACGGATTTCAAGTGATCGAGGGTGGCCGCTCGGGCGCTCCTTCGTCGAACTCCAATCAGAAGATGAGCGATCGAAGCCGACATCATTTGAAACTGCTCAGCTCAATCGGTTCTGCACCGCTGAGCGATGTGGCTTCCAGCGCGCTCGCTTCCTAAAGCCCGAGCCACACGCCCATCCGACCGCTTAAGCCTCATTCGAGGCGCGGTCGATCACTCAAGGAGTGGCATGATATAGGCCGCCAACTGACCTGTGCCGAGGGCTCTTTTCACGATCTTTTGACCGCTGATGAGAAGAAAAGTTGGCGTCAAATCCTGCAGATTTGCGGTTTTAGCGATCCATTTGAGATCCGGCGGATAATCTTGCTCATCCGAAATATTGGCAAAAGAGGCGACGGAAACCGTGCGATAGGTCGTATGGTGCTTTTTTGCGACCAATTTCACCTGATCCTCAAGCGAAGCTTCATAGGCACGGCAATAACCGCAATTTCTGGCGCTTATATAGATCAAAGACGTCTCGGCCGCGTGGGCGAACGGCATAATGAGCAACCCGATAAAGGCCGCAAGAACACCAGATTTTAATAGGCTGAGCATTGTTGATCCGTTTCCTGCCGAATAATTTATTCTACTCTATCATGATCTGCCTGAAATTAGACATGTTGATCGTTTATCCTCGTTTCAGAAACGGAGAAATACGATGCCAAAAAATAAAAAATCGGCCGAATTAAACGTTCTGACTTCGACAAAACCAAAATTAGCGCGCCCTTCAAAGCCGATGTCGAGCTATGTGAAGGCCGATGAGCTGAAATTGATCATCGAGCGCGCCAATAAACTAGGCGATCTTGAATACGCCGCTCTCGCACAGGAGCGATTGCTTGAATTGCAGCCGGCTTTGTCCGCTACCGCACCAAAAAAGGCTGCTCGTCCCGCCAAAGCGGCACTCACAGCCTGATCGGTTATACTTAAGAGCCTATAGGACGATACCCGTCATTTAGGCTTTTTTGCGCGTAATCTTCTTGCGAACACTGCCAAGGCCCATCGACTTAGCGAGCGAGGAACGGGCTGCGGCATAGTTTGGCGCGACCATTGGATAATCATGGGGTAGGCCCCATTTCGCGCGATATTCATCCGGCGTCATATCATACGAGGTCCGCAGATGCCGCTTAAGCGACTTGAAATGCTTACCGTCTTCCAAGCAGACAATGTAATCGGCCTGAACGGACTTCTTGATGGATACGGCCGGAACGAGCGGTTGCTCTGGCTCGGCCGAAATGCCGGATTCCAGACCTAATAAAGCTTGATAAGTAGAATGGATTAAATGGCCTAATTCATCTGGCGCAACTGAATTATGCGAAACATAATTTGCAACAATATCGGTCGTGAGTTCAATTAAGGTTATTCTGTTGTTTTCATTATCCATTTAATAGTGGTCCTTGTTTAATAAACATGAGCAACGAACTAAGCTCTAAATATTAAATACTGTTATTTTTTAATGATAACAATAGAATTAAATAGTAAATTTCGATTAATTAGATCCCAACTCTTCAAAAACGTGAACCCGTTAAACGGGTCAAGTCCGAAAATTGCTGTAAATTCGCTTCAGCCCGATTGATGACGGCATGATTATAAAGCCATTGTTACGACGTTGCTGACAACGTCACTCT
>Ga0214201_1000522_pt1 | contig 13040 bp, 10 predicted proteins | sample TroBogEpilimnion_32_FD_153039 | JGI IMG/M metagenome (GOLD analysis project Ga0214201, IMG submission 153039) | Freshwater microbial communities from Trout Bog Lake, WI - 29MAY2009 epilimnion | ecosystem: Environmental > Aquatic > Freshwater > Lake > Epilimnion/Euphotic zone | place: Trout Bog...
CCTTCATGCCAAAACCGCTATTTGGTGACAATGGATCGGGTATGCATGTCCACCAATCATTGTGGAAAGATGGGAAACCATTGTTCTTCCAAGACGGCACATACGGAGATTTGTCCGACATGGCACGTTGGTATATCGGTGGACTTTTGAAGCACGCTCCTGCACTTCTTGCCTTCACTAATCCAACCGTCAACTCTTACCATCGCTTAGTTCCAGGTTATGAAGCTCCTGTAAACCTTGTTTACTCTGCTCGTAACCGTTCTGCCTGTATTCGTATCCCAATTACTGGGAAGAATCCAAAGGCTAAGCGCATTGAATTCCGTTGCCCTGATCCATCCTCAAACCCATATCTAGCCTTCGCAGCAATGCTCATGGCTGGTATCGATGGAATTCAAAACAAGATTGAGCCAATGTCTCCTGTCGATGTAGACCTTTACGAGTTGGAAGGCGATGCTGCAGCAGCAATTCCACAAGTTCCAGGTTCACTTCCAGAAGTGCTCGCAGCTCTAGAAGCTAATAGCGACTTCCTGACAAAGGGTGGCGTTTTCACACCTGACTTAATCGAAACATGGATTAACTACAAGCGATCTGCAGAAGTTGATTACGTTCGCTTGCGACCACATCCAGCCGAGTTCGAACTTTACTACGACATCTAAGCCGAACATCTGCGCTTAATCTGTCAAAAAGCCCCTGCAGCCTCTTGGTTGCGGGGGCTTTTAGCTTTGCACGCCGATTTGGCGACGAATCTCTTCCCCAATACCAATAATGGCGACCGTCTGATCATGTGTGTGCAAGGGGGATTCCAATAGACCCTGCGAAACATAAGAGGCTAAGTAATTCGCTTGATAACACAACCCTTCGTGGCCAACAACACCGGTTGTGTCCTTCCAGCTAGGGCCTTGTCCGTTGAATACCGCTTCACGAAGACCGAGTCCGGATGGTGTAAAGAATGGAGAATCAACCAGCAACACTCCTTCAGTTCCAGAAACAGAAGCACGAGTAGGAACGTGGCTATAACCAGTTGTAGTTATCACTGCACGTGCACCGCTCTCGTATTCAAAAACTGCCGATGCCATGGCTTCTGAATGTGGACTATGCAACTGACCGGTCGCGGTTATCTTATTAGGCAAACCGAGTATCTGTTCGGTGAATGCGATCGGATAAATCCCCATATCTTGAACAATGCTGGCGCCTGGCAACCACAAACGCGCGACATCGCGAGCATCTTGTCCAAAATCTGCTTGTATTAATTCAATTCGACCAAGAGTGCCTCGATCCAACATCTTGCGAATCATGCTTGCTTGCGGCAAATACCTCGACCACATCGCCTCCATAGCAAAGACTCCAGCGCTTTTTGCTGCGTCATATAAAGTTTTGGCATCTGCGGCATTAATCGTGGTTGGTTTTTCAATCAATAGGTGTTTACCTGCGCCGATTGCTATTAAGGAATCCGCCAGATGAGTGCTCGGTAGCGTTGCTATGTATATAACGTCGACTTCTGGTTGCGCACAAAGATCCTCGTAGGAACTATATGTTTTTTCTACTCCATGTTTTCCGGCAAGGGCCTCGGCTTTGCCAGGTGTCTTGGAAGCAATCCCTACAACTTGCTGATTAGTATGCTTCTTAAGAGTGTTGATGAATACATCTGCGATATCACCAGCCCCAACAATTCCCCAACGAAGAGTTGGGACCGATGCAGGATCGAGATGATCCGCCTCTGGAAAATCGCTGCTGGAAAAACTCTTTACTAAATCTGAAAACATAGCCATACCGACAGCCTATTTCATTTAGTTACTGTTCGACAGAGCGACTTTGACTGGCATAATGAAGGCATGCATGAATTCAACGATGAGGTCGAATCCTTAGCCCATGAAATTCTTGCTTACAGTCTTGAGCGATTAAAGGCCGACCCTCCGTTAGACGGTCCCCTCTCCGCCGAAGAGTTGTACGCAAAAGTTGGGAACACCATCACCAAGGATGGCCTCGGTGGACACGAAGCCCTTAAAGTCTTCACCGATGTGCTGGCATTGGCTTGTATTTCCACCGACCATCCTCGCTACCTTTCCTTCATCCCATCGGCACCGAGCGAACACGCTAATCTCTTTGATCTTGTTGTTGGATCAACGGCTCTTTACGGCGGCTCATGGCTGGAAGGCGCTGGAGCCGTATTTGCAGAAAATCAAGCGCTTCGATGGATCAGTGACCTTGCTGGACTCCCCCAAGAATCCGGTGGGGTATTTGTGCAGGGTGGAACTATCGGAAATTTATCGGCGCTTGTTGCTGCGCGAGTTCTGGCTCGCGAAAGAGAACCGGACATTACTCGCTGGGTCGTAGCATCTTCTTCCGAAGCACATTCTTCTATAAAATCAGCAGCAGAGATTATGGATGTTCTAGTACTTGATGTCCCGGCCGAACCCGATGGCCACATGACAGGTCGTGCATTCGGAAAAGCAGTTGATGACTACCTATCCGCCAATCCCACCCATGGAATCTTTGCCGTTGTAGCTACTGCAGGAACAACCAATCTTGGAATCATCGATGACCTTGACTCTATCGGCCAAGAGGCTAAGAGTCGCGAAATCTGGTTCCATGTTGACGGTGCTTACGGCTTGGCAGCGTTATGTGCACCGAGTGTTCGACAACTTTTCAACGGTGTCCAGCGTGCAGATTCGCTGATAGTTGATCCGCACAAATGGTTGTTTGCACCATTTGATGCCTGCGCCTTGATCTATCGTGACCCTTCCATCGCTAAAAGAGCACACACCCAGCACGCTTCTTATTTGGAGACTCTTGAAGAAGGGTCGGATTGGAATCCATCGGACTACGCGATTCACCTGACTCGTAGGGCTCGCGGACTTCCTTTCTGGTTCTCTTTGGCGGCAAACGGAACTGACGAATATGCCACAGCAATGCAACAAACTCTAGATATAGCTAATTATGCAGCGCAATTGATTAGGGAAAATCCCAATTTGGAGTTAGTCGCCGAGCCTCTACTTTCGATAGTTGCTTTTACTCGAACTGGCTGGGAGAAGGCAGATTACGATCGATGGAGCGAGAAGTTGCTGGTTGATCAGATTGGCTTTGTTGTGCCATCTGCGCATCAAGGTCGGCCTATCTTGCGTTTTGCCATCGTCAACCCGTGGACTACAGAGAAAGACATAGCAGATATCTTGAAAACGCTTTAACGATCTAAAACATTCTTCTGTGCATCATATTTCTGACCTGTACGTTTATATGCGATGGCGCTAAGCGCTTCTAAAACTACTCGATTCGCAAGTATCGCCGTTATATCAGCATGATCAAATGCTGGAGCAACCTCAACAATATCCATTCCAACAACTGGCAACTCTAGACAGATTCGACGCACAGCTTCGAGCAATTCACGACTTGTCATTCCACCAGGTTCTGGAGTCCCTGTACCTGGGGCCATCCCCGGGTCAACGACATCGATATCTACAGAGAGGAAGACGCCATCACAATCATCTGCCAGGATCTTGAATGATTCATCGAGAACTGCATTAAGTCCACGATTGTGAATCTCAGTCATTTCGTAAGATCGCATCCCCTGATCGCGCATCCATTCAAAAGTAATGTCATCCGGCCAATACCCGCGCAGGCCAACTTGCAAGAATCGATCACCACGAACCGCGCCAGAATGTATCAACTGTCGCATTGGTGTCCCATGACCAACCAAGGCACCGTACTGTGACTCTGCGGTATCTGCATGCGCATCAAAGTGCACCATAGATATTCGGCCTTTGCCACGGTGATTAGCGATACCTGTAACATCCGCAGAGGCTATCGAATGATCACCACCCAGAACGACCACAAAGGCCCCGCTACGAGAAACCTTTTCAGTTGCTTCCTCTAAAACTTTTAACGAGGAAACCAAGTCATGTCCCGGCATCAATAAATCGCCTGCATCAAAGACCTTAAGCTCCTTGAGCGCATCAACGCGGAGCGCCAAGTGTGGACGTTCGGCATCATGAGGTAAATAATCTCCACCACGAATCGCCTGGGGGCCAAACTTTGCACCAGAGCGATGAGAGGTCCCAGAATCTATGGGAGCGCCAATAATCACAACATCAGCATCGGCATAAGAAGAAGGTACATCTAGGTCACACTGCGGAACCCCTAGAAATGTAAAAGAAGGTCCATACATATTTCCCAAGTTAGCCATGAATCAATCGTATCGCAGCCTAACGAATCAACCAGGAGTCCGATCTCCTTACGATGTAATCACTTCAATATTTAGACGGGTAAGATCACTCAGTGATTGCAACCCAGAGTGTCGAACTACGTGCTGGTGCGCGACTTCTTGTGAAAGATGTGACGGTCCGAATTAACCATGGAGATCGCATCGGTTTTGTTGGCCGAAATGGTGCTGGCAAAAGCACTCTTGCAAAAGTGTTGGCGGGCGAAGGACTTCCGGCTGGCGGCCAGGTAATAAGAACCGGAACCATCGGATATCTTCCTCAAGATCCCCGTACCGGAGACCAAGAAGAAACTGTTATCAATCGAATTCTTTCGGCACGTGGCTTAGATCTAATCGTTACCCGGATGCGTAAGGCCGAAGAAGCGATGGCGAATGCGAATCCCGACGAACTTGAAATTGCCATGGATCGCTATTCCCGCGTCGATCAGGAGTTCAATGTGGCTGGTGGATATGGGGCCTCTTCTGAAGCGGAAGCCATTGCTATGAACCTTGGATTACCAGAAAGAATATTTGAGGATTCCCTACTTGGGTTATCTGGTGGTCAACGCCGACGGGTAGAACTAGCTCGTCTGCTTTTCGGTGGATCAGAAACTTTAATCCTGGACGAACCTACTAACCACTTGGATGCAGAATCCATTAACTGGTTGCGTGAGTATTTAGGTAAGTACTCTGGTGGCCTGGTCATTATTTCCCACGATGTTAATTTGATTGAAACAGTGGTCAATAAGGTCTTTTACATCGATGGCAATCGAAACGTTATTGACGTATATAACATGGGCTGGAAAAAGTATCTACAACAACGTGAAGATGACGAACACCGTCGTAAAAAAGAACGTGCAAACGCTGAGAAGAAAGCCGCAATCCTTGCTAAGCAGGGCGAAAAGATGCGTGCCAAAGCATCCAAGGCCACGGCAGCGCAGGGAATGTTACGTCGAGCGGACGCACTATTGGCCGGATTAGAAGATGTGCGAAAAGGCGACAAGGTTGCAAAACTTCGTTTTCCGACCCCAGCTCCTTGTGGCAAAACACCGCTTATGGCCCATGGATTGTCAAAGTCTTACGGATCACTAGAAATTTTCACTGACGTTGATCTAGCCATTGATCGAAGCTCTCGAGTAGTAATTCTCGGGCTCAACGGAGCAGGTAAAACAACTCTTCTTAAAATGCTTGCTGGTGTTACAGAATCTGACACGGGTGCTATCGAACCAGGGCACGGTTTAAAAATTGGCTATTACGCCCAAGAGCACGAAATGCTTGATTTCGAGCGATCTGTATTAGAGAACATGATCTCCTCTGGCGAAAACATTGGTGAACCTCAAGCCCGGCAGGTACTGGGATCATTCTTGTTTAGCGGCGATGATGTGCAGAAGCCAGTAAAGGTTCTTAGTGGTGGTGAAAGAACTCGATTGGCTCTGGCAACATTGGTGGTCGGCGCAGCAAATGTGCTCTTGCTAGATGAGCCCACGAACAACTTAGATCCGGCTTCAAGAGATGAAATTCTGGCAGCACTGGGTGAATACCAAGGTGCCGTCGTCATGGTTACGCATGATATTGGCGCAGTTGCTGCACTGAAGCCTGAACGGGTTTTGTTACTTCCAGATGGCGATGAAGACTTGTGGAATGACGAGTATTACGACCTCATCGCCCTTGAATAGATGAGAATAGATGAGAATAGATGAGAATAGATGAGAATAGATGAGAATAGATCTGGATTAAGCTCGAAGCGCCTTCGCAAGTTCTGCAAAATCTTCAACCAATAAATCAATTTCGCGTTGACCATGGGCCAAGCTAATCAACCATTGCTCATCCAATCCTGGAGGGGTAATAATCCCCCGATTGAGTGACCATAACCAAGAAAGTTCTGCGATTTTAAAATCTGTCGCTTTGTAATCACGATAATTACGGACGGGTTCTACCGACCAGGTTATGCAACCTTTGATTCCAAACCCCACAGTGTGCGCAGGTAATTCGTACTCGTTAATTATCTCACTGATGCGATCGAGCGCTTGAATATTAAATGCTTCAGCTTTAGCCATGGCTTCTTCAGTACAAACCATATCTGTAGCACGGACTCCAGCCATTGCTAGCGGATTCGCATTGAATGTCCCATAGTGCGCCATACGTCCATCTGAAATCACATCCATAATCTTTTTAACTCCACCAAATGCAGCAACAGGTATTCCTCCACCGATTGATTTCGCTAGACAGATCAGATCTGGTTTGACGCCAATACGTTTGGCAGCCCCGTGTGGGCCTGCGGTTAAGCCAGTCTTTACTTCGTCGAAAATTAAAACAATTCCGTATTTATCGCAAAGCTCTCGAACTCCTTGGAGATAGCCATCATCTGGCAGAACGATTGCAAGATTTTCCAAGACTGGTTCCACAATGAAGCAGGCAATGTTTTTAGAATCTGAAGAAAAAACTCGCTCCAGGGCTTCAAGATTGTTATAAGGAACTACATGAACAACTCCGGTTGCGCCTCCACCAGGTATGACGGGAGTTGGAGAGTCCGCAGGCCCAGCGAATTTCAGATCAGGCTTAGCAGAAACTGTAAGTGGATCATAACTTCCGTGGTATCCACCTTCGACTTTCACAATGGCTTCTTTGCCGGTAAATGCCTTAGCGGTACGCACCGCGTACATTGCGGCTTCGGTACCCGAATTCGCAAATCTCACCTGATCAATTTCAAAGCGCTTACAGATACGTTCTGCAGCATCGCGGGAGATTGGGCTAGGCGTTACAAATATTGTTCCAGTTGTTTTTAGCGCAAGTTCGGCCTCTTGGACAATTGTTGGATTCAAATGGCCAACCAACATGGCGCCAAAACCCATCGAGAGATCAAGGAGCTGGCGACCATCGACATCTGTCATCCATGCACCCTTAGCGCTGACGATAGAAATTGGATATGGGTCCCAATGTTGAAAACTAGATGGAACACCAAGTGGTGTCGATCCCAAAGCTAGGTCGTATTCGATGCGTGACGCAAAGGTCGATTCTGAGAAGCGTTCCCATTCTGCAGCGAGAAGCTGATCCACTCGCCCTATATCGACCGGACGAGGATTGTTGCTTAACTTTCTGTACGTTTCTGATTGCAATTTTGGTTGTAGTTGTGAAGTCATTTAAAGCGTTGTGTCGTCGAGGACTCTTGGCTGGTGCCAAGACACGATGACAGTCTCCCTTAGAGTTTTCGCGCTTTTGCAGAATAAAGTGATTTATTCCTTAAAGTGCTAACTGCAAGTTATCAGAATTTCATGTGAAATACACCTCTAGCAGCCTTTTGAGCGCGCCATTTAGACCTTTTTCGAATATTATTCCACCCTTACGCATACATATTGAATAATTATATTTTTGAAGGGTTCACATGTCGAAAATTGAAAACACTGAATGGATTCCTGGCGATCAAGGTTTGGATCCGAATCGTTGGCGCGCGCTATTTGTTATTGCAATTGCATCCTTGATGATAGTTCTAGATGCCTCAATCATTAACCTGGCGTTACCAAGTGCTCAGAAAGCACTCCATATTTCGAATGCAAATAGGCAATGGGTAGTAACCGCATACTCACTCGCTTTCGGAAGCCTCCTACTCTTGGGTGGAAGAGTTGCAGATTACGTCGGAAGAAAAAAAATATTCATTATTGGTCTTTTAGGATTCGCGTTCGCTTCGCTCCTTGGTGGTTTCGCCGCTAATCAAGGTGAGTTGTTTGCCATGCGCGGACTTCAAGGATTGTTTGGCGCACTACTTGCACCATCTTCGTTGTCGTTGATAAATGTAACTTTCACCGTTCCAAAAGAGCGCGCGCGAGCTTTCGGAGTTTATGGTGGAATTTCTGGTGGCGGTGCGGCATTGGGATTGATTTTGGGTGGCTTCTTAACCGAATACGCAAACTGGCGCTGGTGCCTCTTTGTCAACGCTCCGATCTCATTACTAGCCGTCGCTTTGGCAGTGCCATTCCTTCACGAATCGAAAGCCAAAGGGGATAATAAATACGACATACCTGGCGCCGTCACAGTCACCCTTGGCTTGGTAAGTCTGGTCTATGGTTTCAGCCAGGCAGCCAACAATGGCTGGTTAAACATCCACACCTATCCGTACTTCATCGTGGCGGCGATATTGCTCTCTGCCTTCTTTATTATCGAAGCCAAGGTCAAGAGCCCATTGTTGCCTTTGAGAGTCCTAGCCGAGCGCAACCGTGCCGGTTCCTATATTGGGTCACTGCTGGTTGGTGTTGGCCTTTTCGCGATGTTCTTGTTCCTCAGTATCTACATGCAGGGGTTCTTGCACTACTCCCCTCTCAAATCTGGCTTTGCCTTCCTGCCGTTTACGGCCGGGATCATTGTTGGCGCTGGAGTCGCCTCACAATTACTGCCAAAGATCGGACCGCGACCTTTAATGGTCTTTGGAATGCTCCTGGCAACGGTCGGAATCTTGCTCTTCTCCCGCCTAACCCCAACTTCTGGGTATACCTCTCACCTCCTTGCTCCGATGCTGATCATGAGCTTTGGTTGTGCCCTGTACTTCATTCCCAATTCGAGCACGGGGTTGCATGATGCCGGTGAACACGATGCCGGAGTTGCAAGCGCAACCCTAAATACCGCGCAACAAATTGGCGGTTCGCTGGGGGCAGCACTTCTCAACACGATCGCTATCTCCTCCGCGGCCGCATACGTTAAAGGTCACACCAACATGGGCGGCTCACTTCAGGTATTTGCCCAAGTCCACGGATTCACCACCACCTTCAAGTGGGGCGCCGCCTTTCTGTTTAGCTGCGCCATCGTTTCAGCGTTGATGGTCAATGTCGGCAAAGACTCACTCGTAGAACATGATCTTGGCGGTGCTGCTTAATCTCAGCAGGAAATTCCCTCCTTATTGCGTTAGATTGGTACTTGCAAATCATTCGCAATAAGGAGAATCATGAACGCACCGGTCAAGGGGCAGAGCACAAAACGCCCTAGAAACCCGTTTGCATCACTCTCTCGAGATGAATCTCGACGACTAGGTGCGATGTTTGCAGTGATTTTCTTTCTCCTCTTTGGCGGCCTGATTCTTATGGGCATTGCCACTTCCAGCCATTACCGCCTTGCTGATGGAACTCTCTTCGGCTGGGGTACCGGATTTTTAGCGCTAACTCTTGGAATGCGTCACGCATTCGATGCCGACCATATTTCCGCTATCGACAATACAACCCGAAAATTGATGGCGGAGGGTCAACGGCCAATGGGGGTTGGTTTTTTCTTTTCACTCGGCCACTCATCGGTTGTAACCGCACTAGCAATCATTCTGAATTTTGGAATCAAATCACTGGGTGGACAAGTCAAAGATCCACATTCCGCACTTCATCACTACACCGGCCTTATAGGTACTTCCATTAGCGGTGCATTCTTGGTCTTGATTGCGCTGCTCAACTTGGTCGTACTTATCTCTGTCGTCAGAGTATTTAAAGCAATGCGAAAGGGTTTGTACGACGAAGCAGAGTTGGAGAAACATCTAGATTCACGCGGATTCATGATGCGCTTTTTTGGTCCAATCGCACGCCGAATTGATGCCAGTTGGAAAATGTATCCACTAGGCATCCTCTTTGGCCTGGGCTTTGATACGGCTACAGAAGTCGCGCTTCTTGTTCTTGCCGGATCTTCAGTCGTCGCGGGATTGCCTTGGTGGGCGATTCTCTCTTTGCCGATGCTTTTTGCAGGTGGAATGAGTCTTTTAGACACAATCGATGGATCGTTTATGAATTTCGCATATGGTTGGGCATTCTCCAAGCCGGTACGTAAGGTGTACTACAACATAGTTATAACCGGACTATCGGTAGTGGTTGCATTATTTATTGGTGGCCTTGAGGTAGCTCAAGTCTTTGCCCAACAACTCAATTTAAATGGTGGATTCTGGAACTACGCACTAGCTTTTAATATTAATAAGGCGGGGTTCATCATTGTTCTTATATTTGTGGCGGTATGGGCCGCGGCTCTATTGATTTGGCGTTTTGGCCGGATCGAAAATCGCTGGCATGATCATGCTCACAAAGCCCAAATGTTGCGCGGGGATATTCAAAATCACGCAGCTGCCGGTATAGAACTGGGCCCGATTACTGATGGGTTCACCATCGATTAGTAATCGGGCCAGAAGTTCAATTTCTTCTATATATTAATACTGCTATTAACGCTCCAACTTTCCGGCGATGAACTCTTCTGTGCGCAGGTGTGCAAGCTCATCGGTATATTGAGTTGGTGGTGACTTCATAAAATAACTTGAAGGTGATAGCAATGGGCCACCAATCTTGCGATCAAGGGCAATCTTTGCGCATCGAAGCGCATCGATAATTACACCAGCTGAGTTTGGTGAATCCCATACTTCTAATTTATATTCCAGATTTAGTGGGACATCACCAAAGGCACGACCTTCAAGACGCACATAGGCCCACTTGCGATCATCAAGCCATGGAATGTAATCAGATGGTCCGATATGGACGTTCTTGGATCCCATGTCATGATCAAGCTGAGATGTAACCGATTGAGTCTTGGAAATCTTCTTGGACTCTAGGCGATCTCTTTCCAACATATTCTTAAAGTCCATGTTTCCACCAACGTTAAGTTGGTAGGTGCGATCTAAATGTACGCCACGATCCTGGAACAACTTAGCCATGATGCGGTGAGTGATTGTTGCGCCGACTTGAGACTTAATGTCATCGCCAACAATTGGGATTCCTGCCTTTGTAAACTTTTCAGCCCACTCAGGATCTGATGCGATAAAGACTGGAAGAGCGTTTACAAAAGCTACGCCAGCGTCAATTGCACATTGAGCGTAGTACTTTGCAGCCGCTTCAGAGCCAACTGGCAAATAACAGATCAACACATCGACCTTGCGCTCTTTAAGTGTTGCGACAATATCAACAGGAGTCGCATCTGATTCAACGATTGTTTCTCTGTAATATTTTCCTAAGCCATCGTAGGTGTGACCGCGTTGCACAATAAGGCCAGTCTTTCCGACGTTAGCGAACTTGATTGTGTTGTTCTCACTCGCCCACATTGCATCTGCAAGGTCGAGTCCAACCTTCTTCGCATCGACGTCGAATGCAGCAACGAAATTGACGTCACTCACATGGTAACCACCAAGAACCGCATGCATGAGGCCAGGTATCTCTACATCTGGTGCAGCATCCTTGTAATAGGTCACTCCTTGGATAAGCGAATTAGCGCAGTTACCTACGCCGATAATCGCTACACGGATCTCTTTACTATTGGTCACATTATCGTTGCTCACGATGACTTCCTTTCGGTATTGATCATTTCTTGCAGCCAAGCGATTTCTCGTTCTGCTGATTCCAATGAGTGACGACGCCACTCAACTAAATATTTATCTAATCCTTCTGGAGACTTCTCGAGCTCGGAGCGCAGAATTAACGCCTTTTCAGCTAGCTTGCGATGGCGACCCTCAAGAATTTGTACACGATTTCCTTGTGGTGTTGGTCCAAAGAAGGCGAAGCGAACTTCAAAACTTTCATCTTCCCAACTATCAGGCCCACTTGTTGCAGATATCGTTTCAAAGCGCTTGCGTCCCTTTGTAGAGATCGCATAGACAATTCGAGAGCGTCGGCTAATACCCGGATCTTCTGAAATGCTCTCCTCAATCAAACCCGCATCTAGCATGCGATGAAGCTGCGGATAGAGAACGGAGAAGGAGAGAGCCCGGAAAGGTCCATAAATCGCGATCATCCGCTTGCGGAGTTCGTACCCATGGAGTGGTCCCTGGCTGAGCAGCCCAAGGAGGGCGAACTCTAGGGATTCACTACGCGAGCGCATAACTTCCGCCAATCAGGGTCAGTACCAGTCGATCTATCGAATCGATATAACATGGGAAAACCTATCGAAACGACATATGTCTGTCTACCTGGACACGCCGATGCGCTGCTCCCCCAAAAGACCCCTTAGGCTCTGCTGATGATGGTGGTGCCAAGCAGGCTCTGGGAGTACTTAATTGCCGCGTACCTGATTATCTTGGCTCCGGGCCCAAGCGTCCTCTTTACGATTGCCAGAGCCATCTCCTGGGGTCGCTCCACCGCCATTGCCACAGTCCTTGGCAATGCATCGGGCATGTTCACGATCTCAATCTTCGTGGCCTTAGGTCTGGGCCCAATCCTCCAGAGGTCACACGCCGTCTACGTAGGGGTTCAATGGCTTGGAGCTTTGTACCTGGTCTACCTCGGAATCCAAGCGATCCGGCACAGTGAAGACGACGCGGATTCGATGACAGACCTATCTGCTGGAAAACCATCAATTGGTAAAACGATTCGCGAAGGCTATCTAGTGGGGGTCTTAAATCCCAAGAGCATGGTTTTCTTTGCAGCTATTTTGCCACAATTTACCGACCGCCCCAAGGGGCATTTAGCAGAGCAACTTCTGTTTCTAGGAGCAATCTTCTGTGTCATGTGTTTCATCTCAGATGGGCTTTGGGGAATCATCGCAGGAACCATTCGCATCTGGCTTTCATCAGATTCGCGTCGGCTTGTTCGCCTTCGTCGGATAGGTGGTTACGTGATGATTGGGCTGGGTTTAGTTACCTTTGTGAATTCAATTCTCCAGCGAAAATAGCTGTGTGGCGTGTGCCTTAAATGTCAGTCTCTAGGGGCAGACTTCGGTCAAGAAAATAATTGCGGAGATCTGACTCCGCTCTAGAGGAGCAGCACATCATGGGTGAACCACGCGCCGCAATAAGTCCAAGTCACTTGACCTATGCATGGGGAGATTGTCATCGCTGCCTTTGGTTGCAATACAACCACCAAGTAGCAGCGCCAATGCAGATGCCGTTAATAGGAGATCTTGCCGATAT
>Ga0214201_1000577_pt1 | contig 12280 bp, 15 predicted proteins | sample TroBogEpilimnion_32_FD_153039 | JGI IMG/M metagenome (GOLD analysis project Ga0214201, IMG submission 153039) | Freshwater microbial communities from Trout Bog Lake, WI - 29MAY2009 epilimnion | ecosystem: Environmental > Aquatic > Freshwater > Lake > Epilimnion/Euphotic zone | place: Trout Bog...
CGTGAAGCTAAGAAGCGTCGTGAAGCAGCCGAGGCATATAAAGATGCTGGCCGCGCAGATAAGGCCGAAGCCGAAACAAATGAAGGCAAAGTAATTGCGAAATATCTTCCCGCCCAATTAAGCGAAGATGAAATCAAGAAAATTGTTGCCGATGCTGTTGCCGAAGTTGGCGCAACCGGTCCACAAGATATGGGCAAGGTTATGAAGATCGTTCAACCAAAGACCGCTGGAAAAGCAGATGGTGGTTTTGTATCCGGACTAGTGAAAGCGGCACTTAACTAATGACTAAATATGAATATGTAACAGTTCCATTGCTTTCCCATGCAACAAAGCAAATTTTGGATACTTGGGGTTCTGAAGGTTGGGAACTCGTGCAAGTAATTCCAGCACCAGGAAGCGGCGAACAACTCGTTGCTTACATGAAGCGAGAGGCACAATAAATGGCAGATGTTCGCGGCAAGTTAAAAGAACTCGGACTTGAACTTCCAGTTGCTTCAATTCCATTAGCTGCATATGTGCCAGCAGTTCGCACTGGAAATTTAGTTTTCACCGCCGGACAACTTCCAATGGTTGATGGAAAGATTCCATTTACTGGAAAAGTTGATGGTGGCGTTACGCCAGAACAAGCGAAAGAGCTTGCCCAAGTTTGTGCGCTAAACGCACTTGCTGCAATTCAATTGGTTGCTGAAGTTGATGAGATCGAACGCGTTGTACAAGTACGCGGCTTTGTAAATGGCGCACCAGGATTTATCGGTCACCCAGGAGTAATTAACGGTGCATCAGAACTCTTCATCAAGATCTGGGGCGATGTAAATGGAAAGCACGCTCGTACCGCAATTGGCGTCGCCGAACTGCCACTGGATGCACCAGTTGAAGTAGAGGTTGTTGTAGAACTTAAGAAGTAATTATTTGCCGCGCTTGGAAAGGCGCTCGACATCAATTACTACTACTGCGCGAGGTTCTAAGCGAACCCAACCGCGTCCGGCGAAATCGGCTAAAGCCTTGTTTACTGTTTCGCGAGATGCGCCAACTAATTGCGCTAGCTCTTCTTGAGTTAGATCGTGGTTAACGTGCAGCCCATCATCTTTTTGAACTCCGAAACGAGTTCCAAGATCCATGATTGCCTTTGCAACGCGACCTGGCACATCTGAGAAAACTAAATCGGCAAGTACTTCATTTGTACGGCGAAGGCGTTGTGCCAAGCGACCAAGAAGTTGAAGTGAAACTTGTGGATGTTGGGTTACCCAACCAATTACTTGATCATTTGCAAGTGCCAGAAGTCGCGCATCGGTAACCGCGGTTGCAGTTGCAGTACGCGGTCCTGGATCAAATAGTGAAAGTTCGCCAAACATTTCGCCCGGTCCAAGAATTGATAAAAGATTTTCGCGGCCATCAACCGAAGATGTACCAAGTTTTAATTTACCTTCGACAACAACATAAAGTCGATCGCCAGCATCGCCCTCTTTGAAAAGAGTATTTCCCTTAGAAACTTTTACCGGTGTCATTGAGCTGCGAAGTGATGCGGCAGATTCATCATCAAGTGCGCTAAAGAGCGGGGCGGTGCGAACAACTGCCTCGTCATTTAATTCTTTGGGGCTGGCCACGGGTTAAAGATACCCCCAATGGCAGGCGATCTCTAATCGGGATAATCTGCGCTATATGTCAGGGAAAATCGCTAAATCTAATGCGAAAGCAATTTATAAAGTCCTGACAAAGACCTATCCGAATGTTCGCTGTGAATTAGATTTTGAAACGCCATTTCAATTATTGGTTGCAACGGTGTTATCGGCGCAATGCACCGACAAGCGGGTAAATCAAGTAACGCCAAAGCTCTTTAAGAAATATGGAACCCCAAAAAAGATGGCTGGCGCCGATTTAAAGAAAATTGAAGATCTGATCTACACAACTGGTTTCTTCCGCGCCAAGGCCCGTCACTTAGTTGGTTTATCGCAAAAATTGATGACAAATTTCGACGGTGAAGTTCCGCCAATTCAAAGCGAATTAGTGAAGTTACCGGGCGTTGGACGAAAGACCGCCAATGTTGTTCTGGGTCACGCTTTTGGAATTCCAGGGATCACAGTTGATACCCACTTTGGTCGTTTAAGTCGCAGATTTAATTGGAGTAAATCACTTGACCCAGTAAAGGTCGAACACGAAGTTGGTGAATTAATCCCAGAGAAAGATTGGACCGACCTTTCACAACGGATGATCTGGCATGGCCGGCGAATCTGTCATTCACGAAAGCCAGCATGCGGAGCTTGCCCCTTGGCTAAGTTGTGTCCTTCTTTCGGTGTTGGCGAAAGGGATAAAGTAAAAGCCTTGGCCCTAGTAAAAAGCGATGAGGATTTTCTATGAAGCGCATTTCGATCTTCGCAATCGCTTTAACTTTATTTTCGGCAAACTTAATTAATCCCTCAAGCGCTGCAAGTATTGCAAGTTGTTCAATCATTTCAATTGATGCAAGTAAAACCAATTTGAAGAAGTCCGGAACAACTTTGCCCTGTTTAGCCGGCGGAAAATCAGTACTTCTTGAAAGCATTAAAGGCCCAGCAATAATTAATGTCTGGGGATCTTGGTGTATTCCGTGCCGCGAAGAGATGCCGCACTTTGTTGCATTCGCAAAGCTAAATAAAGTTCCAATTATCGGAATCGATGTTGAAGAATCGAGCATGGCAGCCGGAAAGAAATTTGTTCTAGCCCACGGCATGAGTTGGCCAATTCTTTATGATGCCGATGGTCGAACCAAGAGCGCCTTTGGTATGGGCGTACCGGTTACTTGGTTTCTAAATGAAAAATCCGTGGTGGTATATCGCCAAATTGGAATTATTAATTCCGATCAAATGCTCTTTGATGAAGTAAAGAAATATTTAAAGATCAAGCTATGAAATTTAACTGGCTAGATTTCGTTCTTGCCCTCGGTGCACTTGTCGCAATTATTCGGGGCTACCGCGCAGGATTTCTAAAATCAATCTTTGCGATCTTTGGCTTTGTTGGCGGCGGATTAATCGGCTTGATCGTCGGCCTTCATTATCTAAATAACCTAAGTAATGTGATCGCAAAATTTGGCCTTTTACTTCTTGCGATCTCAGCCGGATCAAGTATCGGTGAGTGGCTAACTGGAAAATTCGCCAAGTTCTTTCACAACAAGATGCTCTTTGGGCCTTTTAAATGGCTCGATTCCATTCTCGGCGCAGCGCTCTCGCTATTGCGAATGGCCTTGATTTCATACATGGTCGCCGCCCTTTGTTTGGCAACTCCTTGGGGCTGGGCGCATAAAGTGATTCCGCAAAGTGAAATTTATAAGCGAATCACCAAAGTTACGCCTTCGATAATCAAAGATGTAACCAAAGAGATTAAATCAATTAATTAATCTTCGCTCTTGCCGGAAGCCAAACCTTCTTGAATTAACTTCATAACATTTGGATCGGCCAAAGTAGTTGAATCACCAACGGCGCGATTTTCAGCGACATCGCGAAGTAAGCGGCGCATAATCTTTCCGCTTCGAGTCTTTGGAAGTTCTTTCACAACCATTATTTGGCGCGGTTTAGCGATTGGGCCAATTTCTTTCGCCACATGATCGCGAAGTGCCTTAATCAACGTTTCGCTATCTCCTTCTTCAACGCCGCCGCGTAAAATTACAAAGGCAACAATTCCTTGCCCGGTCATTTCATCTTTCGCACCAACAACCGCAGCTTCGGCAATCTTTGGATGGGATACAAGTGCCGATTCAACTTCGGTTGTGGAGATTCGGTGACCCGAAACATTCATCACATCATCTACCCGACCCAATAACCAGATTGCACCGTCGTCATCTAATTTTGCACCGTCGCCGGCAAAATATTTTCCTTCAAAGCGCGACCAATAAGTTTCGGCATAACGTTCTGGTTCGCCCCAAACACCGCGCAACATTGATGGCCATGGTTCGGTTAAAACTAAATATCCCGCGCCACCATTTCCAACTTCGCGTTCTTCATCATCAACAACCTTTGCAACAATTCCAGGAAGGGCTGCCATCGCAGATCCAGGTTTGGTACTTGTGATTCCAGGTAGTGGTGAAATCAAAATTGCACCGGTCTCGGTCTGCCACCAAGTATCAACGATCGGACAACGGTTGCCGCCAATAACTTCGCGATACCACATCCATGCTTCTGGATTAATTGGTTCGCCAACCGAACCAAGTAAACGAAGTGATGTTAAATCACAAGAGTTTGGAAATTCATCGCCCCACTTCATCCACGTTCTAATTAACGTTGGCGCGGTATACAAAATACTAACCTTGTACTTTTCGATAATTTCAAAGATGCGTGATTTTGTTGGGGTATCAGGAGTTCCCTCATACATAACTTGGGTTGCGCCATTAACCATCGGCCCATAAACCACATATGAATGGCCGGTAATCCAACCGATATCTGCGGTGCACCAATAAACATCTTTCTCGGCCTTCAAATCAAAGACCGCTTTGTGCGTGAATGCAGTTTGGGTTAAGTAACCACCAGTTGAGTGAAAGATGCCCTTTGGTTTTGCGGTTGTGCCAGATGTATAAAGAATGAATAGAACATGTTCGGAATCGAAAAATTCGGCCTTATGTTCGCCTGATTGCTTTTCAACTAAATCGTGCCACCAAATATCTTTTGCGCCCATCGCAGTCTCTTGCCCGGTGCGTTTTACGACTAAAACATTTTCAACGGTTGGTGTGCCCTTGATCGCCTCATCTACCGCTGGCTTAAGTGCAAATGGTGCACCACGACGAAAACCACCATCGGAGGTAATTACCAGTTTGGCATCGGCATCATTGATCCGCGCGGTTAAAGAATCGGCAGAGAAACCACCAAATACAACCGAGTGGGCCGCACCAATTCGCGCACATGCCAGCATTGCAATCGCAGCTTCTGGAATCATCGGTAGATAAATCGCAACGCGATCGCCAGATTTAATTCCAAGTTCGGTTAACGCATTTGCCGCTTTGCTAACTTCGCGCAACATATCTTTATAGGTGTAAACCTTGGTATCGCCAGGTTCGCCTTCGAAGTAGAAAGCAACCCGATCACCGCGCCCTTCAATTACATGGCGATCAATACAGTTGTACGAGGCGTTAATTTTTCCGCCGATAAACCACTTGGCAAAGGGAAGTTGCCAATCCAAAACGCGATCCCATTTACGATCCCAATGCAATTGTTCGGCTTGGGTCTCCCAAAACTTTAGCCGATCGCTCTTTGCCGATTCGTAAAGTGCCGGCGTTGTATTTGCTTGTGCCACAAATTCTGGCGATGGTGGAAAGGAACGATCTTCATGAGAGAGATTTTCTAATTTGATTTGGTCGCTCATTTAAAAAAGGCTACCAGCCAAGAGTTTTCCCCACAATGGTTTTCTACCCAGAAAAATTTTGCCACCCAATCTCGATACGGCCAACTGCGTACTTTTCACTTATTAGTTATTTCCAACTTAGGAAGTAATCAAGAAACTAATTAGAAAAGGGAGTAAAAATGTTTGGCACAATATTTAGCGTTATTTCAAATCTCCATATCTTCACCCTTGGCATCAAGGCCGTTGCGCGAATTGGAAAGTTAATCGCCCATAGCAACTTCGGGCTTTTGGGCTTGGACCGGGCCATGAGTTGGTTCGGACTTAATTAGGCCTAATAAACCCAGATACCCCCAAGCCGCTTAAGCGTGGGTTTTCCAAACTGCCCCAAAATATGGTGGGATATGCCGTAAGCCTCAGAGCCGACCCAATGATGTGCCAGGTGCGAGATTTACACCGAAATTCTTTAGCAAAACCTAGAGAAATATCTGCATCAATGACTATTTAAATATTGGGAGATTCAAATGCCTATTGCAACCCCTGAAGTTTATGCCGCTATGTTGGACAAGGCGAAGGCTGGTGCCTTTGCATATCCAGCGATCAACGTTTCATCATCACAAACCTTGATCGGTGCAATTCGCGGATTTGCGGAAGCAAAGTCAGATGGCATTATTCAAATCTCTTGGGGCGGTGCGGAATACCTTTCAGGTTCCACCGTTAAGAACATGGTTGATGGCGCAGTTGCGCTCGCCGAGTTCGCACATATCGTTGCAAAGAACTACAACGTAAATATTGCATTGCACACCGATCACTGCCCAGCGGAAAAGTTGGATGGCTTCATGCGTCCTCTTCTTGCAATCGGCGCCGATCGCATCAAGGCCGGAAAGTCACCACTATTTAACTCACACATGTGGGATGGCTCAGCCGTTTCCATGGAAGAGAACATGAAGATCGCTGACGAATTGATTACCAAGTCAGAAGCAGCCCGCACCATTCTTGAAATTGAAATCGGTGTTGTTGGTGGCGAAGAAGATGGCATCGAAGCAAAGCACGATGCAAAGCTTTACTCGACTCCAGAAGATGCGCTCCTTACTGTTAAGACTCTTGGTATGGGCGAACGCGGTCGCTACATGGTTGCCGCAACATTCGGAAACGTTCACGGTGTTTACAAGCCAGGAAATGTTGTTCTACAACCTGCAATTTTGAAGACCCTGCAAGATGCAGTTGCAAAGGAAAAGGGCCTACCAGCTGGTTCAAAGCCAATGGATCTCGTATTCCACGGTGGTTCTGGTTCGCTACTTTCAGAAATTCGCGAAGCACTTGATTACGGTGTTGTGAAGATGAATATCGATACCGATACCCAATACGCATTTACCCGCCCAGTTGTTGAACACATGTTTAAGAACTACGACGGTGTTCTAAAGATTGATGGCGAAGTTGGAAATAAGAAGGCATACGATCCACGCGCATGGGGCAAGGCTGCGGAAGCGGGTATTGCTGCACGTGTTGGCGTTGCTTGCGAAGATCTTCGTTCAACCGGAACTTCACTACTCGCCTAATGCCAGCAATCGTTCTGCTTGGCGCCCAATGGGGCGATGAAGGAAAAGGTAAAGCCACCGATCTACTTGGCGACCGCGTTGATTACGTAGTCCGCTATCAAGGTGGAAATAACGCCGGCCATACCGTTGTGATTGGCGATCAGAAGTATGCCCTTCACTTATTACCTTCTGGAATTCTTTCACCGAATGTTGTTCCAGTAATTGGTAACGGTGTTGTCATCGATCCTTCAGTTCTATTGGAAGAAATCAAAGGCCTTAACGAACGCGGCATCGACACTTCAAAGTTAAAGATCTCAACCAACGCACACTTGATCACGCCTTATCACCGCACCATCGATAAGGTCTCCGAACGCTTCCTAGGTAATTCTAAAATTGGAACAACCGGTCGCGGAATCGGACCGGCATATGCCGACAAGATCAATCGCATCGGTATTCGCGTGCAAGATCTATTTGATCCATCAATCTTGCGTCAAAAGATCGAAGGCGCACTTCGCGATAAGAACCAAGTTCTAATTAAGGTTTTCAATCGCAAGGGAATCGAAGTTGAAGAAGTATTAAACGAATACTTGGGTTATGCCGAAATTCTGCGCCCATATGTAACTGATACCGCGCTCCTTCTAGATAAGGCACTTCGCGCAAATAAGAATGTCTTGCTCGAAGGTTCGCAAGGAACTTTGCTCGACGTTGATCACGGAACTTATCCATTCGTAACTTCCTCAAACCCAACAGCTGGTGGTGCATCTACCGGTTCCGGTGTTGGCCCAACAAAGATCACTCGCGTAATTGGAATTGTTAAGGCATACACAACTCGCGTTGGTTCCGGTCCATTCCCAACCGAGTTGTTTGATGAAGATGGCGAAAAACTTCGCAAGATTGGCGGCGAAGTTGGTGTTACAACCGGTCGCAACCGTCGTTGCGGTTGGTATGACGCACCGATAGCCCGTTACGCAGTTCGCGTTAACGGCCTAACCGATTTCTTCTTAACTAAGTTAGATGTATTAACTGGTTGGGAAAAGATTCCAGTTTGCGTTGCTTACGACATCGATGGCACCCGTGTTGAAGAACTTCCTTCATCACAAACTGATTTCCATCATGCCAAGCCAATTTATGAATATCTACCTGGTTGGACGGAAGATATTTCTTCTGCTCGTACCATGGAAGATCTGCCAGCAAATGCGCGGGCTTATGTTAAATATTTGGAAGAGATTTCCGAAGCGCCAATTAGCGCAGTAGGAGTTGGGCCTGGACGAGATGAAACCATCTCAGTAAGGGATCTCATTTGAAGGTTCTGCTGATTGGTTCTGGCGGGCGCGAACACGCTCTCGCAAGTGCACTTAATCGCGATCCGCAAGTTGAAGAACTTCACGTAGCTCCAGGAAATCCAGGTATCACCGAGATTGCAAAGTGTCATCAATTAGATATTAGTGACAATGCCGTAATTGTTAATTTGGCAAAAGAACTTTCAATTGATTTAGTTGTAATTGGTCCAGAAAAACCATTAGTAAATGGCGTAAGCGATGCTTTAGCAAAAGCAGGCATTGCTTGCTTTGGTCCATCAAAAGCAGCTGCGCAATTAGAAGGATCGAAAGATTTTGCAAAGCAAGTTATGCGCGATGCCGGAGTTCCAACCGCAAAATCATTTACCTGTCAAAACCGAGAAGAAATTGAAGCAGCGCTAGATAAATTCGGTGCGCCATATGTAGTTAAGCACGACGGACTTGCCGCTGGTAAAGGCGTTGTTGTTACCGATGATCGCGAAGTCGCAATCGAACATGCCTTGCAATCCGATCAAGTTGTTATCGAAGAATTCTTAGATGGTCCTGAAGTTTCACTCTTTGGAATTAGCGATGGCCAACATGTAATTCCGATGCAACCGGCCCAAGATTTTAAGCGCGCCTTTGATGGCGACTTAGGACCAAACACAGGTGGCATGGGTGCCTATTCACCGCTTCCATGGGCGCCAGATGAAATTATTGAAGAAACTTTGGAACAAGTATTAAATCCAACAATTGCGGAAATGGCCGCACGAGGAACACCATTTGTTGGATTGTTATATGCCGGCCTTGCGCTAACTTCGCGCGGTACAAAAGTTATTGAATTCAATGCCCGTTTTGGTGATCCAGAGACCGAAGTATTAATGCCAAGACTTGAATCACCACTTGCACAATTACTTTATGCCGCAGCCACCGGAACGCTAAAAGAGTTCGGCGATCTATTGTGGCGAAAAGAATCTGCCGTAACTGTTGTACTTGCTAGCGAGGGATATCCCGCTTCGCCAAAAACCGGCGAACCAATTATGGGAATTAATCCAAATTCACACTCGATGGTCTTTCATGCCGGCACCGAATTAAAGGATGGAATTCTCCATTCCGCCGGTGGCCGCGTATTGGCCGTAACTGGACTTGGGAGTGATTTAACCGAGGCCCGCGACGCTGCCTACCGAACAATCTCGAAAATTACCCTTCGCGGAAGCCATTACCGCAGCGATATTGCGCTCAATGCGTCGATTGCAGAGAAGGGCAACTGATGAACGATAATTCACCTATGAGCCTGCTCGCCCAAAGATACGCATCCGGGGCGATGCGCGAAATTTTTTCACCCGAATCAAAAATAATTTCTGAACGTAAATTGTGGATCGCAGTAATGCGAGCCCAATCAAAACTTGGCCACGCGATTGATGAAAAAGTAATTGCCGATTACGAAAAGGTAATTACCAAAGTTGATCTAGCTTCAATCGATGCTCGCGAAAAGCAAACCCGTCACGATGTTAAAGCTCGGATCGAAGAGTTCAATGCATTAGCTGGTCACGAAGCAATTCACGCCGGAATGACTTCGCGTGACCTAACTGAAAATGTTGAAGCCATGCAGATTCGCGATGGTTTGCAATTAGTACATAACCGCGTAGTTGCCACCCTTGGTCTACTTGGCGATCGCGCTCTTGAATATATCGATCAACCAATTGCCGGGCGTTCACACAATGTTCCAGCACAAATCACAACGCTTGGTAAGCGCTTTGCATCATGTGCCGAAGAATTACTTTTTGCTTACGAGCGACTTGAAAATCTAATTTCTCGATATCCAATTCGTGGCATCAAGGGTCCGGTTGGAACCGCGCAAGATTCGGTCGATCTACTTGGTTCATCCGATGCGCACGCAAAACTTGAAAATGAAATTGCAAAGTATCTTGGCTTTGAAAACGTTTTGGATTCCACTGGCCAGATCTACCCACGTTCATTCGACTTCGATGTCGTAACAACCTTGGTTCAACTTGCCGCAGCACCTTCTTCCTTTGCCACATCAATTCGTTTGATGGCTGGCGCCGAATTAGTTACCGAAGGCTTTAAAGCTGGCCAAGTTGGTTCTTCAGCCATGCCACACAAGATGAATACAAGATCTTGCGAAAGAGTTAACGGCTTAGCAGTCGTATTACGTGGTTATGCCTCGATGGTTGGCGAATTATCTGGTGATCAATGGAACGAGGGCGATGTTTCTTGCAGCGTTGTCCGTCGCGTTGCAATTCCTGATGCTTTCTATGCCTTTGATGGTTTAATCGAAACTTTCCTTACCGTGCTTCGCGAATTCGGTGCCTTCCCAGAAGTAATTGCCGCGGAATTAACTAGATACCTACCATTCCTAAGTACAACAAAGATTTTGGTGGCATCGGTTAAAGCCGGTGTTGGTCGCGAAGTTGCCCACGAAGTTATTAAGGAACACGCAGTTGCCGCCGCCCTTGGTATTCGCGAAGGCAAGCCAAATCAACTAATTAAAGCAATCGCCGAAGATTCTCGAATCCCACTTAACTTTGAAGAGTTAACGGCACTAATTTCTAAACCGCTTGAATTTGCTGGCGATGCCGCAAATCAAACGAAGCGAGTTGTTAATCGCATTGAAGCGATTACTTCCGCACACGCGCAAGCCGCGCAGTACGTTCCTGGCCAAATCCGGTGACGCTCGTGCTACCCGGATGGCAACATCTGCGCAGCGGAAAAGTTAGAGATCTCTATACAAATTCAGATGATGAATTACTAATTGTCGCTTCAGATCGCATCTCAGCTTTTGATTACATCTTGCCAAGCGAAATTCCTAATAAAGGAAAGCTCTTAACCCAATTATCTTTATTCTGGTTCGATTTCTTAAAAGATATTGTGCCAAACCATATTTTGACTACCGATGTGCCAACTGAAGTTAAAGATCGCGCGGTAATTGTTAAGCCGCTAGTTATGTTTCCAGTCGAATGTGTGGCCCGCGGTTACCTAACTGGAAGCGGCCTGGCGGAATATCAAAAAACTCAGAGCGTTTGTGGAATTAAATTGCCAGCCGGTTTAACCGATGGTTCAAAATTGCCAGAACCAATCTTTACTCCGGCGACAAAGGCCGATGATGGCGAACACGATGAAAATATTACTTACGAACGATGCGTTGAAATTATCGGCCCACAAGCCTCGGAAATTTTGCGTAAATTAACGATCGCCCTTTATTCAAAGGCACATGATTACGCGCAGACCAAGGGAATTATCTTGGCCGACACCAAATTTGAATTCGGAATCGATCCGCAAGGCCAAGTTTGCTTGGGCGATGAAGCGCTAACTCCGGATTCCTCCAGATTCTGGGAGGCCACCACGCGCGACTCCTTTGATAAGCAGTTTGTTCGCAATTGGCTAATAAACTCGGGCTGGGATCGTAATTCAACCCCACCAGCTTTACCTGACGATGTAGTCAAAAAAACCCAAGAACGTTATGCCAGCGCATATCAATTGCTAACCGGAAAGGCTTTTAATTAAATGGCAATCATCGTCGTAGAAGTAATGCTCAAGCCAGAGATTTTGGATCCACAAGGACAAGCAGTTGGTTCGGCGCTACCGCGTCTTGGTTTTAACTTTGCAAAATCGGTTCGCCAAGGAAAGCGATTTGAAATCGAAGTTGAAGGAACTCCAACAGCCGAACAAATAGCGCAAGTTGAAGATGCGGCGCATAAATTACTTTCAAACCCAGTTATTGAAAATTACACCGTGAAGGTTGAGGGCTAATGTCCCTTCGCGTCGGAGTAGTAACTTTTCCCGGATCACTAGATGATCGTGATGCCGCTCGCGCAGTTGAAAAAGCCGGTGCTATTGCAGTTCCTCTTTTCCATGCCAGCGATGATCTAAAAGAAGTTCAAGCAGTAGTTCTGCCTGGTGGTTTTTCCTACGGCGACTATTTACGTTGCGGCGCTATCGCCCGCTTTGCTCCGATTATGAATTCAATCGTTACCGCCGCCGAACATGGTTTTCCAGTTCTCGGAATTTGCAATGGCTTTCAAGTTCTATGCGAATCGCATCTATTGCCAGGCGCGCTAACTCGAAACCAAGGCTTACATTTCTTATGTCGCGATCAAAAGTTAAAGATTGAAAACACAAAGACCATGTGGACTAATGGATTTA
>Ga0214201_1000586_pt1 | contig 12213 bp, 13 predicted proteins | sample TroBogEpilimnion_32_FD_153039 | JGI IMG/M metagenome (GOLD analysis project Ga0214201, IMG submission 153039) | Freshwater microbial communities from Trout Bog Lake, WI - 29MAY2009 epilimnion | ecosystem: Environmental > Aquatic > Freshwater > Lake > Epilimnion/Euphotic zone | place: Trout Bog...
CCTCTGGAATCAAGTACTTGATAGCCAACTAATCGCGTGATGGTCATGGGAACAACTCCAAGATATCTACTTTTTCACTAGAAAGTGCCTCGATAGTAAGTGTACGCAATAATTCCTGACCCGCGGGCTCCAAATAATTAACAGGTGAGACACCATCGACCCTGGCCAAAGCAACTAAAGCAGCGTGATTGGCAAAGTTATGAGCGACAGGGATCAGCGAATTTTTCTGGTAACCATCTACAAATTTTAAGGCTGTCTCTTTCAGAAGGCTTTTTTGATTCGGGGAGGTTGCTCGGATATTTTTACAGATCAGATGAGCAAGTAAGAAACCTAAATCAAAGACCGGATTGCCAACATGGATTACTTCAAAGTCCAGGACAATAGGCGCCATATCATTTGCAACCATGACATTTTTTGGAGAGTAATCGCCATGAACAATTGTCAATTTTTCTTTGGTTATCTGATCCATCATTGACGATATCTTGGAAGCAAGCTTTGGGTTCTTATCTCGAAGCACACCATAAAAAGGTTGCACTCGCAATTGTCCAAATAAAATATCTTCCTGGAATTGGTCTTGTATTGCTTGGTTATTGAATCCAAAGTTGTGCCAAGCAGCCAGGATCGCTCCTAATTGATAACCAGTTGTTGGGTCGATATTTCCTTCGAGTAATTCACTCTTCCACACCTTAAAATCGCGAGGGCAGCGGGTCATTGTCAGCGTAAATTCAATTGGGTCAACATCAACAAGCACTGGAATATTTTTTGGAGTGACTGAATGCAAAATCTTGATGGCCCGAGCTTCTGTGATTGCCCGTTTTTGATCGGCCAACCATTCAATTTTTGTTTTGAGTTGGGGCAGCGCTTGCTTGAGTACTAAATCTGAATCAGATGTGCGAATTCCCAAGACAACGTTAGAGACACCGCCGGTCAGGATTTCTACTTCGACATCGCCAGAAATAATTCCCCGGTCGCGAAGGTATGGCACCACGGTGGTTTCATCTAAGAGGTCAGCAGAATTGGAAGTTGTCATAGACCTCTACTCCTCACATTGATATGGAGCGGATGACGGGAATCGGACCCGCGCTGTCAGCTTGGGAAGCTGACGTGATACCACTTCACTACATCCGCCTATATTCGATCTTGATTATTACATATTCGAAGATAGCTATCTAGGGTTACAGAAGAGATCGAATCCAATTTACTTGATTTACCCATTGATGAGCCTGGCCGCCTTCGTGGTCATTGAATTTAAAGACTTCGATGGTCGAATTTCCCGCGTAGGTATTTTTAGCAGCAAAGACTGTAGATGGTGGGCATATCGTGTCCATCATCGCCACAGAGAAGTAGGCAGGAGCATGTGCACGCCTTACAAAATTGAGCGAATCAAAATAATCAAGGACTGCAAAAGTTTCTTCGTATTTATCACGATGAATCGATAGATAGTTGGTGATTTCTGTATACGGCGCGCGTGGCGTTATTTCAATTGCTCGCCGGTAATAAGTAAGGAACGGGACGTTTGGCATCACAGCAAATAAATCATCGACAAGTCCAGCGACCGCTAGTGAAATCCCGCCACCTTGACTGATACCAGTAACTGCTATTTTCTTTGGATCAACAATATTGAGTGATCTGACTGCATCAATTGCTAGTACTGCATCGGTGAAGAGGCGCCGGTAGTAATAGGTCTCTTTCGATTCAATTCCCTTGGTCATAAATCCCGGGAATTGTGATTTGCTACCGTGGTCGTCATATGTGCTTCCGCCGCTGCCCCAAGCACTTCCTTGGCCTCGTGTATCCATAATGAAATATGCAAAACCAGCTGCTGACCAGGCAAGGTGTTCGTGGGGGAATCCACGTCCACCGCCATAACCCAAGAATTCGACTACTGCCACGGTTGGTTTTGAATTGCGGGGAAGTATGTACCAGGCACTTACATCTTCTCCATTAAATCCAGAGAAGGTTACGTCATATATATCTAGTTCAGAAATTCCGTCATCAATCTTCTTGAGAACTGGTGGTTTCCATTTAGCACGACTACTTGCAAGTGTCTGTGCCCAGAAATCGTCAAAATCTTTAGGGAGATGGATTTCTGGGAGAAAACTTTCGAGTTCAGGCAGTGTTAAATCTGAATAAGGCATGTTTATACCTTATCCCAGAATCCGACCAAAACGTTGGTCGTGAGTTTTGGATTATCTTCATTTGGACAATGTCCGCAATCTTCAATCACCGTCACAGATGCATTTAAGTCACTGGCCATGGCGATTTGATCCGAGATGGGCCAGGCATCGTCATTTTCACCGTAGACAACGTGTGTGGGGATTCCTAACTTGGCGATATCTGCAACGAGTGAAGGTTGGGTGACCAATTGGTCACGCTGAGTAGCTGTGGAAAGACCATCACTGGCGAGCCAACGCTTCTTATGAATTTCGTAACGTGGGTGGCTCTTACGTCCTTCATCAAAGAAGGTGAACCAAATTTCCGACATCGTCAGAGTGCCTAACTCTTCGAAGGCGGGGTCTCTCTTCCATGCATCGCGTCCACTGGGTCCAGAACACATTAGCGTCAGAGATTTCCATAATGAAGGTGCGAGGGTAGCTGCACGTTGCGCAACTAAACCGCCAAAGGAGTGCCCCAACAAATGTGGATTACTCATTCCGTGCGCAGCAGCAAGTTCGATGACATCTTGTGCCAGTGAATCTATTCGGTAAGCATCCACGCGCTTGCTATGTGAGGATTCAAATTGTCCACGGTTATCGAAGGTGAGGACCCTATATCCGTGGTCTGCTATCAAATTGGCAATGTCGGTGAAATCTTCTTTGCTGCCAGTAAATCCATGGACCAAAATCACGTCACCGCGATTTCCCTTACTTTCAAATACTGCAGTTGCTAGTGGTTCACCCTGGATATTTATCATGGTTGATAATAACCATAATCAATCTGCAATTGTAGGTTGAGCCAACAGGACGAGAGAGCTCGGTTGAACTTTGCTCTTAATCAATTCCCTAGCCGAACCATTTCCAGATTTTAAAATAGCTTCCATGATTTCCAGGACGTGTAGCCCTAACTCACCAGATGCGCGGTGCTGTCGATTTTCTTCCATAGCTGTGGCCATATCGGATAATCCAAACCCGCGGCCAGCATCCACATAACCAGCCAGTGGTTTAACTTCTTTCCACTCTGGCTCTTCTTCGGTAAATAAAAATGTGGGATCGCTGAAGCGATTGGGGTCAGGCACCGAAATTGTTCCTTTCGTGCCATAAATTTCTATGGTTGGAAGCTTTGATCCCCAGATTTCGAAGCTCACCATAATTGTTGACTGTGCCCCTGATGCGTGGGTCAGAATTGCAGAAATATGAGTATCTACTTCTACAGCGATGCGTGTCCCAGCCAGGTCACCAGTATGGATTTTGCGTTCCCTGTTGGACCTAGTCGTGTTGCCGATAACATTTACGACTGGACCTAAAAGCGTAACCAGCGCGGTTAAATAGTAAGGCCCCATATCAAAAAGTGGTCCAGCACCATTTAAATAATAGAACTGAGGAGACGGATGCCAACGTTCGTGGCCAGGTGCGCTCCAAGCAGCAGAAGCGGCAAAGGCGCCACCAATGGCGCCATTATCTAATAAATATTTAGATGTCTGAATACCAGTACCAAGAAATGTGTCTGGCGCACAACCAATTCGTAAATTATTTGATGCTGCGTATTCGATAACAGGACGTGCTTCTTCCATCGTAAGAGCGAATGGTTTTTCTAGGTAGACATGCTTTCCGTTCTGCAAAGCTTTGAGCGTAACTTCTGCATGAGACTGCGGAAGAGTCAGATTCAAAATGACATCCACATTGGGCGCGGTATAGATCTCTTGGACCGTGAATGCCTGCACACCTTGCGCAGCCGCAACTTTCTTGGCCCGTTCTACATCAAGGTCTGCTACCCCAATCAATTTTAAATTTGCTAGTTTTGGGATATTTTCAAAGTATTGGCCACTGATATTGCCAACGCCAACTACTCCAACGCCTAGCGGCTTGCCCACAGCAAACCTCTTTCGATAATTGTGCGTACGTTTTTATCTAAGACGATGTCGAGGTTGTGGCCACTGGTAGTTACAAATATTCTTCCTTTGCCCCAGTTGCGGGTCCAGATTGCTGGCGAAGTTATTTCGCGATTCCAAGGATCCCAGGCACGAACTTTCTGAGTAGTTGTCGCCAGGACATCGTTGTAGCTGTCATGGAGAACCCAATACTGTTCGGTGACAAGATCAAAATCACCAATGCCCTCTGTGATTTCGTGGGTTCGGCCCAGTTCTGTCATATTAATTGTGTGCGGAACATAATTGTCAGACTGTTCACCGATACGTTGATCAGGACTCTTGCCTGGATGATTAGCGAACTGCCCACCCACCATCTGCAAATAGTCGGAGGTGTTTCGGTATGAGTCAGCGATACCCCCATGCCATCCTGCGAAGCCTGCGCCGTTGATGATTGCGTCTTGTAGGCCTTGGAATTCTTCCTTTTCAATCACATTCATGGTGTTTGTCTGTTGGATCAAATCGACAGAGGCCATGTAAGTGCGATCTGCATAGATTGCGGGGGACTCTTCGACTCGGACTTCATACCCATTGGCCTTAAGAAAAGGGATAAATACTTCAGTGGTTTCTACGGGTTGGTGGCCAAACCAGCCGCCACGGACGACAAGCGCATTTTTCATACCTAATTATTAAGCTATTCACACCTAGTATCAACCCCAATATCCATTTATTCACAGGTAACTCAAGGGCGGGGTTCCGTTATTTCAGAGAGTTCTTCTTTATCCTCTCCTTCAGTCAATCAACTAAAGGGATAAATAAACAATGCGTCTAAAAACATTAATAACCACAATTTCAACAACAGGTTTATTGCTGGCTGGGATCTCATTTGCCCCTGCATCGCAGGCAGCCGCATCATCGTGTGCATCGATTACTAAGGCAGCTGTCGTGGGTGATGGATTTACGGGCGCGATCGATCCAACTATTACTTCTTATAACTATGCAAATCCTTCTGCTAATCAAGCAAATGCTCTTGGCACCACAATTGATTTTGGTATCAAAGCACTAGTTGTTGGCTGTATCAGCCCAGCAGATATTGCAAAGCTTTCGGTGACAGCTCAAGGAGCAAAGAAGCCAGCGATGACCGCCACACAATACTTAGCCTATGTCGTAAAGCAATCTGCCGGTGCTATGAAGAAGAGTGCGGTTGGTGGCTTTAGTGATTATCTTGATTTTGGTAATGGCAAGGAAGATGGAGTTGGTTCAACTTCGAAGGCAGGAAGCTTGAGACTAGATTCATGGGTAGCAGGAAAGTATATTTTTCTAACATTTTCTGCCCCTGCTGGTGCGCCATCGCCTGCTTTGTTGAAGTTCATGAAATCTACTAAATCCTTTTAAATCGTTTTAGTAGGTAGTTCTTCCGCCACTGATATCAAAGACGCTTCCAGTCGAAAATGTGCATTGATCTGAGCTAAGCCAATAGATCAATGCAGCAACTTCTACTGCAGTACCTGTCCGCCCCATAGGAATCCTTGAAATCATATATTCCAATAATTGTTCACTGGTGTCTTTATTCATCGGTGTGGCAATCACGCCAGGTGTAATTGCATTAACCACGACCCCCTTCTGCGCCAACTCTTTACCCAGTGACTTGGTAAGACCTAAAACGGCTGCTTTCGAGGCAGAATAGGCGCTCAGATTTGGATTTCCCTCTTTACCGGCGACGCTGGAAATATTTACTATCCTGCCCCATTTTCTTTCAATCATTCCGGGGATGACGGCGTGGCAGGTGTTGAAAGTACCCCGAACATTTACTGCAAATGTTTTATCCCAGTCAGCAGCTTCAATCTCCCATAACGGTGTGGTCGGACCAACAACACCAGCGCAATTTACAAGAATATCGATGGGCCCCGCCGCGGCAATAGCTTTGCTGACAGCCGCAGAATCAGAGACATCGACCGCTAAATCTGCATCTTTGTGAAGATCTAACGAGATGGTTTCTATACCTTCTGCTTTAAATCGCTCGATACACGCAGCCCCAATTCCACTTTGGCCACCAGTGACAAGTGCACGTTTCATCTTTTTCTCCTATGGATTATGCGGTTAGTTAATACGCAGACTATGCAATCCAGCATCTACTTTAAGGATGGTTCCGGTTGTTGAACCACTTAAAGGACTTGCTAGGTAGGCAATTGCATGAGCTACCTCTTCGGCACTTATTAATCGTTTCATTGGTTGGCGCGCGATAAGGCTAGCGCTCATTGCCGCAGGATCTGGCGCATCGGATAACAAGCGCGCTACCCATGGGGTATCAGCAGTTGCCGGTGAAACCGCATTGATTCTAATTCCGAGTGGAAGGTAGTCAGCGGCCATCGCTCGTGTAAGTGCTTCTAGTGCGCCTTTGGATGCTGAATAAAGTGCACGATTTGGGATTCCAATTTCGGAGACCACGGAACAGGTATTAACAATTGCGGGGTTTGATGATTTTTTAAGGTATTCCATCGCCGCCCTGGTAACTCGTACAGCACCAAAGACGTTGACATCAAAAACTTTTTGCCATTCGGAATCTGAGTTGGTGGCTACATCTCCGCCAGCACCAATACCCGCATTGTTTATTAAAATATCAATACCGCCGAATTTTTTAACGATAGTAGCAATGGCATCCATTACTTCGGCATCATTGGTGATGTCACAGATAATTGAAAAATATTTAATGTTAGAAGATTCTGATGTATCCAGCAATGCTACTTTGGCACCACGAGCACTTAAGTAATCTGCCGTCGCAGATCCAATTCCGCCGGTACCTCCGGTAATCACGGCAATTAGTCCTAAAAATTCTTGCCCTAGAGGGAACTTATCAAGGCTCATGCGATATCTCCCTCCGAAATAACCATGTTTTTACTTCCTATAAATTTACTATAAATTAAGTGTAAATACAGCATAAGATTAAGTTGACTATACACGACCTAATTGTGGAATAGAAGGGGAATAGACAAATGAAGTTACTGCGTATTGGAGAAGCTGGGCAAGAAAAACCAGCAGCGCTTATTAATGAAACTCATTATGTTGATCTCTCTGATGTTGTAACAGATTTTGACGAATCGTTTTTCGGATCTGGAAAAATTGCTGAACTTCCAGCGATCATTAGTGCAAAAGTTGGGCGTGGCGAAACACATCTTTTAGCGGAGAAGCGAATTGGATCTCCCATTGCGCGTCCACATCAAATTTTGTGTGTTGGCCTTAATTACAGCGATCATGCTGCCGAAACCGGGCAACCGGTTCCAACCGAACCAATTATTTTTAATAAGTCCCCCAATACTTTAATTGGACCAAATGATGATGTTCTCATCCCAAAAAATTCGGTGAAGACAGATTGGGAGGTAGAACTTGCGATCGTCATTGGAAAGAAAGCCCTCTATCTCAAGGACGAAGCCGCGGCCGCCGATGCGATCGCCGGCTATACCTTGGTTAACGATGTATCCGAACGTGAGTGGCAGGTTGAACGCGGCGGCCAATGGGTGAAAGGAAAGTCCGCGCCAACATTTAATCCAGCAGGTCCCTACCTGGTGACTGCGGATGAGATACCTAATGTTTTGAATCTCAAAATGAAACTAGATATTGATGGCGTCAGTAAGCAGAATGGTTCGACCGCAACTATGTTATTTAGCCCTACCTTTGTCGTGCACTACGTTTCCCAATTCATGCAATTAGAGCCTGGCGATCTTATTAATACCGGCACTCCTCCTGGGGTTGGAATGGGTAGCAAGCCTCCTACGTATCTCAAGGGTGGAGAGACCATGACCCTTTCAATCGAGCACCTAGGAACCCAGATCCAACACGTCCGCAAGTACTAGAATTGAGTTATTGCTCGTTTAATTAGCTACTTAAAAGGATGTAGATGGTTCTCTCGTTAAATAAATTAGATATAGATTGGTGGCGCCAGGCCGCTATTTATCAGATCTATCCACGTAGCTTCAAAGATTCCAATGGGGATGGTCTTGGTGATATCAATGGCATTACCTCGAAAGTCGCTTACTTAAAATCTTTGAGTCTCGACGCTGTGTGGTTGAGCCCGTTTTATCCCTCTGCGCTCGCTGATGGAGGCTATGACGTATCGGATTACCGAAATGTGGATCCACGTCTGGGCACTCTTGAAGATTTTGATCAAATGGTCACGGCGTTGCACAACAATAATATTCGCGTTTTCGTAGATATCGTCCCCAATCATTCTTCGGATCAGCATGCATGGTTCCAAGAAGCTCTTGCTTCTAAACCTGGCTCTCGGGCACGTGACCGTTATATTTTTCGCGATGGTAAAGGTAAGAATGGTGAATTACCACCAAATGATTGGGTATCTCACTTTGCGCCATCTGCGTGGACGCGCTCAAAGAATTCGGATGGGACCCCAGGGCAGTGGTACCTGCATTTATTTGCACCCGAACAACCAGATTTCAACTGGGATAACCGCGAAGTCCAATTAGATTTCTTAAAGACGCTCAAGTTTTGGGCAGACCGTGGGGTAGATGGATTCCGCATCGATGTAGCACATGCTTTGAAGAAAGATATGAGCAAGATCAATAAGTCATATCCAAAGCTTAAAGGATTTGATATTACTGATAAAGGAAACGATATTCTCTTTGATCGCAATGAAGTCCATGAGATTTATCGCGAATGGCGTAAATTATTTGATGAATATAACCCACCCCGCGTTGCTGTTGCCGAAGCCTATGTTATGGCAAAGCGTCGCATGCTTTATGCGCGTCCAGATGAACTTGGCCAGGCATTCAACTTTGATTTATTAGTTGCTCCATATGATGCTAAGACCTTTAAAAGAATTATTACAGATAACATAAAACTAGCCAAGACCGAAGGTTCGTCGTCTACATGGGTCTTAAATAATCATGACAAAGTACGTCATGCCACGAAATATGGATTGCCAAAAAATGCAGATTTAAATCAATGGTTATTATCTGACGGTAAAGATATCCCTCTTAATCGTGCTCAAGGAAGCAAGCGTGCCCGTGCGGCAAGTATGTTAACGATGGCGCTGCCAGGGTGTGTCTATATCTACCAAGGTGAAGAGTTGGGACTCTTTGAAGTAGAAGATTTGAAGCATCAAGATTTACAGGATCCCAATTGGATTCGCAATGTCGAAATAAAGAGCCAACGTACTTTTTTTAAAAAAGAAGGTAAGACAATTAAAGGTGTCGCCGTGGTCCACACCGAGAAAGGACGTGACGGCTGTCGGGTGCCACTTCCATGGACAAGTTCGGGTCGATCCTTTGGTTTCGGTAGTGCTGATGCTCATTTGCCACAACCGTCGTGGTTTGCGGAGCACTCGGTTCAGAGTCAAACTGGAGTAAATGAATCCACCCTGGAGCTTTATCGGATGGCGTTGGCGCTGCGTGCCAAGTATCAGTCAACAGAGGAAATTGAGTGGATTAAAACTGGAGATCCTGAAGTCCTGCACTTCAAGCGTGAAAATAGTTGGCACTGTGTCATGAATTTTGGTGGGGCTACTTATACGTTGCCAGCTGGAGAGATCCTGGTGACAAGTGCTCCAATCAAGGGTCGTTCGTTGCCAAAAGATACCTGCGCATGGATTATGGCCTCCCAGTAGATTCAGTAGACGCAATTGTGGGAATAGAAGAGATATAAGATGCTGTTCTGCCCTTGAGGAGGCACTATGAAAGCAAAACTATTTGGCTTAGTTGTCACAACTCAACTTTATTTATTGACGTCAAACGTGTGGGCAGATGAAACAACGAGTCGGCCAGAGATTTCAAATATTGGTGGCGAAGACCATAGCCCCGGTGCAACATTGGTAATTGTGCTTGCGCTACTAATTATTGGCTTTGGGGTTGGATTTTTAGTTGGCCGTCGCACAAGTAAGAGGAATTAATTATGGGAAGCAAAATTTCTTATACATTTCAAGGTAAAACAGGTGAAGGTTATTTAGCGCTGCCAGATTCTGGTGCCGGTCCCATTGTCATAGTTATTCAAGAGTGGTGGGGATTGGTCGGGCATATCACCGATGTAACAGATCGATTTGCTGCTGCTGGTTTTGTGGCATTTGCTCCCGATCTTTATCATGGTCAAGCAGCGGCAGAACCAGATACTGCTAAGAAATTAATGATGGAACTTGACCTTAATCAAGCAGGTCAAGAAATTTCTAACGCTGCTAGTTATCTATTGTCGCTTCCAGAAACTTCGAGTAAGAGCGTAGGTGTGGTTGGTTTTTGTATGGGCGGCAGTCTGGCAATCTGGAGTGGTACCCTGAGTGAGAAAGTCTCAGCAACCGTTGGTTTTTACCCTGGCGCATCGTGGGAACGTCACGCTCCGGTCTGGAAAAATTATTCTGGGAAATCCACCATGATTCATTGCGCAGAAGGCGATGGAACTTCTTCGGCCCCTGGAATTCAAGAAGCAGTGCGTGAAATATCTGCGGCGGGTGGATCAGCTATCACTTTCGACTACGAAGGCACCCAGCATGCATTCTTTAACGATGATCGTCCGCAAGTTTATGCACCGATTGCTGCAGCTTTGGCTTGGGAACGTACCTTGGATTTCTTCTTCACAAAACTTAAATAAGTACTAGGTTTATGCAATGATCAAAATTGCGGTGGTCGGTGGTGGATGGCGTGCGGAATTCTATTTAAGGCTGGCAAACTCAATGCCAGATAGATTTCAACTCGTAGGTATCGTTGTCAGAAATTCTGAAACTGCTGCAAAATTATCCGCAAAATATCAGACCAAATCATATGCTTCCGTTCAAGATTTATTAAGACATGAAAAACCTGATTATGTTGTGAGCTCGGTTTCTTGGATCTCAAACCCCGGTATCTTGGAAGAACTAGTTGCGGCCAAGATTCATGTATTAAGTGAGACCCCACCGGCACCGGATACAGATGCGCTACGCAAATTATGGGCGAATGTCGGGGCATCGAACTTGGTGCAGGTGGCAGAGCAATATTTATTACTACCGGGACACGCCTCACGGATGCACGTGGTTAAAAGTGGGGCTATAGGAACTGCAACATCGGTAGAAGTTTCATCAACACACGGTTATCACGCCATATCTATGATGCGTGGATTTTTAGCTTCGGGGTATGGTCGCGCAAAAGTTAGTGCACAACAATTTGAAGCTCCATTGGTCAATCCACTGTTGAGAGATTCCTGGAATCACGACTTATCCGAGAAGAACGCAAAAACCACAATTGCCATGATCGATTTTGGAGATCATGGTTCTGGAATATATAACTTTGTAGATAACCAATGGCATAACCAGTTACGTCATCGTCGGATAGTTATCAGGGGCAGTAAAGGTGAAATTGTTGATGACACGGTAATTAGATTGGTTGATAGCCCAGCCATAGTCACTTCGCGCTTAGAGAGATATCAGTTGGGATATGACCTGAATCTAGATGGCTATGACACCGAACACATCTCATTCGATGGGAATGTGATCTATAAAAATCCTTTCATAGGCCACCGATTCATGGATGAAGAGATTGCGATCGCGACAATGATGGTCCGAATGGGGGATTGGTCGATCGGAAGCGCAGATGCTCCTTATCCACTGCGAGAAGCGTGTCAGGATCACTTAATCTCGTTAGCAATGGATCAGTCGATAGCCACAGGCGAGTCAGTGTGTACCGCGGTCGAAGCATGGTCGGATACTCTGTAGCCATGGAAGCAAAGAAGAAGTCATCCCTGTTCACCCCGAAATTTACGGGGGTTATTCTCGCTTCGATAATTCTTTCAATAGGCCTGGGTTATGGATTAAGTCTTGTTGGCCAAGGACTTGCCGCTAAAGCCGGCAACTCTGTGATTGTTACTGGTCAGGCGCGAACCAACGCCACAGCCGATAACGCAGTGTGGACGCTTAATGTTCAAGAGAGTGCGCCAACTGTTGCAAATGCTGTAACTAAAGTAGGTAAGAGTGTCATAGCTTTATCAAAATACTTAACCGATGGCGGCATTGCGGATTCTGGAATTCAGGTTGCAGGGGTAAATACCAATGCAATCAATGAATATGTAAATGGTAATCCGACTGGACGGGTGCTCTCTTATCAGGCTTATCAGAATGTCGTTGTACGTTCGACCGATGTTAATTTGATCAACAAGTTAAGTAATGGGATCGGTACCCTGTTACAGACAGGCGTCAATTTAAATAACAGCGGTCCTCAGTT
>Ga0214201_1000597_pt1 | contig 12063 bp, 11 predicted proteins | sample TroBogEpilimnion_32_FD_153039 | JGI IMG/M metagenome (GOLD analysis project Ga0214201, IMG submission 153039) | Freshwater microbial communities from Trout Bog Lake, WI - 29MAY2009 epilimnion | ecosystem: Environmental > Aquatic > Freshwater > Lake > Epilimnion/Euphotic zone | place: Trout Bog...
CGCTCCTTCGGTGAAAAACGTCTCAGAACCGTCTTTTACCGAGCCGAAGGGGTGGCTGCCCACCTCAGAATTTACAGCACTTTACGGACGCAACCTTAAGTTTAATGGAGCCAGTTAAGGCGTGTTGTTTGGTTCAAATAAAAATTTGTACGACTGATTTGGACAAATTTTTACCTGATTGCAGGGAATAGTTCAGAAATATATTTTAATTATTCATGATTCTAAGACGTTTTATTCTATAATTTGTTTTTCCTGCATAATCACCAATTATAGTGTCATAATCAATGTGACATCTGATTGTCATACTTGTCTTTAATGGTATAAAAAGTCCGGGTTCTTGCTCTGGAAGGTCAAACAGAGGGCGAGAGTCGGCACATCCGCTTAATTATTTAAGTAGATGCGTTCCACAAACAGAGATGGAGAATTCACTGTGATCAAGAACACGACATCTGTAAGCCGCCGTTCATTTCTAAAGAGCACGGCAGCTCTCGGCCTCGGTGCAGTTGCTGCACCTGCGCTGGTTTCCCGCTCCGCACTCGCCTCATCGGGCGAGCTGAACTATATGGGCTGGGCCGGTTATGACTTCAAAGACGCCTTTGCTTCGTTCACGAAAGCAACCGGCATCAAGATGAACTTCACGGAACAACCAGATAACGATACGATATTCGCTCAGGCCAAGCTCGCCATTCAGACGGGTGCGATTGACGTGATCGAGCCTACCGTTGACCGCGTGCAGTCCTACGCCGAAAACGGCCTCGTTCAGCCTTGGGACATGAACAAGATTAAGCTTGATCAGTGGGAAGCTGGCCTCGTATCCGGCCTCGCCGGCGATATGGCTACGATCGATGGCAAGCGCTTGTTCCTCCCCGGCGTTTGGGGAACGGAAGCGCTCACCTTCAATACGAAGGAAGCTCCAATGGAATATGGCAAGGCTAGCCTTGCAGACCTTTGGGATGCCAAGTTCGAAGGTAAAGTCTGCGTACGCGCCCACTCGGCACTCGCAGCACTCGGCCGCGTCATGGACGTTCAGGGCAAGCTCCCTCATCCGTTCATGGAAGGCTATAAGGACGACGCCAAGATGAAGAAGATCTGGGACGCGATCCTTGCAGAAGCGATCAAGCACAAGAAGAACATTGCACAGTTCTGGAAGGGCGAAAACGAAGCACAGGCTGGCTTCCGCACCAATGGTTGCGTTATCGGCCTGACTTGGGATTCGACCGGTTTCAACATGGGCAAGGAAGGTCCTTACTCCTACATCGCTCCTAAGGAAGGCGCGTTTGCTTGGAACCAGGGCAACATGCTCATGAAGAACGCCAAGAACGTAGAACAAGCTCACGCCTTCCAAAACTGGGTGTCGTCGGCTGAAGGTTCTGCACTTTGGGCAACGGCATTCTCGGCCAATCCGGTCGGTAAGGGCGCTGGCGCGAAGTTGGATCCTGCTGTTGCGAAGTTCTACACGAACTCGTTCCCAGGCGACGCTCTTTCGAAGCTCTGGTGGTGGCCAGTTCAGACCAGCTCCTTCTTGAAGCTGCGCGCTGAATACGCCGACAAGTTCATCGCGGCATAATCCACTAAAAATTCAAACGGCGGGTTCTCGGACCCGCCGTTTTTTTGCATAAACCTAGCGCGGCATCAGAAAGAATTCGGTCTCAAAATGAGTGAAGACGTTCATTTATCTCAAATTTGCATGGATTTCGGCAGTTTTCGCGCTGTAAATAATGTTGAAGTGACGATCAAGCCCGGTGAGTTTTTCTCATTTTTAGGCCCGTCCGGCTGCGGCAAGACGACGATCCTTCGTTTGATTTCCGGCTTTATGGAGCCGACGCAAGGTGCGGTAAAAATTGGTGGCAAGGACATGAAGGGCATTCGCCCCAATGCGCGCCCCACCGCGCTTATCTTTCAAAATTTAGCGCTTTTTCCGCTAATGCCCGTTTGGGAAAATATTACATTCGGCCTTGAGGTTCGTGGCGTGTCGAAAGAAATCCGCCGTGCGAAAGCCGAAGAATTGCTTCAGCTCGTCGATTTACATGATTCGGCCGACAAGCGCGTCAGTCAACTTTCCGGCGGTCAAAAGCAACGTGTAGCGATTGCCCGCGCTTTAGCGGTTGAACCTAAAGTCATGTTGCTGGATGAACCACTTTCGGCGCTCGATTTGAAATTGCGCCAACATATGCGCGCCGAATTGCGGGCGATCCAGAAGCGGACGGGCGTTACCTTCATCTACATCACCCATGATCAGGGCGAAGCGCTCGCAATGTCAGACCGCGTTGGTGTGATGTCGCAAGGCGTCTTGCAGCAGGTCGCCACACCGCAGGAAATTTATAACAATCCGGTCAACGGCTTTGTTGCCTCGTTCGTTGGTGAAAATAATGTGATTGCCGGCAAGGTTACCTCGGTATCCGGGGGCATGGCACAGTTTGAAACAGCCAAGGGTTCATTCCAAGCCAAGCTTGACGCAGCCGTTGGCATGGGAGACGAGGCAAAGCTCTTTGTTAGACCCGAATTTTGCTCACTTCGTCCAGCGAATGAAGCAAAGGTTAATTCGATTCCCGTTGAAGTTAACGAAATTGCCTTCGAGGGAAATTTTGTGAACGTGTTTGTTCGCGATCAAGCGGGCGATACGCATATGGTTCAGATGCAGAATGATCCATCGGTTCCGCCACCTGCACCGCATACGGCCTGCCAGATGGTCTTCAATCCTGAAAGCTGCATGATCTTATCCGAAGCGGCCACCTCCCGGCACGGACACTGAGAGGTAGCGGAAGATGCAGGAACTCATTCGGCGATACGGGATTAGTTTATCAGTGATGATGGCCGCTATGACGGCCTTTTGGTTGCTCGCGCTTGTCGTAATTCCAAATCTTGTGCTCTTTAAGTTCTCGTTTCGGCTCTATCTTCCCGTCGATCAATTGGGCGGACCGAATGATGTGTATACGCTGAAAAACTACGTCACGTTTTTTAACAGCCCTATTCACATCAACGTCTTTTTCTTGACGATTTTGTACAGCAGCTTGGTGACGATTATCTGCCTCGCCATTACTTACCCCCTCGCCTATATTTTGGCGAAGGTTTTAAAGCCAACGGATACGGCGACGTTTTTTCTCGTCTTGCTTATTCCTTTGTGGGTCAGTGAAATTTTGCGTTCTTTTGCATGGTTTATTATTTTGTCGATGCAAGGTCCGCTAAACGCCATTCTCACGGGCATCGGTCTGATTGATAAGCCTATCCGCTGGATATCCGGCTTCCAATCGGTCGTGATCGGTCTGGTTTATGCCTATATCCTCTTTATGTTGTTCCCCATTTACAATGCGATCCAAGCGCTCGATACAAACCAAATCGAGGCATCGCAGGATCTTGGCGCATCAACATGGCGTACGCATTGGCGGGTTGTTATACCGCATGCGAAACCCGGTATCGCATCAGGCTGCGTGATGGTCTTCATGCTTTGCGCGGGATCGGTTGTCGTGCCGACAACCCTCGCATCGACCAATTCACGCTGGTTTACCGAAATCATTCAGCAATGGATGTTTGAAGGGCTGGATTGGAATGTTGGCTCTGCCTACGCATTCTTATTGTTAGCGCTGTGCATTCTGTTCGTTAGCCTCGTCATGCGCGTCCTTAATGTGCGCCTCGTCGATATAGCAAAGTAAGGGGCCGATGATGAATTCCCAAACCTTCGCTAAAATCACCATGCGGGTCTACCTCGCTTTATTCCTCGCCTATATGTTGCTGCCTTTGGCAATCATGGGTGGCGCAGGCCTTAACAATACGCGGTTCCCATCCGTTTATCCGTGGGTTGGTATAACCGATCGCTGGTTCATCGATTTGTGGAATGACCAACGGATGTGGGGTTCCGTTCGGAACACAACATGGGTTGCCCTGGCCGTGGTCTTCATCTCCGTTCCCATTGGAACGGCAGCCGCCATTTTGTTGAACAGCGTCAAACCGAAAGTGCGTTCCTTCCTCTACGGCTTTATGGTGGCACCTATTTTAACACCGGGCGCCGTTATCGGCATTTCGACTTTGCTGTTCTGGAATAGCTTTGGCGTATCGGCGGGTCTCTATCTGTCGGTTTTAGGGCAGGTTTCCTTCGTTGCTGCTTACGTCATGCTGCTCGTGCTCGCGCGTTTGCAAAGCTTTGATCCTGGCCTCGAAGAAGCGGCTCTTGATCTGGGTGCAAGCCATGGCCAAGTCATTCGCCGCATCCTCGTGCCACATCTTTATCCGGCTATTGGCGCTGGCGCGATCATCGCGTTTTTTCAGTCGGTTGAAAACTTTAACGTCACATTGTTTACGCGTGGAAATTCCGACACGCTGACCGTTTATGTCGGCTCGAAAATTCGCTCAGGTATCACGCCAACGATCAATGCATTGGCGCTATTGCTGATCGTCGTGACCGTCATTTGCGCGGTCACCTACGAAGTGTTGCGGCGTAGAGCTGAAAAGCGCGCTGCTGCGCTGGTCGTAGCGGAAGATTAAAAAACGGCGCTTTCAACGATTAGGTTGAAAGCGCCATTTAAAACCGTTCAATTTAGTTCTCTTGCAATCCCATTAAGGGCATGGATTGCAATAGGTGTGGTGGATGGCATTAATTTTCGCCTCCAGCTCCGGTGTCATCTCAATCTTAATCGAAGCGATGGCAATTTTAAGCTGCTCCATTGTTGTGGCACCAATGATATTGGCACCTAAAAATGGCCTCGAATTGACAAAGGCTTGCGCCAAATCTTCAGGGCGCATGCCCGCTTCCTTCGCCAAGGCGACATAGGCCTTAATGGCAAGCTCGGCATTCGGCGTCTGATAGCGCTGACCGCGATTAAAGAGGGTCGTGCGTGCGCCCGCCGGACGGGCTCCATCTAAATATTTTCCCGTGAGATAGCCTTGGGCAAGCGGCGAAAACGCCAAGAGGCCGATTTCCTCCCGCATCGAGACTTCACCCAATGCCGTCTCATAGGTACGGTTCAGTAAATTATAGGCATTTTGAATGCTCGCCATTCGCGGCAAGCCGTGCTTCTCGGAAAGTGCGAGATAGGTCATGGTGCCCCAAGCGCTTTCATTTGATAATCCAACGTGACGGACTTTGCCTTCTTTGACGAAGGTGCCGAGCGTTTCGAGGATCTCAAGCATCGAATTTTCTTGGCCTTGATAGGCCTCAAGTTTGAAAGCGGTTGGATTGGAACCCCACGGCATGGGGCGGTCCGGCCAATGCAATTGATAGAGATCGATGTAATCCGTTTGAAGGCGACGAAGACTGTTTTCAATCGCTTCGCGCATTTGGGCAGGCGTCTGCTCGACGTTGGAGCCATCTTTGCGAAGCCAGTTCATAGCACCCCGTCCCGCCACCTTGGACGCGAGAATGACTTTATCGCGATTGCCGCGTGCCTTGAACCAATGGCCAATCATCGTCTCGGTGCGGCCTTGGGTTTCAGCTTTAGGCGGAATGGCATACATCTCGGCGGTGTCGAAAAAATTCACGCCTTGGGTAAGCGCATAATCCATCTGCTCGAACGCATCGGCCTCGGTATTTTGTTCACCCCACGTCATTGTCCCGAGACAAATGGTAGATACATCAAGGCCGGTACGGCCGAGCTTGCGATACAGCATAAACTTATTTCCCCATAGACTATGGAACTGGATGGAGCGCGCTAGCTATCGGCGCAGCGTGACACTGGCATGTCAGAGATTATGGAAGCTTGGCAAGGAAATCTTCAATCAATGGAACGGTTAGACTGACTATTTTTTGTACTCCTGCGGCATTAGGATGCAACCCATCCTGAAGGGAAAGGTCGGCATGGCCGGCGACACCGTCCAAAAAGAAGCCGTATAGAGGCAGATTAAATTCATGTGCCAAATCGGGGTAGATTGAATCGAATGCGGCCACATAATCCGGTCCGAAATTGCGCTGCGCCTTCATTCCCATCAACAGAACAGGAATTTGACGGGCTTTGAGGCGGATTAAAATCTCGCGTAAATTATTCCGTGGAATTGCCGGATCGAGGCCGCGCAACATGTCATTGGCACCAAGTTCCAACATAATTCCAGACACTCCTTCCGGAATCGTCCAGTCCAATCGCGCTAATCCATCCGCCGTCGTATCACCGGACACGCCGCCATTGATCACGACAACCGCATGTCCTCGCGCTTTTAATTCACGTTCCAAAACGGCAGGAAAGCCCTGATCTTGAGGCAAAAGATAGCCGGCGGTGAGGCTGTCACCGAAAGCCACCAGCGTTAATGGTTGAGCACGTGCCGCCATGTGGTGCCCCGAAATAAGGACAATAAAAACGCCGATCGCGACACTTCGTCTAGCCTGCAACAACCGACGAACAATAGCCAAAGCGACTCGGGATACATATGTAAGCTTCATCACACCAAGATCGGGATTTTCAACGGAATGGTCAAGGCAATCGAAATCAGGGATTTACACGTGACGCTTGGCCGCGAGGCATCAAGGGTCCATGTCCTTAACGGGGTAAACCTGTCCATCGCTGCTGGCGAAGCTGTTGGTTTGGTTGGCGCATCGGGTTCAGGCAAATCGACGCTGTTAATGGTCATGGCCGGGCTGGAACAGGCGGAAAAAGGCCAGGTTCTTGTGGCTGGTGAAGATTTCACCACCATGAATGAGGATTCGCTCGCGCGCTTTCGCGGTAAACATATCGGAATTGTTTTTCAGTCATTTCACCTTATCCCGACCATGACGGCCTTAGAGAATGTTTCGGTCCCTCTTGAGCTTGCCCATCATTCCGATCCGTTTGGCCGAGCCGAGCAAGAATTAAAGGCCGTTGGACTGTCGCACCGGTTACATCACTTTCCAGCTGAATTATCCGGCGGTGAGCAACAACGCGTCGCCCTTGCCCGGGCCATGGCGCCCGATCCAACCCTTCTCTTCGCCGACGAGCCAACAGGCAATCTCGACGAAGCGAATGGATTGGCGATCGTCGATCTCCTTTTTGCATTAAAGCGGGAACGACAGACGACCTTGGTGCTTGTGACGCACGATAGTGGATTGGCCGCGCGTTGCGACAGAACTATTCGATTGCGTTCTGGGCATATCGACGCATGACCCGATTTTCATTCGTCTCTTTTCGGTTAGCCTTCCGAAATTTACGCCAGGGGCTTCGTGGCTTTGGAATTTTTCTGGCTTGTATCGCCTTAGGCGTGACCACGATTGTGGGCATTGAATCGCTCTCACGTTCATTGGCGGATGGCCTTGCAGCCGAAGGCCGAACCATCCTTGGTGCCGATATTTCACTGTCGCGCATGCATCGCCCTGCAACAGATGCCGAACAAACGATTTTCTCTCACATTGGCCAAGTGAGCGAAATCGCTAGCCTCCGTGGCATGGCGGTTTCCGATCAAGGGGCAGCGCTTGTTGACATCAAAGCCGTCGATGAAAACTATCCTTCCATTGGCGCTATCGAACTCGACCCTCTACAGTCGGTCAACGCTGCACTATCCTTTCAGGATGGAGCCTTTGGAGCCATTGCCGACCTCGCTCTTTTTTCTCGTTTGGATTTAAGACCCGGAAGCATCATTAAGGTTGGCGATGCAAAAATCCGTCTTTCGGCTATTCTTGTTTCTGAACCCGATCGCATCGGCAGCGGCTTAACGTTTGGGCCCCGTTTGGTCTTGTCGCCTGCAGCTTTGAACGCCTCGGGACTTGTGCAACCTGGAAGTCTTGTGCGCTACACCTACCGCCTTCTCGTTCATGATGGCAAGAACGACGATATGGCCATCCGTGACAAAGTTGCATTGCTCACACATACACTTTCGGACAGTGGCTTTGAAATTAGAAACCGTTTGAATGCCTCACCCCAATTGAGCAAGAATATTGAACGTTTCACACAGTTTCTGACCTTTGTTGGACTAACTGCGCTTATTGTCGGCGGAACGGGCGTTGCGAATGCCGTCAGCGCCTATTTAGATCGTCGTCGAAACAGTATGGCGATATTGAAAGCGCTTGGTGCCAGCGCAACGACCGTGTTTACAATCGCTTTCATTGAAATCATCGGACTAGCCATCGTCGGTATATTTTTCGGACTTGTCATCGGCGCGGCATTACCTTTTGTGGTTACCTATTTAGCTGCACCGCTCTTGCCCTTCCCGCTTGAACCGAAGCTCTATGGTGGCCGGCTCTTTATCGGTGCGCTTTATGGAATTCTGACGGCAATTACCTTTTCGTTGGGACCGCTTGGACGTGTCCACGATATTCCGGTAGCGGCACTTTTTCGGGATGCGGTAGCAGACGATAAATCTTGGCCAAGATTGCGATATCTCTTAGGGGCTATCGCCGCAGCTATGGCGCTTTCGGGTGCCGTTATCTTTTTTTCGTTTGATCGATTTCTCGCATCAATGGGCGTTGTAGGTACTCTTATTGCCTTTGTTGTCTTACGACTTGTCGCCTCCGTTATTATGGCGCTGGCCAAGCGACTGCCCCGTCCTAAAAAGACAGAGTTTAGATTGGCATTGAGCAATATTTATCGACCTGGCGCGCTTACCCCTTCGCTTGTTTTGTCACTGGGCCTTGGCGTGACTCTGTTGGTCGCCATCAGCTTGATCGACGCCAATATCAGCCGACAACTCACCAAAAGCCTACCCGAGCGTGCGCCGAGCTTTTTCTTCATCGATATTCCCGGGCGCGATCTCAAACGATTTGATCAATTCCTTCACGGTGCAGCGGGCGATGCAACCATCGTGCATGTACCCATGCTCCGCGGCAGAATAACCGAACTCAAAGGCGTAAAAGCCGAAAATGCAAAATCCTCGGAGGATGCGAGCTGGGTATTGGAGGGCGACCGCGGTATAACTTTTTCTGACCGTGTTCCGGAGGGATCAACCCTTGTCGCCGGAGATTGGTGGTCGGCAGACTATAAAGGACCGCCTCTCGTCTCACTCGAGGCGGATATTGCCAAAGGGCTTGGCTTACATCTAGGTGACGAGATTAGCGTGAATGTGCTCGGACGGACGATGACGGCAACCATCGCCAATTTAAGGCGCGTGGACTGGCAATCCATGGGTATTAATTTCGTGATGGTTTTTTCGCCGAATACGTTTTCGGGCGCACCTGCTTCCTACCTGGCAACACTTACGTCGAAGGGGGGAGGCGACGCGAAAAGCGAGGCGGCGCTTCTCAATCAATCCGCTAGGGCTTTTCCGGCGGTGAGTGCCATTCGGGTTAAAGAAGCGCTGGATGCGATCAACGAATTGGTGGCCAAACTCGTACTCGGCATAAGAGGAGCCAGTGCGATAACCGTTGTAGCGGGCATTCTGGTGCTTGCCGGCGCCTTGGGCGCGGGCCAACGCAATCGGATTCGCGATGCGGTTATTCTCAAAACCCTTGGCGCGACAAGAAACCGCCTATTGCTCTCCTATTGCATGGAATATGGATTTATAGGATTTGCAGCGGCTCTGTTTGGCCTATTGGCGGGTACCGGTGCAGCTTTTGCGGTTGTCGTTTTCGCGATGAAATCCGGGTTCGTCTTTGCAACGCTCCCAGCTATCGGGACAATGGTTCTGGCCACGGCAGCCACCGTTCTCATCGGGCTTATTGGAACGTGGCGGGTTTTGGACGAAAAGCCCTCCGCGCATCTCAAAGGCCAATAAATTGAACACGAAAGACCTTTTTCAGCGTGCTCTTGTTTTTGCCATGATCTGACCTCATATTCTCAGTGTTCCGCGGGTAATGCCCCGTCGGAAAATGACTCCGTTTCCAAAAGGGAAAGAAAATGTCTAATTTTGATCGCAACGCGACCGTCTGGGGCCCAACTGGTGCCCGTATTGGCTCGGCGGAATACGATCTGGGCCTAAGGTCCTATATGCTTGGTATTTATAACCACATGACGCTAGCGCTCGGTATTTCGGCGCTGGTTGCATGGGGCACGTTTATGGCGGCTGTAACATCAGAGCCGACGGCTTATCGTATCGCATCGGAGATGTACCTCACCGATATCGGTGCTGCGATTTACCTTTCTCCGCTCAAGTGGATCGTGATGTTAGCCCCGCTCGGCTTTGTGATGTTCATGTCGTTTAGCCTAAACCGCTCCTACCAGACGCTGCTGACGACATTTTGGGTGTTTGCCGCTGTAATGGGCATCTCCCTGTCGACGGTCTTCCTCGTGTTTAAGATCGGTAGCGTGGTGCAGGTCCTGTTTATGACGGCGGCCACCTTCGGAGCCTTGTCGCTTTATGGCTACACAACGCGCCGTAGTCTTTCGGCGATGGGTACGTTTATGATGATGGGCCTGTTCGGCATCATTATCGCGAGCGTGGTAAACATTTTCGTTCAGAGTTCGGCTTTGCAATTTGGTCTGAACGTCTTGGGCATCTTGGTTTTTGCAGGCCTGACGGCCTGGGATACCCAGCGCTTGAAGGATCAATATGACGAAGTCGTCGGCGACGCAGAGCTCGTTGGTAAAGTATCGGTCATGGGAGCTTTGACGCTCTATCTCGACTTTATCAATATGTTCCAGTTGTTGCTGCAGCTGTTTGGTCAGCGCAATAACGACTAATCGAACGATAACTCGAATAGAAAAAGCCCCGGTGAAAGCCAGGGCTTTTTGTTTTAGACGACCAATCGAACCGGCTTTTCCAACACGGCCAATACGCGGGCAAGCTCATGACCGCGCTTTAAGATCTGGCCTGCCGCAGAAACGACCGAATATGCGCCCTGCTTCCGAGCAAATTTCGGGTTCTTTTCGATCCTATATAAGGGATATTCCGTCGAGCGGCGAAAGACGGAGAAGACCGCACGGTCTTTCAAAAAATCCATCGCATAATCACGCCACTCACCATCAGCGACTTTGCGTCCATAAAGACTGAGCAAGGCGTTAAGTTCAAATCGATCAAAAGTAATCTGGGGTGCCAAAGGAGCCGGATTGGGCAAAGGCTGGGCGGGTGCTGACGCCCTATTGTCGTGGCGCAATGGAACGATCGTGGCAGGTGCACTATTTTCCTGACTATCTGTCACCGAGCGTCCTCCGATTCACCTTCATTCGACCAACCGGTAGAAATTCGACCATAAAAATACAGCCTAAGTCAAATGTCATGATTTTGCCGCAGACTCGTCGTTTAATCGCCCTAGTAAACATAGATGGTGATTCTCGACGCCGATGGCTTTGCGCCACCGACACCACTGCCCCCCAGCTGTAAGGGGCGCATAGAAAGGCTATCGGCTCGTCCCTGATTGTTTTCCCCGACTAGGCCTGGTGCGTAAGCATCAGGCCTTTTTTCTAATTCAGGCCCGCTGTCGCGAGAGCCGAGCTTTGCTGCATGGTTACGCGATCGACCGAAAAGCCTTCAATCGCCTCATTAAACAAACGATAAAAATTCAACTCGGCATTCAGGTGCAAAAAGACGCCTCCGAGACCAATCGCAGCGCGATCCATAAAGACGAACTCACGCGGTACGGTTACCGGTCCCTTTTCTTTTAATGCCTGATGCACGGTGAACGCTTCTTTGCGGCCATATTCGCCAGGAGCTACACCGTCGGCAACCGTGCGTTTCCTATCATCCAAAAGGGGGCCATAAATAAACCGCGCCCAAAGATTGAGGATCTCAATTAAATCCTTGTGTAATCCCTTAAAGCCCCATGTCTCATAGGCGTGAACAATCCGCGCCTGATCATCCTCTAAAAGTCCGCGATATAGATCAACAACGCCGCCGACAAAGAAAGGAGGGAAAATACGGATGCAGCCATAATCCAAGAGGTTAATTCCGCCAGCTACACCGTCCCGCTCGAAGACTGTGTAATTGCCGAGATGCGGATCGCCATGGATGACGCCGTGATGGCTGAAAGGAAGCCACCAAGCCTTAAACATCGCCGTCGCAAGCAAATTGCGCGTTTCAGCATCAGACTGTTTAAACGATAAAAGCGGCTTACCTTCGAGCCATTGCATCGATAGCAATCGGCCGGTTGAAAGCTCGGGATGAGTGCGTGGTACGTTTACGAGTGGCTCATTCACAAGAATAGAATGGTGGTCTCAAGGATCTAATGCAACGAGAGCGGTGAACGCTTCATTCGGTGTGTGGTAATTTAAGACACGTCTTGGTCTGCCGTTCAAGCGATCC
>Ga0214201_1000599_pt1 | contig 12055 bp, 9 predicted proteins | sample TroBogEpilimnion_32_FD_153039 | JGI IMG/M metagenome (GOLD analysis project Ga0214201, IMG submission 153039) | Freshwater microbial communities from Trout Bog Lake, WI - 29MAY2009 epilimnion | ecosystem: Environmental > Aquatic > Freshwater > Lake > Epilimnion/Euphotic zone | place: Trout Bog...
AAACATCGGTTGACGCTATCGTCGTCGATCGGCGCGATTCTCGATGCGGACGACGGCGCGATCACGGACGTCTCGTGGGATGGCCCAGCCTTCAAGGCGGGTCTCACGGAAGGCATGCAGATCGCCGCGGTCGACGGGATGGTGTACACGGAGGATCGGCTGATCGACGCGCTGAAGGCCGCCAAGGGCACGGCAGCACCGGTGGAGTTGATCGTCCGGCAGGGCGACAGCATGCGCGTGGTCGCGCTCGATTATCACGAGGGACTGCGGTATCCGCATCTGATCCGGGACGGTAAGACGCCGGCCCGACTCGATGACATCCTGAAGCCCCGCAAGTGATCCGACCCTGCTAAAGTGATGCGTCCATTCGTGGACCGCCCGGGGGGGTGGGGGTGGGCCGCTCCGTTCGCGGAGCGGCCCGTCCGACACGGCGTATCGAGACAGGCTCGCGACCGCGCGACGCGCCCAGCGCGATGACCGCCGGGTCGTTGGGTGAGCAACCAACGCCCCCGCGGCGCGCAGCGACGCGACGGAGAGGGGGAGTCATGAGCAATACGAGATTCGTAGGTTGGCGTGCGGCGTTCGCCGGGTTCGCGCTGGCAGGGCTAGTGGCGGCCGCGGCCGCGAGCGCCGAGGAAATTGTCGTCAATGCCGGCGGGCCAACCACCCCGCTGCCACACTTCTGGGAACGGATGGTCGGCTCCGGCCGTGCAGTGCTCGCGCTGCGGGACGATTACCGACGCGACTTGCGTGCGGTGCACGAGGTCACTGGGGCTCAGTACGTCCGTTTCCATAACATTTTCGCCGACGAAGTCGGTGTCTACACCAAAGACAAGAAGGGCAACGACGTCTGGAACTTTTCCTACGTCGATCAGATTTACGACGGGCTGTTAGAGCTCGGCGTAAAGCCGTTCGTAGAGCTCTCGTTCATGCCCACGAAGATGTCGTCCGATCCGAACCTGAAGTTTGGTTTTTGGTACGGCCCGAATCACGCCCCACCGAGCTCCTACGCGCGTTGGGAGGAGTTGATTCATCGCTTCGCCGAGCACTTGGTCGAACGGTACGGCATTGACGAAGTGTCGAGCTGGTACTTCGAAGTGTGGAACGAACCGAACATCGGTTTCTGGGCCGGCATGCCGCACAAGTCGACCTATTACGAACTGTACGAGCACACCGCCCGTGCCTTGAAAGCCGTCAACCCTCGATTCCGCGTCGGCGGTCCGTCGACAGCGCAGGCGGCCTGGGTGGGCGAGTTTCTGACCTACATGGCGAAGAAAGGGGTGCCCGTCGACTTCGCCTCGACGCACGTCTACGCGAACGACACCGCGGACAACGTCTTCGGCACGAAGGAGATGATTCCTCGCGAGGACATGGTCTGTCGGGCGACGAAGAAGGTGCACGACGAAATCGCCGCCTCGCCGCTGCCGAAGACGCCGTTCGTGATGAGCGAGTTCAACGCGAGCTACGCCAACGAACCGGACGTCACCGACTCGATCTACATGGGCCCTTGGATCGCGCACATGGTCCGCGCGTGCGCGGGCACAGTCGACGACATGAGTTACTGGTCGTTCTCGGACGTGTTCGAGGAGCAGGGGGTGGTGAAGACCCCGTTCTACGGCGGCTTCGGTCTTGTGGCGGAACGCGATATCCCAAAGCCCGCCTTCAATGCGTTCGCGTTGTTGCATCGCTTGGGCGACGCACAATTGGCCGTGAATTCCGACTCGGCCCTCGCGACGCGTCGATCGGACGGCGGGGTGACGCTGGCCCTGTGGAACTACGCCGCGCCCGATGGGATCGGCGAGACCTACCACGGGCCGAGCGCGGGTCCGCGGCCGGTGAAGCATTTTTCGGTGCGCGTGGACGGCGTGGCGCCGGACGCCACCGTCCGGCTGTCACGCGTGGATGCCGATCACGGCAACGTCGTTGCCACCTTCGATCGCATGGGGCGGCCGCCGTTCCCCTCACGGCAGCAGATTGCCGCGTTGCGCGCGGCCGCGACACTGCCCCCGGCCGAGGAGACGCACCTCGCCGGTGGGCGTATTGAGCTTGAGGTGCCGACGCACGGCTTGTGGCTCTTGGAAATCGCGCACTGACGGGTTCTGTTCGCGCCCGAGGGGTTGCCTTGGGCGCGCGCGGATGCGGTCCGACATGCACAGAGGATCCCCACGCGGGATAATGGGTGCCCCGACGCTGTCCGTCGGCCGGAGAACCGTGATGCGTCGTCTGCTTTTCACCCTGATTCTGCTCGCAGGCACGGCCCCCGTCTGGGCCAAACCCCACGTGTGGGCGGTTTTCGGGGACGTGCCGTACGGACAGTCGGCGTCCGACACGGTCGAATTCGATGCAATGCCGGGCTTCATCGCGTCCATACAGGCCGATCGCGCCGTGGCGGGCGCCATACACCTCGGGGACATTCATTCGGGGAAACAGCCGTGCACGCAGGCCTACGATCGGGCCGTTTTTGCGCTGTTCCAACGCTTCACGATTCCGCTGATCTACACGCCCGGCGACAACGAATGGATGGATTGCCACAAACGCGGCGAGGGCGGTGGCACCTGGAACCGTGACCGGCAAGCGATCGACTACGTGACCGACGACCACGGTGAGTTGGTGGACTTTGCGGGGGGCGATCCGCTCGAAAACCTGTCGCTCGTGCGGCAAATCTTCTTCGCGAACCCCGGGCATACCCTCGGTCGCGACACGGTCGTCATCAGCCAAGCGCGCGGTAGCGCCGGCGGTGCGGCGGACGATGCGGAGTTTGTCGAAAACGTGCGGACTGTCGACGATGGCGTGGTCTACGCCTTCGTGAACATTCCCGGCGGCTCCAACAATGGGGAGGATCCGTGGTACGGAGCCCCCGAGCCTAGCCGTCGGCAGCGCCACGAGATCGCCGCGCGCACCGGCGCGACGGTGCGTTGGATCGACGCGGCGTTCGCCCACGCCCGCAGTAGCGGCGCACGGGCCGTGGTCATCGGCACTCAAGCGGACCTGTGGGATACCGACGAGCGCGGCCCGGCGCACGTGGCGGCCTACGAGCCGTACGTGCAGGCGATCGCGGAGGGAGCGAAGCGCTTCGGGCGGCCGGTCCTCCTGCTCGTCGGCGACTCGCACGTGTATCGCTCGGACAACCCGTTCGAAGACGGCGCGCCGTGCGTTATGGAGCCTGCGCCCGGTGAACCCGCGGTGGACTGCATGGCGGATGCGGCCCGTGCGCATCTAGGCTATCACGTGCCGAATATTCATCGCGTTGTGGTCCACGGCAGTTCATTGCCGCTGGAGTGGTTACGGTTGACCGTCGATTTGTCGAAAAATGCGCCGGCGAGCGCGTCGGCGTTCGGTCCGTTTGCCTGGACGCGGCAACATCCGTAAGTCATCGAACGTCGCCTCCGCGCCGTCGTTCGTCGTTAGCCGTAACTCAGTCAGGAGGCCTAGCATTCCCGTGTCCCCCATGGACCCGATCGAAACCGTGACCCTCACCCGGGACGGGCAACTGCTCGTGGCCGAGATACTGCCGTATGCGCCGGCCTACGCGGCTGATTTTCGTGACCTCAACATGGCGTGGTTGCGCCGGTATTTTAAGGTTGAGCCGATCGATGAGGAGGTGCTCTCCCAGCCCGAGCGCATATTGGCAGCGGGCGGTGCGATTCTGTTTGCGCGCGTTGAGGGGACCGTTGTCGGAACGGTGGCGCTGCTGCCGTCCGGTGAGCGCCGTTACGAATTATCCAAGATGGCAGTGAGCCCCGCGTGGCAAGGGGTGGGTTTAGGTCGTGCCCTGCTGTCGGCCATGATTCGGGTGTATCACGCGCTCGGCGGCGAGCAGTTGTTTCTCGAGAGCAATCACCGCTTGGTGCCCGCACTTCAGTTGTACGAATCGGTGGGCTTTCGCCACGCTCCGCGCCCGGAAGGGCCGTCGCATTACGAACGGGCCGACGTCTATATGACCTACGATGCGGGCGTGCGCTAATGGGGATGGCGAGCCCCGTCGCTCGGCGCGGATCCGACGGCCCGACCTGCTCGCAGTCTGGTACGCTATAACCCATAGAGGGCGCCCGTAGCTCAGTTGGATAGAGTACTTGGCTTCGAACCAAGTGGTCGGAGGTTCGAATCCTTCCGGGCGCGCCATTTCTACGCGGTTTTTTCTGTACGTCAAACCCATCGATTTGATCGGTGTGCACCGTTCACCCGCGGTGCCGGCGCGTTCCGCGTGTTAACTAACCCGTGATTTCGGCAACGTTCTCCGCGAGCCAGATGGCCAAGGCATCCTCCGACAGATCACCGGACGCGAGCGATTCGATCATCACGGCCATTTCTGCTTCGTCGGCTCGTATTTCTTGGCCGTTCATTTGCAGGAAGACGTCCATCACGGCCAGCGCGACCCGCTTGTTTCCGTCTGGAAAGCAATGACCTTTAGCGAGTGCGTGTCCGTAACTGGCTGCAGCGCGCGTCAACGTGAGGAGTGACGCCGTGTCGTGCCACAGGTGCTGAGGGCTAGCGAACGCGCTGTCGAGTTGCGATGAACGCGCGGAACGCTGAAGGCCCCCGTGCTCGCCAATTAACTTCGCTTGCATTGCCTCAACGGCCCGCGACGGCACCCAGTGGAGCTACGACGGCCGCACGCTACTTCGCTAAGCGTTGCAGGGCATTCCTGAACTTGCGGCGCGTCCGCCCGAATGCCTTCATGGCGATCTCGAACGTTGGGTCATCGCGCGTCAAGCGAGCACCATCGCCATCGGCCACGACATGCAGCACATCGCCCGCAGTGACATGCAGGTGGTCAGCGATGTCCTTCGGCAGGATCAGGCCGACGGAATTACCCATTTTGCGAAGTCTGATCGTGGTGGACACATCATGCTCCCTAAGGTCGTCAACATCGAACGCCTACCCGTGTCGCCATCGCGTGCCCGCCAATGCGTCAGTCGCGCCAGGTGGCTTTCGCGAGCCGGACGAAGTTCCCCTGAAACAGGTAATCCAAGCGTCGGGCGGAGTGGCCACGCCGCTGCAGCAGGCGGTACAACTGCGCGAACTTCTGCGGTCCTGCCAAGTCGGGTAGGAACGGCACGATGTCATCGCGCTCGCCGGTGGCCGACACGCCCGCTGCGCGGCGCGCCGCGACTTCCGCGCGAAGGCTCTCCCGATACGCCGTCATGTCATCGATCGCCGGCACCACCCCGTCCGTGCCGATCCCCACGTGTTCTTCACCGCACACATGCCAGGCATGTTCGATGTGCGCGATCAAATCGTCGGCGGTGGGTTGCCGGCCGATGGCGAGGAACGGCATGAAGTAAATGCCGACCAGACCGCCACTGTCGGCAACACCACGCAACTCGGTATCGGTTTTATTACGGGGCAGATCGGCCACGGCGCGACAGCCGGTATGACTTAAGAACAGCGGGTGTCGCGCCACACGGATGGCATCGAGGCACGTCTGCTCACCGCTGTGACTGAGATCAACAAGGCCGTGCGCTGCTTCGATGGCCGCGACCATCGCGCGGCCCGTCTCCGTCAGGCCGCGGTTCTCGGCCACCATGGAGCCGTCACCGAGTTGATTGCGGACGTTGTAAGTCAACTGAAAGACCCTTACGCCGCCGCTCACAAATTCTTGAACGCGTGCGGGATCGGTCCCCAGCATGGCGCCGTTCTGAAAGCCCAAAATAACGCCGAGTCGTCGCTGCTGCCGACACACCGTCAAATCGCGTACGTGTTGCACCAAGCGCAGATCCGGGTGACCCGCGATCAACGTCTGCCAGCGAGCGAGGTCACGCACCGTCGTCTCGTACGGATCCTCCGGTCCCATCACATAGCCGATCGTTTGGTTGAACGCGTACAAGCCGCTGGCGTAGGCGTCGCGCACGGCGCGGGCATCGATCCCGTAGGTCGGCGGGCCGTCGGGCGTCGCACTGTTGGGATTGGAAATCCCGCCCAAGAGATCAATGGTGGCCGGCGGCCATCGTGGCGAAGCGATCGCGACATCGCTGCCGAACACAGCGGCGGCGGCACTGACCTGCAGGAACTGACGGCGGTTCATGGGCGTCCTTGGGTGGGCGGCGTGTCGGGGGTCGAACGATCGCCCGCACGGTCGGGTACCTCGCGGCCGCGATGCACGACGCGATCCAGACTCTCAAGGTGCGCAAGGTCACGCCCCGGGTCCGCCCGCAGGAACAGGAAATCGGCGGTGTAGTGCGCGGCGATCCGACCGAGCGTGTCGCCCGCGCCGAGAGCGGCCGCTGACCCCTCGGTGGCCGCGCGTAACGCGGCGGCGGGCGTCAGCCCCACATCGTCGACGAGCGCGTGCAATTCGTCGTACAGGGCGGGTGTCGTCTGTCCGTCCGGCACGTCGTGATCGGTGCCGGCGGCGAGGGGCACACCGAGCGCCACGAGGCGTCCGGTGAGCGCCGCGGCCAGCTGTCGCGTACAGCCGCGACGGCCCGCCGGTAGGTGTGTGGGGTACACGGTGACCGTGGCGTCCAAGACCGACCCGGCGGCGGCGAGGGCGCGCCCGTACGCCGCAATCTGCGGATCGGCGAGGTCGAAGGTGGTGTAATCCGGTTCGTCTGCGTGGCCGTAGCGCTGCTTCTGCGGCTCCAAGACGGCCCGGGCGAGCATACAGACGTGCGAGACGGAGGTCGCGCCGACCGAATCCCACGGCGTCGCCGGATACACCGCGAGATGGGTCCAGACCGGAAAGTGAGCGTCGTGGGCAGCCGCGATCAGCCCGCGGACGGTCTTGGCCGGGAGATTGGCGTAGATCTTCAGACCGCTCGCGCCCGACCCCTCCGCCAACGCGACCACGCGCGGCAGGTCATCACCGGGGACGACGGCGTGCATCCACGGCGCCGTTCCGGGCTCGAGCCCGACGCTCGCCGCGTGGGTACGCGGGTCTGAAAAGAAGTCGGCCCCGGCGACCAGTGCGCTGTAGCGTATGTCCGGGCTCGCGATCTCATGGGCGAGGCCCTCGCGTTGCAGTTCGCCGAGCAATCGGGCGTCGCCGGCCATGTCGCGAACCGTGGTCACGCCGCCGTACAGCTCGCGCGCGAGGTCCTGCCGCGCGCGCCGCAGTCCCGGTTCGGTCGCGTGGTGGGTGTGTGCGTCGATCAGTCCCGGCAGGATGACACGATCGGCCACCGAGACGGTGACAGCACCGGCCGGTTGCTCATTGATCGCTGTCGGCGTCGCCACCGCGACCGATGTGATCTGCGTGCCGGTGACCGTGACGATCAGCGGTTGATCGGCAAACGCATCCCAGAGCCGCGACCCGTAGGACGCACGCGCGCCCACGTAACGGGTCGTTGCGATCCCTGACGCCGCGTCCTGCGCCCCCGCGGCCGCGGCCCACAGGGCCAGCCCGACGCCGATGGCGCTGCCGCAACGCACGGCGCTTACCGGCGGGAGGCGCCGGGGGATTCGAGGCCGTGGCCGTTCGGCCCGCGTTCGCGTCGCCACAGCAGGACAACGGACGTCAATGCGACCAAGCTGACGGCGCCGAAGAAGAGCAGCATGACGGCGTAGCCTTCGGGATGCTCCGCGCCGGCGTGCGCGTGATCGGCCAAGGCGCCGGCGGCGAGGTTGGATGCCAGGATGCCGAAGGCTTGAATGACGGTGATTACACCGAGTGCGGTACCGAGGCGCTGCGGCTCGACGATGAGCGTCGTCGACGGCCAGATGATCGCCGGCACCAGCGCCCAACTGATGCCCATGAGCACGGTCGACACCCACGGATTCCAGTCGGTGAGGCCCAAGACCGCTAACGTGACCGGCAGCAGCACCGTACCAAAGCAGAGGAAGAGGGCGCGGTGCCCGAACCGATCGGCCAGGAGTCCGAACAACGGCGTCGCAAAGATCGCGGCCAAGAAAACGCCTGAGTTGACTTGACCGGCGGTTTGCAGCGAGAGGTGTTTGGCGTGTTGGAGGTACTCCACCGCATAGGTTTGTCGGAACGGGAAGAACACCGAGGCGTACAAAACGTGCAGGCCGAGGATGTACCAAAAGGAGGCATCGAACTGAAAGAGTTCCTGCCACCGCGGCAGCCGCTGACCGCTCTCGGCGGCCGTGGTGCGGGTACGTCGGCCGTCCATCGCCAGGAAAAGCAGCGCCGCGACAAAGCCCATGCCCGTAATACCGACACCGAGCCACAGCGGCGGCTGCCAGCCCGCGTCATAGAGCGGTTTGGCCCAGGTCGATGACGTGTTGCACATGAACGAGCCGACGCGTGCCAGCGACAAAAACAACGCGGTCGCCAGCGCAATGCCCGATCGAGGAAACCACAGCGCCAAGCCGGCAACCAGCGCCATGAAGATCGCGCCTTCGCTGATGCCAAAGAGGAAGCGACCGGCCCACATCAAACCGTAGGGTTGACCGATCGCCGTGAGCGCGGCCCCCAACACCCCGACGCCCGCGGTCCAGCAGGCCATCCGCGCCGCGCCGAAGCGATCGATCATCACGCCCCCCAACAGGGCGAGCAGCACGGAGGGCCAGTACATGGCCGCGTTCAAATTGCCGATGTCCGCTTGGGTGAAGCCGCGTTGCCGTCCCAACAGGTCGGCGAGTTCGCCGATCACATCGGATTCGTAATAGGTCGCGAAGATCGCCAGCGCCGCAAGACCGAGCGCGAACCATCGCCAGCGCGACACCGGGAATTCCTGACTGTCGTGGGCGGGATTCGCGGCGGTTGTCATTGGATTCGGGCCCCCTGGCGGATCAGTTCATCCTGCACGGCCTTGATGGTAACCCGATCGACCGCCTCGTCGAGACGGATCGAGACCGCGGCGGCGACCCCCGCGCCTTGGCCGGCCACGGCACAGCACATCATGTTCCGGGCCGACGCGTGGGAGAGCAGATCGCCGCCGATGGCCCGACCCGCGACCAAGAGATTGCCCACACCCTTCGGTACCAACGCCCGGTAGGGCACGTGCCAGTAGCGGCCGGTCGTCGGCAGAATCAGCACCCCGTAGCCGTCAATGAATTCGGGAAAGATGCCGATCGCATCGTCGAAGCGACCTTGATGGCGGACGTCGGACTCCGTCAGGTTATAAACCGCATCGATCTTGCGGGTGTCGCGGATGCCGAGCGTCATACCGAAGTTGCGCAACTTCGCGTTCTCACAACCGCCCATGTAATGGCGCAAGGCCTGCATCGCGTGTATGGCTTGTGCGCGCCCGTCGATCTCGCCGCGCGTGAGGTCGTCCGGGTCGGTACCGTTCAACCCTTGGATATGGACGAGATTGAGATAGGTGAGCTCGCCCGTGTCCGACATTGTGCCCCAGGTGCCGGCGATCGTTTTGAGATCCGGCGGAATGAGACCGGCCTCGACCGCCTGTGCGAAGGGCTTACGGAGAAACGGCGAGAACAGATGATCTTCCTTGCCGGAGGTTTCGTAGTCCCACTCGTTGTTACCGGACCAGTCTCCGTACGTTTGGGGATCGGCGTGTACCGCCTCGATGAACCCACGCTTGTCGACCCCCGACATCGAGAACATCACCGACACCGACATCATCTTCTCGCGCGGTGTCATGACGGTGGGCGCGCCGGCCCGATAGGCGAGGTCGGCGTCGCCCGTGGCGTCAATGACCCGCTTGGCCAGGATCGCCTCTCGACCGGCTTTGCTTTCGGTGTACACGCCGCGTATCTCACCATCGACCAGGATCGGGCGCACGGCGGTCCGGTGCAGCATCGGGTGGATGCCGGCTTCGGCGACCAATTGGTCGGCCACGTACTTGAACATTTCGGCATCGAGCGCCGAGCTCTGCGATTGCGGTTCGGGGGCCGTGGCGCCCATCGCATGGGCGCGTCGCTCGAGCTCCGGGCCGATCCCTTCACAGTCAACCGTGCCTTCGCGGCGATACCACGCAAAGCCCTCAACACCGACTTGGGTGATGTTGCCCCCGAAGCAGCCGTAGCGCTCCAGGAGGGTTGTGCGCGCGCCGGCGCGCGCTGCCGCTAAGGCGGCCGAGAGTCCGCCCGGCCCGCTGCCCACGACGAGGACGTCGGTCTCGTGGACAACATCAATGGTACGTGCCGGTTCCAGTAGGGTTTTCATGAGGGATCACCGTGGTCTGTGACCCGCCAGTATGCCTGTACTGGATGACAGCCGACGGCATCCGTCGTTGCGAGCGCCGCGACGGTCCGTCGTCGTCAGGCGCGGTACTGCTCCACGGCGTCGCCCAAGGCCTCCTTGAGATCGCCAAGCCACGGTTCGTAATGGCGCCATTGATCCATGCCTTCGCGATAGATCGGCTGGCGGACCTGCTCGGAACTCGCGGTTTTGACGCTGCGGACATTCTTATGGAACTCGAGGCATGCCGACTCAAACGGCAGCCCCAAGAAATTCAGAATGCGGCGCACGCTGCCTTCCAAATCATCGATCACGTCTTCGTGCTGTACGCGCAGCACTTGGCCCGGCAACGCTTCATCCCAGTGGTGCATCAACTCCAAGTACGTCCGGTAATAGCGGGCGATGTCGTCGACGCTGTAACAGAACTCCTGACCGCGCGCGAAGAGCTGCTTCAAGTTCCCAAAGCAGCAGGCCATGGGCTCGCGACGGGCATCGATGATCTTCGCATTCGGCAGAATGAGCTTGATGAGGCCCACGTGCCGGAAGTTGTTGGGCATCTTGTCGATGAAGTAGGGCTTGTCCGTGCGATAGATGCGCGTGTCGTCGATGTACTGTTGACCGAAGCGATGCACCTCCTCGCGGGTGAGCTCCAGGAGCCGTTGCGGATAGCGCGGGTTGTCCATGTCCGGATTGAGGCCCTGCAATTGCAAGGCATACCGGGGAATGTTCGCCAACTCCTGGGTGCCCTCGACCTGCGAGTGCGAGGCGAGTATTTGTTCAAGCAGCGTCGAGCCTGCTCGCGGCAGGCCCAGAATGAAAATGGGATCCGCGGCTTGACAGCCCCAGTCCGCGCGCGCTTCAAAGAATTGCCGAGTGCAGACACGCTTCTGCAGGCGGGTATTTTGTTCCAGGAGATCGGGTCGGTACTTGCTCTCGGCCCGCTTCATCGCGTTTCCGCGCGCGTAGTAGTGCCAACTGGTCTCGTACTCTTTGCGGTCCTCGAAGGCTTTGCCGAGCGCAAAGCAGATGTGGTACCGGTCCATGGCGGAGAGCGTTTCGTCCGCTTCGGCCGCTCGTAGGGCGGCAATATCACTGTCACTGAAACGGTACGTCTTGAGGTTGGCGAGGCTCCAATAGGCATCGCCGAAATTCGGCCGTATCGCGATGGCGGCGTGATAAGCCGCGATCGCTTCGGGGCGCTGTCCCAAGGTCTTGTGCGAGTGACCGATCGAGAGCCACAGATCGGCTGCCGCTCGGGACTGCGGGTCCGTCTGGCCGAGCACTTCGGTGAAGCGCGCAATGCCATCGGCGTGGTCGCCGAGGCCGACCGCTGCGGTGGCCCGCAGTGTCCGGTAGTCCTTGTTGGTCGGATCGAGGGCGAGCAATCGGTCGAGCTCGCGTATCGACTCCACGTACTTGTGTCGGTCGAGCAGCACGCAGGCATAGTCGCGCCGCAACTCGATGTAATCCGGATCCATCTCCACAGCGGCTTCGAGCAGGACCTCGGCCTCGTCGAGAATGTCGCGGCTGATCGCGATACGGGCCAGGAGTCGCATCGCTTCCGGGTGGTCGCCGTGCGTGATTAATTGGGTACGCACCAGTTTCTCGGCGGCCATCCAGTCGCCTTCACAGAACATCCCCGTCGCTTTGATCACCGCCGCCGGCATCGCGTTCAGTCGCCGGACGTGCTCCGCGGCCATGAGGCGCATCGGTTCCTGACGGGCCATCCGATACAAGCCCTCCAGCATGCCCCAGGTGGCCGGTAAGGCCGGGTTGATCCGGACGGCTCGCTCGTAGGCGTCAATGGCACGGCGCGCGTCCTTAAGGACGACATAGCAATGACCTCGCTCTTGGTAGAGGAGGCTGGAGTTCGGGTGGTGACGTTCCAACGTCTCCAGCGTCGCGAGGGCGGCGTGGGTGGCCCGATTCTGTCGTTCCGCCAGTGCTTTGAGGTACAGCGCGTCCCGGTTCTCGGGAACGGAGGCCACTAACGCGGTGGCCGCCGTG
>Ga0214201_1000609_pt1 | contig 11932 bp, 10 predicted proteins | sample TroBogEpilimnion_32_FD_153039 | JGI IMG/M metagenome (GOLD analysis project Ga0214201, IMG submission 153039) | Freshwater microbial communities from Trout Bog Lake, WI - 29MAY2009 epilimnion | ecosystem: Environmental > Aquatic > Freshwater > Lake > Epilimnion/Euphotic zone | place: Trout Bog...
TCTTTGCTGTTAAAGAGACTGTTCCAGAATTTGCAAGCCGTGAATACTCAATTTTGCGAGAGTTAAATAATAGAAATGCACCGTGCGTCGAACCAGTGGCAATCGTCGAAGAGAGATTAGATAACCAAGCAAATCCATTACCGGTTGCATTGGTTACACGATATTTGCCGTATTCACTGCCGTACCGAGTTTTACTCAGCCAAAAAGTCACACCGCACCAGATCACCACTATGGCCAATGCCCTGGCATTGCTCTTGGTGCGCCTTCATTTATTGGGTTTCTGGTGGGGTGATTGCTCGCTCTCAAATACTTTATTTCGTCAGGATGCTAATGAATATGCCGCTTACTTGGTAGATGCAGAGACTGGTGAGTTTCAAAAAACTCTGAGCAACGGACAACGTGATCACGATCTAGAAATTGCCCAGTTCAATGTCGCTGCCGAACTAGAAGATTTGGCAAGTGCTGGGTTATTGCATCCTGGCATGGACCCTGTTCGAGCTGCTGATCGAGTGATCGCCCGCTATCGCAGATTATGGGCGATGCTAAAAGAGCCGCAACTTTTAGATCCGACCGATCGCCACGCTGTCGAAAAAGCTATGCGAGCTGTTCAGGACTTAGGTTTTGCAGTTGAAGAAGTTGAAGTCACTTTGGATGGAGATAAAGGCGCACTCAAGTTCACGCCAAAACTTGTGGCAGCTGCTTATCACCAGACTCGCTTATGGGAGTTAATGGGAATCCACGCAGAAGAGTTGCAGGCAAAGCGGTTGCTCGCCTCTTTTGATCGATTCCGCGGCCGAGAGAAGAAGCCCCTACCTCCAGTTGAAGATAGCGCCAGGCGTTGGCTTACAGAGACCTATTTACGGGTCATTAACATGGTCCCAGACGAATTACGGGGCAGGGTAGAGCCTGCTCAGATGTTCCACGAAATTTTGGAGCACCGCTGGTATCTGGGAGAGCAGGCTGGACGCGATTTAGGTATTACATTTGCTACTGAAGATTACATACGTTCTATTCTGCCCTTCCGAAATACACCAGTGAATGTGAATGACACCCATGAGCTCCCTGCCTAAGAACTTTGGTTCCGCTTTTGACCTCAGTGGACTCAAAAATCCAGTGACGGCCGCCGAATTGGCTGGGGTTGCTGTGACTCAAGAAAGTTTGATGTCTGATGTTCTTCCCGCTTCTCATGCCCAAGTTGTGATTTTAATTTGTTGGTCTGCGCGCAGTCCTCAGTCCAAGACTGTTATGGCTACTTTAGGCAAACTTCATAAAGATGACAGCGCAAAACCTGATGGTCCTGGCTGGATACTCGGTAATGTAAATGTGGATTCCGAGGTAGCGGTTGCTCAGGCATTACAGGTTCAAACAGTGCCATTAGCGATCGCAATAATTCAAGAACAGTTGGTTCCGCTTTTTGAAACGGTTCCCACTGACGCACAGTTACGCTTAGTGATCGATAAAGTAATTGCTTTGGCCGCCGATCGTGGTCTTGGTAACCCGGCTGCACAGTCGCCTGAAGAACTAGAAGAGAAACTAGAGCCAGAAGAGATCACAGCTCTTACCGCGTTAGAGACGGGCGACTTTGATGGGGCCAAAGCGGCTTATCAAGAGTGGCTTAACCGGGCACCCAGTAATTCACTTGCTCACTTAGGATTGGCGCAAGTAGAACTTTTGATCCGCATCGATGGATTGGACAGTGCGCAAGTTCTTGCTCAGGCTGCAGAAGATAAGTTGAATATCGAATCGCAAATGCAAGCCGCCGATTGTGAGATTGCTCAGGGAAATTTTGAAGGAGCATTTAATCGTTTGATCGCAACGGTGAGGAATACTTCCGGGGATGAGCGCAAAAAAGTTCGCGAACATCTTGTGGGTCTATTTGCGCTGGTAGATCCATCAGAACCGGGTCTGGTCCGGGCACGACAACAATTAGCGAGTGCACTCTTTTGAAATTAATTGTAAGCCAGCGCGAACGCCTTAATCAAAGACTTATGTTCTTTTATTTTGGTTTTGGATTAATGGCTCTGGGAACTCGCTTACCCGAATTGGAGAAGAACCTTCACGTTAATAACGGAACTTTTGGTGTGCTTATGAGTCTTGGCGCAATCGGGGGTGTCATCGCTTTCCTATTTGTTGGGCAGCTTGTTCACCGGGTTGGCGTTGGGCCGGTCATCGTTGTAAGTATCGTCATGATGTACGCACTGATGGCATTTATCCCACACCTGCATCGGCCATGGATTTTTGGAGTCGTAAACATACTCTGTGGCGGTTTTTGGAATGCCTACAACATAGCCATCCATGACCAGGCTCTTAAGCGTCAACTCTTGAGCGGCGAAAATGCCTTGCCACAGCTCCATGGTGCCTGGAGCACAGGCACTTTGCTGACGACCGTTTTAGCCATCATCATCACAGCGCACACAACTTTGGCATGGCACATAGATGGGCTTTTAGTTCCATTCTTCATATTGACGATGTTTTCGCTTTCACGACTACGCCCCTTTCTTATTAAAGGATCGATTGACCACGAAGATGAACTCACAGTAAAAATCTCCGATATTTTGTCCATGCTGACTCATGATCGGCTGATTGGCCTGGCATACGTCTGTGGCGTGATGGTGGAATTCTCGACTAATGACTGGGTAACACTTTCTTCACATCAAGAGATTAAGGCAAGCACGACTCTAAGCATCGTCCCGTATCTAGCATTTCTTTCGGCTATGGTCGTAGGACGGTTAGGGATTCATAAAGTATTGAGAATTAAGCCTGAGGCTTTCTGGATTCGTTTAGGTTCTTCAGTTGGTGGCTCAAGCTTTATTATCTTTTTACTGTTGGCCAAGTTTGTAGCGCCTCATAGTTTTGGTTGGGCGTTCGGGCTCGAAATCGCGGGCTTTGCCATCGCGGGCCTCGGTGGATCCTTTATGGCCGGCGTCATTACTCAGATTGCCAGCGAACGATCAACATTCCCGGCAGGTGTAGTTGTTGCACAGCTGGGTCTGGCAATTGCGGTTATTACAATGATTATTAAGTGGATCGTTTCTTTTGTCGCTCAGACAACATGTATAACTTATGGATTGATGATTCCAGGGCTCATGATGATCGCTCTGTCACAATTTAAATCGCTGGGATCAAAAGAACTCCGAGTTTAGAATCAGCCAGAACCTTCGGTATTACCTGGGTCTGCAGCAGTAACATCATTTAACTGATACTTATCAATTGCTGCCTGGACAACCTTTTTCTTAAGATCGCCCTGCGCCACTAGTTGAGAGAGCGCTGCTACAACAATCGAAGCAGCATCTACCTTGAAGTGTCGACGCAATGCGCCACGTGTGTCAGATAACCCAAAACCATCTGTGCCAAGTGAATAGAACGGTTGGTCGACCCAAGGCGCAATCTGATCTTGTACCGCACGCATAAAGTCACTGACAGCCACAACTGGACCCTCATGGCTGCTTAGCTTTTTGGTGATGTATGCCGCCTTCTGATCATCTGGGTTCAACAAGTTATGTCGATCGGTTTCTAAGCCATTGCGACGAAGTTCGTTCCAAGAGGTGACTGACCAAACATTGGCACTAACACCCCAATCTTCGGCGAGCATCTCTTGAGCTTTGAGCGCCCAATTGAGCGCGACGCCAGAAGCCATGAGTTGGACCATTTTTTTGCTCTTAGCTGTGGCAGGAGAATATAGGTACATTCCCTTAAGCAACCCTTCGATATCAAGGTTATCGGGCTCTGTTGGCTGTACATATGGCTCGTTATAAACCGTCATGTAATAGAAGACATTCTCGCTATTTTCACCGTACATACGACGCAAACCATCTTTAACAATGTGTCCGATTTCGTATCCAAATGCCGGGTCATATGCGACCACGGCAGGGTTAGTTGAAGCCAGAAGTAAAGAGTGGCCATCTTCGTGCTGCAAACCTTCGCCGTTGAGTGTTGTCCGACCAGCAGTTGCTCCTAAAACAAAACCGCGGACCATTTGGTCGGCTGCAGCCCAGAAAGCATCGCCAGTGCGTTGGAATCCAAACATTGAATAGAAAATATAAATTGGAATCATTGGCTCATCATGTGTGGAGTAAGAAGTACCGACTGCGGTTAGTGAAGCGGTTGAGCCAGCCTCATTGATCCCTTCGTGCAGGATCACTCCAGATGTTGATTCCTTGTAGGACAACATCAATTCGCGATCAACAGATGTGTAGGTCTGCCCTTGTGGAGAATAAATCTTCAGGGTTGGGAATAGGCTATCCATTCCGAAGGTACGAGCTTCATCCGGAATAATCGGAACAAAGCGCTTACCAATCTCTGGATCCTTGACAAGATCCTTGAGCAAACGGACAAAAGCCATGGTGGTAGCAATTTCTTGGTGACCAGAACCCCTGCGAACTGATTCGTAAACAGCATCATCTGGTTGTGGCAATGGTCGTGAAATTTTCCGTCGGGTGGGTACAGATCCACCAAGCACACGGCGACGTTCCATCATGTACTTGTACTCGGGAGAATCCACACCTGGGTGGTAATAGGCCGGTAATTTTGCATCGATCGCAGAATCTGGAAGTGGGATCTGCAAGGTATCGCGGAATTTAATGAGATCTTCGTGTGTCATCTTCTTCATCTGGTGAGTCGAATTTCGGGCTTCAAAATGCGATCCCAAAGTCCAACCCTTGATGGTCTTCGCCAAAATAACTGTGGGTTTACCATTCTTCTCAGTAGCTTGTTTGTAGGCAGCAAATAGCTTGCGGTAATCGTGGCCACCACGCTTGAGGTTCCAGATCTTCTCATCGCTCCAGTTTGATACAAGTGCAGCTGTACGAGGATCGCGACCGAAGAAATGTTCACGGATGTATGCGCCACTTTCGGCTTTAAATGTTTGGTAATCGCCATCGGTAGTCTTGTTCATCAATTCAACAAGTGCACCTTCGCGGTCATTGGCTAGCAGTTCGTCCCATTCGCGTCCCCAGACGACTTTAATGACGTTCCATCCAGCACCTCGGAAAATTGATTCAAGCTCTTGGATGATCTTTCCGTTTCCTCGGACCGGACCATCGAGGCGCTGCAAATTACAGTTAATAACAAATGTTAAATTGTCTAACCCTTCACGCGCAGCAAGACTGATTGCGCCAAGTGTTTCTGGTTCGTCACATTCGCCATCGCCAAGAAATGCCCAAACATTTTGGTCGGATGTATCTTTAATTCCGCGTCCATTTAAGTACCTATTGAAACGTGCTTGATAAATTGCATTTATCGGACCCAGGCCCATGGAGACAGTTGGGAACTGCCAAAATTCTGGCATTAATCGTGGATGCGGATAAGAAGATAACCCACCACCCGAATGCGAAAGTTCTTGACGGAACCCATCCATCTGATGTTCAGTTAATCGACCTTCGACAAATGCGCGCGCATACATTCCAGGGCTAGCATGTCCTTGGAAGAAAATTTGATCCCCGCCACCAGGATGATCTTGGCCACGGAAGAAGTGGTTAAAACCAACTTCGTATAATGAAGCAGATGATGCATATGTAGAAATGTGTCCGCCGACCCCGATACCGGGACGTTGTGCACGGTGAACCATGATGGCCGCGTTCCATCGGATAAATGCGCGGATTCGACGCTCGATTGCTTCATCACCAGGAAATTCTTTTTCATCTGATGAGGGAATCGTGTTGATGTAATCAGTTGTGCGTAGTGCGCCAACTCCTAGATCGTTTTGCTGCGCATGCTGCAGCATCGAAAGCATGATGTAACGAGCGCGGGTAGGACCTGCCGCCTTGAGTAGAGAATCCAGGGACTGCCGCCATTCCGCGGTCTCCGCGGGATCGGTATCCACCAATTGGTCGATGAGGTTGTTCGGGGTCTCTATAAATTGGTTGAATCCGCCTGCATCAGTCATGGGCCTAGTTTATTCACGTTCTAAGGCTTGCGTTTACGCCCAGAGTTGAGTGGACTACTCCCATGGCCCACCGAGGGTCCGAGGAGTGACTGGAGGCAGACTTGAATTCCCCACAGGGGCCGGAAGTAAGCGTTGATCGCCTTGGAATAAGCGCGGGTGAGTTAATCCTGGAATTGGGATTAGATTCAGATTGCGACGAGCAGTTGAGAGCAGCTATCGAATTGAAGGCCGGCCAAGCAATGCTTAGCGGTCATGTCGATGAAGTCGTTGACGCGGTTCTACTGTGGTGGCGCGAAGGTGACGGAGATCTCGTGGATGATTTAGTCGATGCGCTTACATATCTGAGTGAAAGTGGGCCGATCTGGCTCTTAACCCCTAAAGTTGGAATAGAAGGCCACGTGGAGCCGAGCGATATTCAAGATGCCGCTCCAACTGCTGGTCTTACGCAAACAGTTTCATTCTTGGCAGCTCATGACTGGACTGCCACGAAGTTAGTCGCCCGCAAGAGTGGGCGCAAGTAATTGAGCATAAGGAGAAAGCAATGACACTCACTATCGGAGAGCCAGCACCAGATTTCACATTGGTCAATCAATTTGGCGAAAATGTTTCGCTCTCTTCTTTCAAGGGTAAGAAAAATGTAGTAGTTCTTTTTTACCCGTTTGCCTTCTCTGGGATTTGTACCGGCGAACTTTGTGCTCTACGCGATGATCTTTCAGCTTTCCAGAATGATGGCGCTGAACTCTTGGCAATTTCGTGCGATCCGATGTATTCGCTAAAAGCATTTGGTGAAGCGGAGTCATACAAATTTCCTCTACTTGCAGATTTCTGGCCACACGGCGCAGTATCCAAGAGTTATGGTGTATTTCTAGAAGATAAGGGATTTGCTACTCGTGGCACTTTTGTCATCGACAAAGGAGGAATCCTGCGTTGGCAGGTTCTCAATGGCCCTGGCGAAGCACGCAACGTTGCAGATTACAAGGCTGCGCTCGCTTCCTTGTAGTAACAGGTAATAACACGTAGCAATAGGAGTAATAGGAGTAATAGGAGTAATAGGAGTAATAGGTAGTAACAGGCAATCGCTGGCGCTGGTTTATAAAAGGTGTTTTGTTATGCCCCGCTTACTCGGGTACAGTGGGGCACTCACCGGGCGGCTAGCTCAGCGGTAGAGCGCTTCGTTTACACCGAAGATGTCGGGGGTTCGAAACCCTCGCTGCCCACTAGTAAGACAACTACATGACTAGTTTTACGACCGCGTGAGGAGCTTTGGTGAAGGCAACCCCTGAAGACCAAAACCTTCTGATCGAACTGCAGTTGATCGATTCGCAGATCACTCAAGCGAAGACCAAACTAGCTAATCTGCCAGAGCGTGAACAAATAACAGCGATTCATGTTCGCTTAGAAAATACCGCGGTAGAACTGAATGTTGTCGAAACCGAACTTGCTGATGTGGCTATTGACCTTCGCCGAAGTGAAGTGGATGTTGAACAAGTTGCCGACCGGATGAAAAAGGACGAGGCTCGACTTTCTTCTGGACTGGGAACTCCCAAAGAGCTAGAACAGTTGCAGCACGAAGTTGCAACCTTGACCAAAAGGAAGTCAGAACTTGAAGATGGCGAATTGGAGATCATGCTTAAGCATGATGGCATTAAAGCCCGTGTCGATGAGTTAAAGAATGATCAAGTTGGATTAAAGCAACTAGAACTAGAACTTAATATTCGCCTAGAGAACGCCACTGCGCAAATCCAGAAGACAATCACCGAACTCACCATTGCGCGGAGTCAAGTTTCTCCAAAAATTGATACACCGCTTGTAGATCTGTATGAGAAAGTCCGTGCTTCGGGAGATGGAATTGGCGCGGCGTTATTGATCGGCAACAAATGCGACGGGTGTCATCTATCGATTAATGCAATCGAACTAGAAAGAATTAAGGGTTTGGCAGCCGATGAAGTGATTCGCTGTGAAGAATGTCGCAGAATTTTGGTAAGAGTTTAAGTATGGCGCGCACATTTCACCTGACCGCCGATGGCGGATCTCGAGGTAATCCAGGACCTGCCGCTTATGGCGCAGTTATTTCGGAGAATGGCATGGTCTTAGAAGAGTTATATGATGTTATTGGAATCGCATCCAACAATGTCGCTGAATATTCTGGATTAATTGCTGGCTTACGTAAGGCGCACGAATTGGATCCCAAGGCGACTATCAATGTTCAGATGGATTCAAAACTTGTGATCGAGCAAATGTCTGGACGTTGGCAGATCAAGCACCCAGATATGCGAAAGCTGGCCGCAGAGGCACGTTCAATCCATCCGCTAGAGCTGATCACTTTTGGTTGGATCCCAAGAGAAGAGAATTCACACGCGGACCGACTTGCAAACAAAGCGCTCGATGGCGGCAGCGGCAGCGCGAATAAGCTAGTTTTGAATCACTTGGTCGAACGACTCGTTTCATCCGAAATCCCCACGACCATTATGTTTGTCCGTCATGGCGAAACCCCATTGACACCTGTTCGTAGATTCTCGGGTGTGAGCAAGAAAATGGATCCAGCCCTCACGGAGACAGGCATTGCCCAGGCTAAGGCGATCGCGATCGAAGTCGCAGCGCGTAAGCCAGACGTGCTGATTGCATCTCCGTTGATGCGCACAATGATGACCGCGAAGGAAGTCTCTGACACAACTGGACTGGATCCAATATTTGATGATCAATGGGTCGAAATGGATTTTGGACTTTGGGAAGGATTGATCCCAAGTGAAGCAAAAGAACAATTCCCGGATGAATGGCAGAAGTGGATTAGTTCGCCATCCAGCCGTCCACCGCAAGGGGAGTCATATTCTGAAGTATTTTCACGAGTAGAAGCCGGCGTCAATCAAATCGTCCAACAATATCCAGGTCAGAAAGTTTGCATCGTGACTCACAACATTGTTATTCGTGCATTGGCTACATATGCGATGAGTGCATCACTCGAAAGTATGTACCACATCGATATTTTGCCATGCAGTATTACTACGGTTGCCGTGTGGCCATCTGATGGATTGCGAGCACTTAAATCTTTAAGCGAACGAGTCGTCGCTAAATAAAATTATTTCTCAATCTATAAGCGCCCTGCATCGCGCAAGGCATTAAGAAATTCTTTCAATTCTGGCGTCTCAGGGCTTTCGAGAATTGTGTGTGGTGTGCCAGACTCCAATATTTCACCCTGGTGCAAGAAGAGCACTTGGTCAGCCACTCGCTTGGCAAAGCCCATTTCGTGGGTAGCAATCATCATGGTCATACCTTCGCCTTTAAGTTCGCTGATCAAAGACAAGACTTCTGCGATTAAAATTGGATCTAGTGCGCTAGTTACCTCGTCAAGTAGCAAAACTTTTGGTCGGGTAATAACCGCACGCAGAATCGCTACGCGCTGTTGCTGACCACCACTAAGCAAGTCAGGGTACTGCTTTGCCTTGTCCTGCAGACCAAATCTCTCCAGAAGGCGCATCGCTTCAGCAACCGCGACCTCCTTGGCGACCCCATGCACAAATCGTGGAGCAAGCGTGATGTTCTGTAGAACATTAAGGTGGGGGAACAAATTAAAGGATTGGAAGACCGAACCAATTTGCGATCGGACTTCATCGGGATTGATTCCAACTTCAGTAATATCTTGACTATCAAGAAAAATCTGACCGTCATCTATACCTTCTAATAGATTTATAGAGCGAAGCAGAGTTGATTTTCCTGACCCACTTGCTCCAATCAAAACCTTGACTTCGTGTTCGGCAAGAGATGTTGATACTTCCTTGAGCACTAGGTCGCTACCATAACTTTTACGGAGCGATTTTATCTCCAACATTGTTTTGGACATGGTCACCACTGTCCCTGCTGGACGCGAGCCCGGTCTTGTTTGCGGGTCAGCCAGTCTGTAAAGCGAGTCAAAGGTATTGTCAGTGCAACGAAGAGTGCGCCTGCAACAAGATAAGGCGTGAAGTTGAAAGACTGCGCAGTCTCAATTCCTGCGGCTCTAATCGCATCGATTGCACCTAATACAGATATCAGGCCAGAATCTTTTTGAAGTGAAACTAAATCATTGAGTAATGGCGGGGTTACTTTGCGTAACGCTTGCGGAAGTATCACATACCTCTGTGTTTGTGACTGAGAGAGACCCAAGGCACGTCCGGCCATTCGCTGTGCGGGATTAACTGCTTCGATTCCGGCGCGAATTACTTCGGCTACATAAGCCGAGTAAGTAAGAATCAATGAGATAGTGCCAAGTGTCACCGCCGAATTTGGTAACCAAGAAATCTGCAGCCCCGGAACACCTAACCCAACAAGGAGCAAGACGAGCAAAAGTGGTAATCCACGAAAAATATCGGTATATACGGTGGCTAATAGCCGTAAGGGATAGAGGATCGGTGATTTGGAAGTTCGGGCAAGTGCAATCAGCAAGCCAAATATCAAAACAAAGATTTCTGCAAAAATCATCACCCGAAGGTTGAGCCACAACCCCGAAAGAACACTAGGGAAGGCTGTACGCGCATAATGAGGATTAAAAAATGATTCGCGGACTAATTTGAAGCCGGGGGCACCAGTAACAACGATTGCAAGAACCGCGCCAATCGTAAGGGTGCTTAATAGTGCTACTACCGTTGAATGACGAGAGACCCGACGCCTAGCCTCTTCGCGTTGCAGTCGCAACGCTGATGGTTCATAGGACATCGGGTCTTCCATTATTCATAGTTGATCAAATTACTTGAGTACAGGCGCTCCGGCGGTATTACCCAACCAGGTTGACGCAAGCGTCTTGAGACTTCCGTTTACACGGAGAGCATCAACAGCACTGGATACGCAAGAAGTGAGCGTGCTTCCCTTGCTGAGTACCAAGCCAAATTGTTCGCTTCCTGCCTTTGGAGCGAATTGCCCAACGATCAATCCATTCTTAAGCGCAGCAGCAGATACATAGAATGCGGTTGGCAGGTCAAGGACAAGTCCATCAATCTGACCATTGATCAAAGCTTGAGTTGCAATGTCATTAGTATCAAAAACCGAAGGTTTTACCTTTGGCTTGATGACATCAGTAATTGTTGAATAAGACGTTGTGCCTACAGCGGCGCCTAACTTTGCCTTAGCAAGATCGGCAATCGATTTTGCTTTAGCAATCTTTGACTTTGTTGTTGTGACCAATGCTTGTGCAACATCGTAATATCCCGTCGAGAAGTCAACTGCCTTTGCACGTTCTGGTGTGATTGAAACTTCATTGATGTCGAAATCAAAAGCTTTCTTACCAGGTTGGATGACGGTATTAAATGAAGCTTTAACCCACTTCACTTTTTTAGCAGAATAACCCAGTTGCTTAGCAACTGCGTAGGCGACAGCAGATTCAAACCCTTTCCCGTCTGCTGGCTTGTTATTGTCGAACCAAGGAGAGTAAGCAGGATCATCTGTTCCGATGGTGAGAGTGCCTGTCGTAAGAGTAGAAAGTGCCCCAGCCTTACAAGCGCCAGCTGCATATGCGGCCGAAGCTGTATAGCCGATTGAGAGTGATCCAATTAGGGCGGTAACTACTAGTGCGATTCCATATTTCATCTTCATGAGAGACAACCTTTCAACAGAGCAATGCTCTGCTAAATACGGGGCTATGTGCCCGCGCTTGCCAGACTTTCTGGCCTGGTCCTCACCCGGAGCACCCCACCGCGGAGGAGGGTTGCTGATCGACGAGCCGGGGCTATACGTCGATGCTCTTGACCAAAAGGAACTCTAGCAAAGGGGTTTGGTATGTAGAAATTGCGACTACTTTGCATCAAAGATCTCGCGTATCCTTATATAACTGAAGAGTCGCCTGGGTCACTGCGTTGTAGAAATACACCGAGGAAAGTCCGGACTCCACAGAGCAAAGTGGTGGCTAACAGCCACCCGGGGTAACCCGCGGGAAAGTGCCACAGAAAATTACCGCCCAGCAATGGGTAAGGGTGAAACGGCGGTGTAAGAGACCACCGCATTGATGGTGACATCAATGGCAAGGCAAACCCCACTTGGAGCAAGACCAAAAAGATGGCACTTGAGAACTGCTCGTTCGAG
>Ga0214201_1000615_pt1 | contig 11896 bp, 5 predicted proteins | sample TroBogEpilimnion_32_FD_153039 | JGI IMG/M metagenome (GOLD analysis project Ga0214201, IMG submission 153039) | Freshwater microbial communities from Trout Bog Lake, WI - 29MAY2009 epilimnion | ecosystem: Environmental > Aquatic > Freshwater > Lake > Epilimnion/Euphotic zone | place: Trout Bog...
TTTCGGCCTCATCATTGTCATCAAACCTCCAAGCCGGCTTCGTCGCATCCACGTCCACGGAATCCAAGCTTCGAAATCCATGCTTCCGATTTCGGCGACGTCAAAACTACACGCCGGCTTCGTCGAATTCACGTCCACGAAATCCAAGCTTCTGATTTCGATCTCTGCTGCAATCGATATGATCGCCGCACCATTGCCTTCCAGTTATATACATTTGTAGGAAACGATGGTCAGCGCGCGCCCGCCCTCACTCGGCAGAAAGTCGGCGCGCGCGCTTTCTCTCGATGCGCCCGCTCTCACTTGGCTTGTCCGCTCTCACAGTCGACACCGGCCGCCGGCAGCCGGTGGCCGGTGTCGATGCGGGAGCGGCGCGGCCGGCGACGCACCGTCTGGGGCCAGGCGCTCTGACTTTACGGGCGACTGCTCTGACTCGGGCCGCGCCCGCTCTTACTCCAAGCGCGCACCCTCTCACTTGGCGCTCTCACCGGCGCCTGAGTCGGCGGCGCGCGGGCGCCCTGCACCTGGGGGAGGGGGCGCGCACTTGTTGGCGGACGGACGCGCCCTGCCCAGAGGGGCAAGGGAGCGTGCGCGCTCTACTTCGTCAGCCACATCCGTCACCCCCGCCCCCGCCCTGAGGGCCGTGCGCACACCCGTCGCCGGGTCCGTCGCACTCGTTGGAGGCCAGGGACAGGCGCTCCCTGTTCAGAGGCCCAGGGAGGGCGGGGACGGCGGGACTCTCGGGTCTACGGCCCGCGTGACGCGGCGCGGCGCGCGACGCGCGTGCGGCGCATGCCGCCCCCCCACAACCACTCTCAGTCTCAGCGCCGCCAACTTGAAACGCGCTTCGCAGTCTGGGAGAGACAGCCGGCAACGGCGCACCGCGTCAAAGCGAGCCGCAGTAGATCGCCCAGCATCATCACCGCCTCAATCAATGCAGCCTGCGGTCGTGTTTGACTCGTGATGCTCAAAGCAGACCGGGCCTGAGCGCGTGACTCTGCTCGCCGCAGGCTCCGGGGAGCCATCGAGTTCCGTTACTGACATCCACACTGGCCGCGCGCCGTAGACCAGGGACCCCAGCCCCCGGGCCCTTTACGGCTTCGGAGAGGCGGCAGGGGAGGCGGCCTAGCACCCGAGCAGGCTAGGCTTACTGCCAGCAGGATTGCGCAGGCGCATGCGGAGGGCAATCGATCGGAAGTGCAGAATCATTATGCCTTTGAGGACGCCCTTCACTGGAGTAATAGCGCTATTTGCTTTAAATCAACACGGCACGTGTGCCTTGGCTTGGAAGCTCACGGCACGTGTGCCTTGGCTTGGAAGCTCTCTTGGCGGCTGGCGGTTGTGTCGGTCACGGACCTGCTCTGTGGCGCCGCAAGAGCAGACGGTGCAGACCTTGGAGGGCCCGGACCCCGCGCTCTTGCGGATTAGCTTGCTTGCTTGCAGCGCGTGAAGAAGACGTAAGGTGTGTGTGTGTGGGGGGGAATGCTGTCATGCCTCAGCCGTCCAGAAGGCCAACAATGCAGGGCACCGCCCCACCAGCCTTCGACCGGCAGCGGGTCGCTGACAGGGCGGCCGGCTGCGCCGGCAGCATCGGTTGGGGCACATCAGCGACAACCCTGTCGGGCAGGATCAGTAGCATCACCAATGATTTTCTGTAAATGGAGGGGGTTTATACAGGTGATAACAAAGCCTGATGCTACACAGACAATGAAGGGCCCAAGAAAATTTGGCAAGATAAGATCGGAAAGATGAAAGTATTGGGATACCTGTAAGGCGACCCGCCTACTCCTGTGCCTTGTCCGGTCGGGTTGGGACTGGCTGCACCAGTAGGGGCTTTATAGCCGTGTGGAGCAGCGCTGCTAGGATTGGGCTGTCTGGTATAGCATGGAATGCGTTGTGCGTGTGTAAAAATCCCTGTAAACAAACAAGTCACTTGCAAAAAGTTGCACCAATAACAAATGATATCATGATCTTAAACATACACATATTAATGACACACCTGCTTGGACATGGAGGTGAATGCTCTAAAACCAAGCTCGTCAGTACCTCCATGCGCAGCAAGGCCGTGGATCAGAAGCACGTCACCAAGAATGCAAGGAATGCTGACCGCTTCAGTAGAAGCGGATTGTGGCTCTTTTCTCATCATCAAAACGTTGGCGCCAATCCAAACCCTCAAAAACTCATCCTCAGTTGCTGCTGACTGCACCCGTAAATAAGCTTGCTGCATCATCCTGAAGTGCTTCGCACAGTTTGCCAACAGTTTCACTGCATGTTTGCTGGAGCCCAAATAAATGACCATTGAAATTGTCTTGCCTTTCTCAGGCAGAGGAATCCAAACGCTGACTGGGCCTTCGCCATCAACATAGTGCTGGAGACTGGGCCTGTGCACACCGCATGCTTTCTTGTCGCCCATATTCGCATTGAGCGGGATTGTGTCGACATGCAAAATCTGGTGCACAGATTGCATAATTGAGTTGGCTTGAAGCCGTGGACCAATCTTGGTTTGTGTTTGACTGAGCACCGAAACCTCTCTAAACTTGCTGCCCCTTGCATCTTTTGATACTGCTACTTGGAATCCGGGGAGAATCACATCTGTTACAGCAGTCAATAGGCCTGCAACTGGATGGCGCGATTCCTGAATATACGCAATCAATTTCGATTCGTCTCCTTTATCGATGCGTTTCTTGGAAGTATTCAGATGGACACACAAATCAAAAGGCGTGCCTTTCATTTCTTTCAGCGCTGCTGCCATTAGATCTCTACCGCGTGGATGCGATAAAAGATATCCCTTCAAGTATGCACATGATTCAGTATTTACTTTTGTCTGAACCAAAGCGACTGTTTCGGCTTGTTTTGCAGTGTGGTTGAAAAAGAAATCGGAAACAGTGATGCGCTTTAGGTCAGCCTCAGAGATACGATCTGGCATCACCCAGAATTCGCTTTCACCTTTAGGAGCTCCCAAGTTGGGGGAAGCAGAAAGGCAACGATTGACATCTGCCTCTGTCAACATAAACATATCACACTCTTTGATGAGATCGGCTGCACAGCCACAAAAATCAATTGTGCAAGGTGGCCGCGTGGGTAGGGAGTCCTTGTAGCCTTCTTGCAGTACCTTTGCTCTTTGAGCGCGCAAAATTATAAAGACCTCCGGAGGCAGGTCCTCAGAATATGGCGAAACTGTCTGTGCCTCCTCTTCTTCAGTAAGACATTGTATCCCAAGAGCATTGGTGTAGTCATAGCAAAATGAACACTCTGCTCCCCACATTAAATTGGTTCTGCAAGTCATGGAAACCCGGCCAAACGTGCATCCATTTGCCAGCTGAACATCATTTCGGTGGGATGATGCAAGCCGCTGTGGGAGAGCGTGGGTTCCAGGCGCTCTAACGCCGGGGCTTGTCCTGCTTGATCGAAAGAACGAACCCCCTGCGCTGTGCTCAATAAAATTTTCTAGGGGATTTTGTTTGCAGGGAGTTCCGTTGAGCATCTCCGTTGCACTCACCACAATCGTGTGTAGCGAAAGATCTTTTGCCTCAGTAGGAGATTTATTGGTATTGATCGTTTGGATTAAACCACCATAATACGTTGATTCTTCCCCAGCTTGACAATTAAGCAAAGTAAAGGCCTGATATCCGCGTCCCCTAATCCAGATGAGCACCATAGGATTCCGCACGCGCCCATTCAGTTGCACTGCAGGAAGAACAGCGCCATGGAAGCGCAAATCTTGAAAAAGTTTATGGGTTGGAATGTAATTCCTGGCAAACGCCGAACACAGTAACTGTTTTGCATCGGGTCGCTTCTCGGGATCCGGCTGAATACATTGCCAGATTAGCCGGAGTATGTCTCTTCCATGCGCATCATCGACTGGCTTGCCTCTTTGAGGCTTTGGCTGATTTTGGGAAAAAACTGTGTTTGCCCGGCGGGCACATGCTGAGCCTTTGACCCGTGAACTGGCAACAGCTGTGTTCGCCTTGTCCAATTTCGAAATCAGCTCTGCTTCGAATGAGGTTAAGCTGCGCTGCGCTAATTCATGAATATACCTTTCCATTTTTGTCCAGACACCATTGCGTTTGCCTGACACATAGTGAACTTCGCTCTGCCATGGCCAAACTATCCCTAGAAGTATTATCCCGAAAGCGTAAATGTCTGCCTTGCTTAATTCAGCACTTGTCTTAGCAGGAAACGGCACCCTGTATACCATGGTACCGGGCCTACCAGGCTCGCCCTCACCAAGCACCCGAGGCGGGACATTCGGAATACCTGATTGTTGAACAGGGAAAGAAATTACAGGCTTGGGTAAGGGGCTGAGCGAATCGATCCTTTTTCGTTTTGCCGGCTGCCTGCCGTTAGAGTACTCCCGATTAAGATAACGAAACAAGCCGAAATCAATCCAGACAATACAACCGTTCACTCGGATGAACAGATGAGAAACTTTCATATCAAGGTGCGCAATAAAGTTCACTTGCAAAAAGAGCAAGGAATCCATAATTTGAAGAACCAATGCATGTGTAGTGTCATCAACCCGTTTCTCTTGGCTGTAAAGCAACGATGCTTTCTTGAGTTGTTGCTGTGGCCAGTCATCTAAATATTCGATCGCCATCGTCAAAATTGTCATCGAATTTATATCACCCAGCAATACCTTTATAGAATCATGGACTGTCCTTCCTTGATTGGAATGTGCAAATACGGGCACCAGCTGAGGAAAAGGGCAATTGTTTGCTCTGTTCTTTCCTTTGTAAAGTTGCAATTCTCTCTCCAGCGCTGACTCCTCGCCCGGACGCAAAAACTCTATCTTCAATACAATAGGGCTGCTTGTGGAAGCACGCTGTGCTTTAACTGCGACCCCATACGATCCTTCTCCAGCGATTTGCATAAAACGCAATTTATCCCCTGGAAGCGTGTGACCATGATAGATTGTCTCAAGTGCATTGATCTCCCGTTCGGTAGGTCTACCGTGGCGCTGAATACGCAGGCCTCGAAACAAATCCACGAGACTATTGGAGGAAGCTTGTCTTCTTGCCAATTCATTCTGAGTAGCTCCGTGAGCCACATCAGCAAGAGGGGGTTCTGCGTCACAGGGGCCATGCACATCTAAAGATATTTTCAACCCAGCAGCTTTCAGGACAGCCGATGCAGGATTGCAGTTTGAAATATGAGCATCTTGTGGGTTTTCACAATGCGATTCATAATTCCCTCCATTTCTGTCTTGCATGATTGCCTGTTGCAAAACCTGCTCTGCTTCACGCAGATCCGAGTCATCATCCTGTATCTCAAGCTCACCTGACGCGCCTTGGCGCTGCCCGCGCCCACCGTCCGAATCTGCTACCTCGCTTCGCCGAGCGCTTGCTGCTTCTCCCGGATTTTCATGTGCTTGACCGTCGCTCCGCCGAGCCATTGCTGCTTCTCCCAGATCTTCTAGTGCCTGACCGTTCGAATCTGCACTCTCGCTCCGCCGAGCGATTGTTGCTTCTCCCGGCTGGTGCTCCCGAACACGAGCATCAGCCTGAGGCGAATCATCCGGAAACAAATTGAGAAGGCGCGAGGTCACAGCCAGCGGAAATCGTAAACTACTGTGCCTGATGCGAAGTTCACTCTCACTCCGAATGCTCTCGTCTTGGATTATCTTCCGGAACTGAGCGTGTTGGTCTGCGTGGAAAGAATGAAGGTGGCAACGTATGAAAGGTTCGATCCAATGAGTCTCTTTCCACTCGACATCATCGAGAAGCAAAACGTCAATATCTGATTCCTTCCACCCGTTTCGTGAGAAAAGTTTTCGCGGTAAGGTCTTGCATTCACTGATGCTGGTCAATCCCTCCGATCTCAGCTTGTTGATGATGCGCGTCGTATCAGCTTGGCTCAGCACTCGTTCCCGGATCCGTTGCTCAATTTCAGTTGGGTTGCCTTGATTGCAATTTGTGTGCGCTTCCTGATTGCGTGCAGCCACATTATCTGCCACGGTGCCGTGGTGTTGAATGCCACAAGCTAACATGGACTGTGATGCGGGTGGTCCTTGGATGCTGCGAAGGCCTGCTTCAACCTGCCCGTATGAGCTAAGTACCTGTATCTGAGTTGGAATCAAAATCGATGGATGCGAGCAAAGTAAATAAGCTGACATCGACGTAAACTGGTGTTCATTGAGAATGTGATTGGAGGGCCCCTGCAACGCTGCCGGCATCGTCCCAGCAGCAACGCCCACCAAATTTGTGGCGCCAGGCGGCAGTGTCGCGTGAAGGTTGCTGGCAGGCGGCGCCCACTGCAGACGCGGCGCTGCATTTCCGCTGTTTGCGAGCATTTTTCCGCTGCTTGCGAGCGGCTGGGTTGGCTGATGGGTTTCATAATACCGTTCTGCGGCAGCGATGGCTTCTTGCATCTTGTCTTTGTATTCTTTTCTAATTTCCCGAACAGTGGATTCATCAATGTCATACTCTGCTCCTAATTTACGATTAGATTCATTAAAATATTTGATATGCGCTCTGCCAGCTATTTCTGCTCTTTTCCCGGCCTGTTTCTTTGACATCCTTTCAATTTTCAAAGCATCGGGCCTTTTGATCACCGGCCCGTGACACCGGGCCCGCCGTTCCCGGTCCCGCATCACGGCCGTCCCGCATCACGGCCGTCCCGCACCGTGATGCGGGACGCTGCGGGGTTGGTCCCGCACCGGTCTCGCCGTGCCTGTCCGTGCCACTGGGTCCGTGACGGGAAAGGAGAATTACATGTTGATCGCTTCAAAGAGCGACCATGACCCAATGGTCCATGGCGTCAAGTCCAAGATTCGCAAAAAAAATGCGGGAAAGTCGTCCTCGTGTCCTGAATATGCTCAAGCAAGCGTTCAAATTCCCAGGGAGGACCAACCTATGATTTTGGGCCCAGACCAAACAATCGGAGGCATTTATCGGCTGTTCAGGAAATGTTCGGGCGGTGCAGACGGTGGCGTTTTGGGGGTAAACGGCTCCATTCGCCCGTCTTGTTTGGACAAGGTCCTGTGCGCGCTGCAGGTTAATGGCCGCGTGTTTATTGACTTTGGGGCCGGAGACGGGCGAGCGCAAGTTGCCTCTCTCCTCAAAGGGGCAATCAGCGCTTACGGGTACGAACTTCCAGCAAACAAAGCGCACCGATTTGTTTTGAATGCCGTCCTTTCAAAATGTTCAGAGGATGTGATCACACGAGTTCATTGGATTTCCAAGGACATCGACGAGCTTGCCGAGCTTCCCGACGGCACCGCGTCCTGCGCCTTCAGCTTTTGGGTGGGGATCCCGCTCGCCACGCAGGAGAAAATCCTGAGCTTGTGTGCATCATCCCTTTCTATACGGTCCGTTTGTGTTTTTCGAGACTCGAAATGGCGCGCTCCTGAGGACGGTGAGGTTTGAAAATTCGCTTGGTCAAATGGCCATTCGCTCACCCGATTTATTTACAGTTATCCGCTTTTTAGCGGAAATGTCTTCGCGCAACAAGCAGGCTTGCATGGAATGGCATCTGGAACAATGTGTCAATACCGCGATGTATGGTTCGGGACAACGGCATTTAGCATGGGTGCTCCACAGGTACTAGTGCTGAGGAGCCCAGCCCGCCGCAGCTGCGGCCATCTCTGCGAGCCGTGGACGCCGGCGCAACCGCCGCAGGCGTCGGCGCAACCGCCGCAGGCGTCGGCGAGGGCAGCGGCGGCGGTGCGGGGCGGCAGGCGTGGCTGGATGCTGGATGTGCTGCCGCCTCCGCCGCCGCTGTAGTGACAGTGTTGTCAGCGGCGCCTCTGCCGTAGGTGACAAGGGAATGGGGCGGTGGGGGCTGAGAATCATGATGAGTACTGCTGTGTGCCCCGCCTCCGGGACGCGAGCCCGGCCCGAGCACCAACTGACCGGCAGGAAAGTGTGTGGGTGGTAATTTTTTTTGAGGAGCATGTGGAGGGTCTGGTCTCTCTTGAGCGAGACTCGGGCGGCTTTATTAAACGAAGTGTGCCGCCCGCAATTCACAGCGCGGAATCGTGACGGTCCTCGTAGGGATGATGTTTATGCCGCCGTGCTTGTGTCACTATTAGCGTGGGGGTCTGCCTGCGCGTCGCTGACTCCTCTTACTCTGCAAGTCTGCGCCTCTGCTCGTGTATTTTGAAAACCAGAGACAGTAGCCCCTCCCCCCTCCACGTGCGCGTCACGGTGGCGGCCGTCAGACATGCAATTCATAGTAACTGACTGTATATGATTAACAATTAAAGATCGATATCCCATGTTTTGAATTTCAAATCTCGCCAAAATGAGAAAGAAGCAGCAGCCAGCTGCCGCAGCCAAACAAAGCGGGAGACGCATCATTGGCATCAAGAGAAATGGTGCAGGATTCAGTGGCGGAACTTGAAGGCTTGTGTGGTGGTCGTCGACGTCGTGCGGAACAAATCTTTTTTCAAGTTGTCTAGATTGGCGCAAAAACCACTGCTGTTCCACCGCCTAGTCGTTTGCTGCTGCCAGAGAACTTGAATTCGAATACCTGTTCTGGATCCAAGTCACGGTGTGCTCGAACGTGAAAGTGTTGGGTTCACCCCGTTCTCCTTCGATCGTAACACGCAAGCAGTCGTCCGCCGAATTAGCGGTATACATAATCACAACCTTACGATAGCGTGATTCTACTGAGAAAGCAGCACTAATTATTCGTGTGGTAACGGGGACGGCATTTTGATTGCGAGCTACTGATTCTTGCATGGAGAAGATAACATCTATCAAGTCATTGACCATGGATCGATCCTGCAACATGAATGGACCAGAATATTCAACGGGCGAATCTGCAAGGTCACCCATGAATTGGAGCGGCGAGAAATCAAGTGGACCCTTGAATTTCATGGATCGCTTCTGTGAAAACCCAATGACAAGCTTGAGAACCGTTGATGCGTCGACAAGAGAAAACCCGTGATCATAAAACACGCCGCGGATCCTTGGAAGCAAATTTCGACGGAGGCATTCCTGATCGTAAAGAACATACCGCCCATGCATGTAGTAGGACACGCCTACAAATGTTTTTGGTGAAGGATCTGCAATAAACAGCACCAGCGCATCTCGTTCGATAACCGTTTGCTGATTGAATTTCTTCTTTTTCAATTGGGCGCCTGTGATGCAGCCTATCTGGTGAGAATTCTTCTGGAATGGCATAGTAAGACTAAGTAAGTCGGTGTTTCCCGCGAAAAAAATTGCGCAGCCCGACCGGCGGTGCCGGGCGGCCATTTGAAACGGGCAATGAATTGAATCAATTCATATCACAAACTTGCACTTGCCCTCTTGTGTTCAACCTCCTCATCGAAATACGCATTGATCGTAACGTTTGTGTTCAGTATCCTCCACACTCTGGACTGGCCTGCCTCCAGCGTTTTCTGTACAGAACAAAATCAGACGAAAACAAGCACTACTTACCTAAATTTGGTTCGTAAAAATTCCTTTCGCCAAGCGACAAGGCACAATTCGATCTAGCACTGACCTAAATTTATATTTCCACTTTGCTCATCCGTGGTTCTATATTGCTTTTGTTCTGCACTCAAACTCTCCGTGGCCATCAAGAACACCAAGCCGGCAAATTATCGCCATGTTTGTATCTGAATGCCATTGCCCCAAACACCCATCATTACGTTCTTTATTGCCAGATTGATTTTACCGATTTTCGGTGTGCAGGACCGGACTCCATCTTGCCTTGCACAAGAATATGATCAGAACAAAGGGAGAAGGATCAAGCGATGGTGGTGAGGGGTGCATGGAGGAGAAAGATGATGATAATGATGATCGCGATGAAGTCCGCGGGCGATCGGTTGGAGAAGGATCAGGTGACGACGACGTTGGTGGAGAGGGGTCCATAGATGAGGAAGAAGATGATGACTCAAGACTCGAGTCAAGAGTCGACCTGGTAGATTTCAAGAAGTTACGAGAGTATAATTCCATACGCAACGCAGCCAAGAGCATAGAGCAAGCGAGGAATCTAGATTGGTTGATGCATCCGCTCCTATCATGGCACATTGCACGGTTACTCTGCAGCCCAACAAACGTGCGTAGTACATTTTGGCCCGAAGATGAATGTGAAGTCCTCCAAGGCACGGATGGCATTAAGAGGAGGGTTCTGGATGCTCCTTCCTGTTTCCTGGATCAGGCGGGTCAGAGTGATATATGGCTTGCTCTGCTACAAGCAGCTTTCACAGATTTTCCAGCGCTGCAACCTGTGAATCTCATTTCGAAGCAGCCCGATGGCGATGCTCGGCACGGAGAAACAGACGCCGATCATTCCTTTTTGATCAGGTGCGGGGAAACCGTATTCATGCTTTTGGTCGGTAAGACAGAATGGAGATGGAGAAACGCTCAATACAAAACAGAAGGAACTTACTCAAGGATGTCTGCCTTGTTCCTTCGACGTAAAGAGGTCATGTCACAGTTCGCTGTCATCCGTCCTCGTAATTGCACGCCGTGGGTGCGTGTTGGTGACAACACATACATGCGAGAAGTCGACGGCGAATCTCTGCTTGACTCTGACAACGATTCGAGCGATGACGAAGGACACAGCGACAGTTCTACTGATTCGGACGAAGATGACGAGATTGTGTCCACGGGAGACATTGGTGTGTTTGTTGTTGTGGATGGCGGAAGGCACTCTTACCCTGTAGACGCCCAGCAACCAAGGACGTTATGGCAGAAGGATGGCAGCAGGTGTTGGAGGATGATGTTCGGTTCCAAGCGGCCCGGTTATTTCGTTAAAAACCAGCCTGTCGCTTTCGTGGGTCCTGATCCCAGTAACCCAAATCTCGACCGCATTCTGACCCTGATGCCCATCAACAGGTTGGTCCGGGGCGGAATGTTTATGCTTCAAATGGAAGCTCCGCATCTGCGCAAGATCGCTGAGCAGGCAATCTCAGAGGGCAGTAGAACATTTGAGTTTCGAAATCCGACTGAACTGGGTCGATTGCTCCTCGGTGTATTCAGGTTTTGTGAAGATATTTTGTGGCAAGCCAATGTAAACGTGGGGTATTCGGCTTTGGGCAAGTCACAGAAGTGGGTAATTGTGGAAGGCATTGAGAATAAACTCTTCTTGCCTTTCTCGTTTCATTTTCCAAGCGGCGATGATGACAGTTCGGGAGCAGTTCTGAAGATAAAGCTACATTTGTCAGCGGAAAAGGATGTGTTGGATGCCCAAATAAAATTCGAGTACATTGGCGAAGAGGGGCCCGGGCGTGAATATCATCGCTGTCCATCATGGCTTGTTAACTTCGCCGACGTAATGCTTGGAGCTGAAGGCTGCTCGAATCTACGTGATGGAATGGCTAAGGTTCTTCTAGGTGACGTTGAAACCATTGAAAGCAAGACAGTACCGTCTGCGGACTGGTTGACGTCCGGGAAAAAAGGTTGTGCGTGGATGAAACATCATGATATCCCTTATCATCCCTCTGATTTGAAATCGTTGGCTCCAATTTTGCATGTCTTGGCTGCAAGCGCCTTTCCCGATGGCCCAGTCCATCCAGTTTGCGATTTTGTAAGAAGAGAAACCTTTCGTTATCCGGCCAAAATTCAGGAGTCTGGAGTTTTTGAGATTCAGGATGCCGAGGGACGGATTGTGTTGAACGTCTGTGCTCACAGAGATTTATCTGAAAAACTAAAACCCGACGGGGGTCGTCTTAGAAAGTGTGGCCTCGGACCCAAGCCGACCGAGATAGCACTTCGTATATTTATTAGCAGAGGGGAGGTCCTGAGGAGAGGTATTCCAGTGAATCCACCGCCTTTCGTAAGCCAAGATAATGCTATACAGCAGATCCTAAGAAATTTTTTGCATGAAATCGGCCTGTCTCATAGCGAGGCTCCAAACCTTATCAAGGTATTTAGGGGGGCAGGCAGTTTGCGTCTCGAAGCACACGCTGCCTGGAAGCGCTGTTTCTTCGCTGACAGAAAACAAGAAT
>Ga0214201_1000618_pt1 | contig 11876 bp, 14 predicted proteins | sample TroBogEpilimnion_32_FD_153039 | JGI IMG/M metagenome (GOLD analysis project Ga0214201, IMG submission 153039) | Freshwater microbial communities from Trout Bog Lake, WI - 29MAY2009 epilimnion | ecosystem: Environmental > Aquatic > Freshwater > Lake > Epilimnion/Euphotic zone | place: Trout Bog...
GCTGATGGCTTCTCGATCCTCAAGACTGAGGCGACTATACTGCTTCTGGTTCATGCGGAGCCCATATTAGCCCCGTTGCGCTAGATTCCTGAAACCGCCATAGTAAATTAATTCATTTGTAGTCTGGTCCGCGCCAATCGATTTCGTGCTCTTTCATGATACCCTGTATAGAGGCCACCTCCTATAATGAGGGCGGCACCTAGTGCACCAATACCTGCGGGAATTTCACTGAATACGATATAGCCCATAATGGCGGCCCAAATAACAACGAGATATCTGAGAGGCGATAAAATCGAAACGTCAGCACAACGATAGGCCGTGACCATGAGGGAGTTTGCAATTGTAACGATTATTGCGGCACCGCCGAGTAAACCAAATTCGAAAGGTGATGGCATATGCCAAGATTCCGTTAAGCCCAAAATCAACCCGCCGCATGACGCAAATATTGTAGTTGTTAAAATAACGACGGCGGGAGGGACGTCAGCTTTAATTTTGCGTGTGACGAGATCACGCAGTGCAACAAAGGTCGCTGATGCTAGTGCCGACAGGGTGAATAAAGTAAAATTATTTCCGCCGGGCTGGGCAATCATTAAGACGCCACCAAATCCAATAAAAACGGCAATCCAGCGTGGCCAATCGATAAGCTCTATGCGCAAAATTGCGCATAATATTGTCATAATTATAGGTGTAGCTTGCATGATCGTTGTTAAATCGCCGATCGGCAGTTGCGATATTGCGGTGACATAGCAAAGGGAGACCAAGAATTCGAATGCGGCGCGTAACAAAACGATGGGTTTTGCAGCCGATGAAATTCGACGGATATCACCAAAGCCTATGATCAGCGATATAACGCACGCAATTGCAAAAATACCTCGGACAACCAATAGTTCTCCAAGGGGCATTGTCTCAGTTGCTAGCTTAACGAATGCATCATTGATGACGAATAACGCGCCACCAATAATCATCGCCGTGACGCCTTTTTTTGTTTCTCCTGCCGGTCGCATTATTTACTCATGCTTTACTTTAGGAATGGCCGGCAAATCGTGACATTCGAAATGGCGAAAGATCGAAGGGTGATTGTATATCCATTGCGAGGTCAGCCAGAATTTCTCCCATGGCACTCGCAAATTTAAAGCCATGTCCTGAACAAGGTGACGCTACAACAATTTGGGGTGCATCCGGCATTACATCAATGATAAAGTCTTCATCCGGTGTCATTGTATATATGCACACTTTTAATTGTAATGCCGTTCCCATGGCTGCGGGCAGGTAAGTTGCCAAACAGTCACGCATGCCCTGTTCATCAGATGGCCGATTTTCTCTAATCAACGTTTCTGGATCACAGGCTTCCCGACCATGGTGAGGTCCTCCTACCTTAAGGCCTGGATGACCGTATAATGGAAATCCATAATAATGGCCCTCAGGGATTTTGAGTGTGAAACTTGGAAAGTTTCCTCGTTTGAAAAGCTCCGGTTCAAGTGGACGAAACCACCCGAAAACTTGCCTGTAGGGTTGCGTAACCGCTTTTAATGCCGGTGCAAATTTATTGATCCAGGGGCCAGGAGATAAGACCAGGCGTCCTGCCTCATATGTGCGGGCATCTGTTCGAACTGTTACGCCACCTGTTGCTGTTGGCTCAAAAGAAAGTACCTGTTCTCTTGGATGGATTTCTGCCCCTGCGTCGAGTGCAAGTGCTGTGTAAGCTAAAATTGCTTTCTCGCTTTTTACATAGCCGCCATCTGGTTGAAATAGGCCACGGTAATCGTGAGGCAAGTGAAAAGCGGGATACCGTGCCATAATCTTTCGAGCATCTAATACTTCATAAGGTAGATTATAGGCTTTGCACGCCGCTTCCCCGCGCTCAACGATGTCTAGCCCAGGTTCGATGATATCAAGTGTTCCCGTGATGGTAAGCAAGTCTTCACCAATCTTCTGGCCTATTTCACGCCATAATTGATGGGCCCTTAAAACCATAGGTACGTAAGATTGACCTTCGAAATATCCTAACCTTAACATCCTTGTTTCGCCATGAGACGAACCCATTGAATGTCCAATGTCGAAACGTTCTAATCCGAGTACACGTTGACCGCGACGGGCTAATTCATAGCAGGTTGCGGATCCCATTCCGCCGACACCAACAACAATTACATCAAAAACAGTGTTACTCACTTTTCATCATCCATTATGAATTATCCACCTGTCACACTCATATGGCGAGCAACAGCCGGCTTAGTGATATTTCGTTCGATGGAAAAATCATGGCCTTTTGGTTTACGTAAAATGGCTTTATCAATCGCATCCGATAATAACGTATTTTCCGATGAAGCGCGTAAGGGGGCTCTAAGATCGGAGGCATCGTCTTGGCCTAGACACATATAAAGAGTGCCCGTACACGTGATCCTAACGCGATTACAGCTCTCGCAAAAATTATGCGTCATGGGCGTAATGAAGCCAATTCTTCCGCCTGTTTCCTTGACGCGAACATACCGTGCGGGCCCGCCCGTTTGATAATCAATTTCGTCGAGTGTGTAGCGAGATTGAAGCTGTGCACGCAATTCCGAGAGCGGCCAGTATTGATCAAATCGATCCGGTTCGATATCGCCCATCGGCATGACTTCTATAAATGTTATGTCCATTCCCCCGTCATGCGCCCAGTTAATCATGGCTTCGACTTCGTCTTCATTTATGCCTTTGAGCGCAACCGCATTGATCTTGACTGAAATTCCGGCCCTTTGTGCTGCTGCAATGCCTGATAAGACTTTGTCGAGGTCGCCCCATCGTGTGATCGAACGAAATTTTACCGGATCGAGCGTGTCCAAAGAGACATTAATTCGCTTGACCCCACAATCCGCCAACTCCGAAGCAAATTTTTCGAGTTGGGAGCCATTTGTCGTCAATGTTAATTCTTCAAGCGGCCCGCCTAATCGACGGGAAAGAGATTTAAATAACTTCATAATATCTCGGCGTACCAAGGGCTCGCCGCCTGTAATTCGGAGTTTTTTGACTCCTTTATCAATAAAGACCGAACAAAGCCGGTCGAGTTCCTCCAATGTCAACAAATCTTGCTTTGGTAAAAAATTCATATCTTCAGACATGCAATAAACACATCGGAAATCACAGCGATCCGTCACCGAGACGCGCAAATAGGAAACCATTCTTCCAAATGGATCGACCATTGGTGGTAGCTGAACGGAAGGATCGGTAATGAAGGTCATAAGACCAGTTACTCCAAATATTTGAGCAGAAAACTGTAAACTATGATAGCAGGGAATGACGGATCGGCGAAGCTGATTTCCACTTTGATGATATGATGAGCAAATAAATGGAATTGCAAAAGGAATGTTGGCCAACCGAAATTAGGCTGTCACCAGATAAGCATTCTTTAAACATACGGTTTGAAGACGGCTCAAATTATGAATTAACCGCCGAATATCTTAGGATTGAAAGTCCGAGCGCCGAGGTTCAAGGGCATAGCCCGGCTGAGAAAAAGACGGTAACGGGCAAGAGTAATGTAAAAATTCTGGCGCTCGAACCTGTGGGTAATTATGCGGTTAAACTACGCTTTGATGACGGCCATGATACCGGAATTTACACTTGGCGTTATTTTTCAGAACTTGGCGAAAAATTTGAAACCAAGTGGAATGAATACCTAGAAAAGTTAAAGCTGGCGGGACTTCACCGCGATTAAGGTTCGATGATCACCTTCGCACCTACTGGGACCCGTTCATAGAGGTCGATGATGTCGTCATTTGCCATACGGATACAACCGGAAGAGACAGCTGTTCCAATCGTTTCAGGTTCATTGGAACCGTGAATTCGGTACAAAGTGGCGCCAAGATAAAGTGCGCGGGCGCCGAGGGGATTATCCGGGCCGCCATCCATATGTTTAGGGAGATCTGGCTGTCGTTTCAGCATTTCTTCCGGCGGGGTCCAATCGGGCCATTGGCGTTTCATCGAAACTTTAAGCTCTGCTGACCACTCAAAGCCTTCCCGGGCTACGCCAATGCCGTATTTGATCGCCCGTGATTCCCCTAAAACGAGATAAAGCCGCTTTTCTGAAGCTTTTACGATTACCGTTCCGGGCCTTTCGTCACTAGGAAACCATGTTTCAAACCGATGTATAGGAGACTGCGCTTCAGGCATCGATGCAACGATTTCATCATATGTTTTGATATCTTGTTTGCTCGTTGCAAGCGCGCCGTGGGCTGAAATGAGCGTAACGGCAGAAAAAAAGATAGGATATACGCGCCGCCAAACCATCATTTATTGCCTTCTTGAAACAATTTTCGTTCAATTATAGCCCGATTTTGATGAATTCTGGGGCAGTGCCCGCATTCATCACGATTCGAGTCGCTAAAGTTAGCATTCATGAATTACCTCTAAATGGTAATGATCTTCAAGCAAATGATCGGGTAAACCAAAAATCTATTGGCCGCTTTATGTTGACTACCTATCCGAGGATGCCTAGAACGGCGTTCGACCGGGCGCGTAGCACAGCGGTAGTGCGTTCCCTTCACACGGGAGAGGTCACAGGTTCAATCCCTGTCGCGCCCACCATTTAAGATGTTGATTTTAAACATTTTTCTTGGTCGTAACCTTAGCCAATCATTTCTCAAATCTCACTCTGTCACACTGGTGTCACAGCGAGGTTTATTTCGATGGCTACAATCCGCAAACGTGGGACGAAATGGCAGGTACAGGTTCGCCGGGAAGGGTCTCCGTCTGTATCAAAATCATTCTCCATAAAAGACGACGCTGTAAGGTGGGCAAGACACCAAGAACTAGCCTTGGATCGCGGCGAGTTTCAGCCCAAACGTAGTGTGCCGGATACGACGTTAGTATTGTTACTTGAACGTTATGAGACGACAATAACACCTAACAAGCGATCGAAAGTATCCGAACGCGCCCATATCCTTCAAATTAAGCGCCATATAATTTCAGAAAAACTCATAATGTCGATAACCGGCCGCGATGTGGCGAAATTTAGGGATGATCGGCTAAAGTTCGTTTCCAACGCCACTGTTCGGAAGGAATTAAATATCCTTGGACATGTTTTTAAGATTGCCAGCCAAGAATGGGGCTATGAAATCAGGGATAGTCCCTGCAAATCTGTCCGGAAGCCTCCGAATGGCCGCCCAAGGGACAGGCGATTACGGGAAGGGGAATTGGAAAGTCTTCATTCGCAACTCACTTGTTGTCGGAATCCCCTCGTAAGGGCAGTTTTCCAATTTGCCTTAGTAACGGGAATGCGTCGCGGTGAGGTCCTAGGTCTATGCTGGCAAGATATTGATTGGAAAGACTGTACGGCCAGATTGGACCTGACAAAAAATGGGGAAAGCCGGATTGTGCCGCTTAGTCCTGAGGCGTTAGCGATTTTGAATGAATTGCGTCAATCTGAAAGTGAAATACAGAGGCCAATTGAAGACCGAATATTTCTGATTTCTGCAAATGGATTTCGTTTGGCATGGGAACGCGCCAAGAAACGTGCTGGAATTACAGACCTACATTTTCACGATATACGACATGAAGCCGTCAGTCGGTTCTTTGAAATGGGCTTATCAGTACCTGAGGTCGGCCTAATCAGTGGCCATAAAGATACTAGAATGTTGCTCAGGTATACGCATCTTAAGCCAGCAAATGTTGCAATCAAATTAAGTACCATTGGATCACCTATAAAGTAGTCAAGTATTTGGTTATTATCGTCCTGATCACAAAACTAACGGATAATAACGCATGACTAAAAGTCGTAAAAATATTTTTGTCTTACATTCCCCGCTAGCCCTCAATTTATATAGGCTCCGCGCCATTGCCATGCTTCTTGAGGACGGAGTGACCTTGCCAGAAGTAGACCGAAAATTCCTAATTTCAGCACTTCATTCCATTGGTTCGGGCAATAATGCGGAAGAATCCTTGGGTATAAAGCGGAAACGTGGCGAGAAAACATATATTAATGGCCTTGATCCGACAGAGCGCCGTCAGTGGGCCTTATCGTGGATCGCCACGGCAATAAAAAATGTATCCGACGGTGGGTTAGGTCTATCAATAGGAGACGCAATTGAGCAGGCGGCTGAAGAAAGACCCGGGGAAATAAACTTTGGGTTTTCGGAAGAAACGCTTCGCCATTATTGGGATAATTATCCAAAACAGAGAACGATTTCGTTCGCGCCACCGCTGAGCAGCGAACCTATAAAGCGAAAGAAAAATAAGTCCTAATAGCAGGGCTGTAATCGCGATTGGGGTTCTGTGCAATCAGAATAAATATGTGATTATTGAACAACCGTGTCCATACAAGCACGGAGAAGTTCAAATGCATTCTTCACAAAACCAAACTTTACGCCCATACGGTTATACAATTGACCAATTCCAACGTGTCGTCCCTTTAGGGCGATCAACGATCTACGCCTTGATAAAAGAGGGAAAACTGAAAACCGTCCTAATCTGCGGACGCCGGCTAATTCCTGCTTCTGAAGCAGAACGCCTTCTCAATCCAAACAATGAAGCCTGAAACAAAAACGAGCCGCCCTTGGCAGCCCGTCAATGATAATTCTTTGAGTGACATTAGAGTTTTAGCATGTTTTAAGGCGCTATCCAAGGCGGTTCTTCATAACCTAATGAGGAATTTCCATGCCAAAATCACTTAAAAAATCAACCCCAGCCAACAGTCTAAAGCAATTGTATAAAATTGCTGAATCTGGGGTCTATTTCACTTCTACGCGTGACGAGCCATTTGTTGAAATAACAAGAAAGGGCCACAAACGTAACATCCCAGTAAATGGCAAACAGTTCTCAGATTGGTTGCGCAATGAGGCCCTTAATGTTGGCCTCATAGTAACAGGCAGCAATGTAAGGGATGTTACCGAAACTATGGCTGCTAAGGCCTCGTTTAGTGATATGCCGCGCCAAATTGTTTTCAGACGAGTGGCTTCCAAAGATGGTAATATTTTCTACGACTTATGTAATGATCAATACGAAGCCGTAGAAATCAGACCTGATGGATGGAATATTATCTCCAATCCACCTGTAAGGTTTCAAAGGCTTGATGGGATGGGTGAAATGCCACATCCAAAAACTGGAGGCACAATCTCTGATTTAACGGATTTATTAAACCTACCTAGTCAAGGCGACGCTGCGTTGCTAACGGCATTCTGTGTTCATTGCCTGCAGCCAAACGGACCATTTCCGCTTGTTGTTATAAATGGGTCAAAGGGATCAAGTAAATCAACTCTGACGCGGACCCTTGTTGGATTAATTGACCCAAATACCGATCCACTTAAACAGTTCCCTAGATCACAGCAAGATTTGGCAATCGCATTAGATGAACGTCTTCTAGTTGCGTTTGACAATGTATCAACAATCAATCACTCAACCTCAGATATGATGGCTAGAATCTCAACTGGAGCCAGTTTTTCCGCTCGTAAATTGTTTACTGATAAAGAACTAATCAAAATTAACTTAAATAACCCCATAATTATTAACGGAATACCACAATCTGTTGATCAGCCTGATTTAGCAGACCGTGCTATATTCATCCACCTTGATGCAATAAAACCGACGAAACGCATTAGGGCAGAGGAATATTGGGAAAAATTTTCGGAGGTACAGCCATATATCTTCGGCCTCCTTATGGATGGCGTCACCGCTATGCTAGCCAATAGACAACAGGTGGAACTGGCTGAGATTGATAGAATGGCAGATTTCCACGTGAACGCGGTTGCCAGTGAAACTGCATTTTGGCCAGTCGGCACATTTGAACTTGCTTACCAATCTACCAAGCAGCGGTGGCATGACTCACAAATATCTAAAGCGCCACTCGCAGAGGCGATTATTAAACTATTCAAAATGAGGAAAGAAAAAGCCGAAAAATGGACGGGTTGGACGGCTTGGACGGGTACCGTCAAAGATCTATTAAATGAGTTAGAATATCTAAATGAAAATTATGGTGTTTCAAATTTTCCTAAAAATGAGGAACAACTTGGTAAAATTATTGTTAAAATTAAGCCAATACTACATGATAATGGTATCGGTATTGAAAGCACACGAGATAGTACAGTTCGTAGAACTAGGGGATACCGAATATATATTCTATAACAGCACTTATAAGATAATTTTGGGGCAGATAGGTGTCCAACCCGTCCAACCTGTCCATAAATTAGCCTACAATTTAGACTAACGGCAATGCCGCCAAAGGGACGTTTTGAATGTGGTAAAGTACCTCTTCTCCAAACGTACCTTTGGCGGCGCTCTTGGAGGAACTGCAGCAAGAGTTCACGGTGTTATGCACCGCCTTTCAGAGGAATTGTTTTCCTCAAAAATACTGCAAGATTATTACCGGATTTTCGTTAATTAAGCCGCAGTGGTATGCTTAATCATGTTTAATTATTGAGGCCACCATGGCAGTTTCAAAACTAACAAAGGCCACAGTCAGGAAGCGCAAAGGGCGTCCAGAACATAAGCCCACTCTAGCGACCCGTCAGGCTGTCCAAGGCATGGCGGCGGCTGGTTTATGGCAATATGAAATTTGTCAAATCATGGGTCTGTCTGAAAACACGTTAGTCAAACATTACCAACACGAGTTAGATACTGGTTGGGCTGCAACAATGGCACTCGCTAGTAAAACGATAGTTGATCAGATGGTCAATAAAACTGATCGTGCATTTGATGCTGCTAAGTTCTTTTTAACCAAGCGTGGTCGTGGACTTTGGAGTGAAACAAAGCAAATTGAATTAAACGCAACCAATAATGAACCTGTCCAGATGCAGACGATGAATATTGACGCGTTGGATGATGACGAACGCGATCAACTTGAAAAACTTCTCAATCTGGCCCTGCTTACTTAAGCCGATCTAGGAATATAACATTGTTGCGGCCGATAGCGCCTCAGAGGTGGCTCGGTTTGTTTGAACAGTCTGTTGGGTCCGGATAAGTGGATGACTGCCTTTGTTATGCTGCCAGCGGGATTGCTGGTAGCGCATTGAAGTAGGCCTCGCCGGGAGGGGGGGACGTCAAGGCCCGGAACCTCGACTTCCAATTTATACACTTGGCCGAAAACTCTATGAAATAGACCCTAATTTCCCTAGTAATCAGTCAATATTTATGCATACTAAATTTACCTAAACCTACCGATCAATTTAAACATTAAAAAAATAACGATAAAATATTTTTTAAAAGCGGAGGAATTAAATGGCAAGCATCCAGATAAACTTGTCACAATCAGCGCTTAATTATGCAACTGCGTCTATGAATATCGGAATAAACAATTTTATAAATAATAACAACATAATTGGGAAATATTATAGCAGTTTTTCTAACTTTCACTATGTCGGAAACAATTTGATAACAGGCTATAGTGACGGCTCTTCTGCAACTTATAATATTAGTTCTATCTCTAATCCAAACGCCTTGACGGGTACTGCAGTCGTCTCAAATTATTCGTTTTTATCACCTAACGCAGCCGCGATAAATGCAATAGGGTCGATCAATTATACTTGGTATGCGTCTGGAAATTATTTGAGTTTTGCCTCTACAAGCAGCGAATTAACTACCATTTCGACCCAAACATTATATCCTACAAACAGCCCCTATTATCCTGCAACATTTGGGGATGAATATGATAGAGTACAAGGCGATTTTTTTATAAACGCATTGGGAGCGTTAAGCGGCAGCCTTACTCAAATTTATTCACAGGCCGATAAAGTTATAAAAAATCTAACGATCAACGGAAATTTTAGTATAACTGGCAATGTTACCGCAGTCAGCACAAATATTAGCGGCACCCTCACTGGGTATAATGTGAATTATTATGATGGAAGTTTTATTAATTACGATAGCCAAGGCACTAATCCTTATCTGACTAATAACCAAACTATTGATATTAGTAAAATTTTGTCAAACCCCTCAAATTTTGTAGGCAATGATACTATCTCTGTTGTTTTACCTCTAGTTCTGCCGGTGAGCGTGAATATTGCGACCGGAGCCGGAAATCACGCAGTATCCTTGGGCGGAGGAGGAAATAATCTAAATTTTGTCGGTAGCACCGGTAACGATAATATCACAATTCTTGATAATACACACGGCCACCGCATCGCTGGAGGAATTGGAACAGAAACTGTGATCTATAGCGGTCGAAATGCTATCCAATTTACGATAGTACTTTCCTCAAATGGAATATCTGTTTCAGATAATTCTTATGGTGGAACGGATATTTTAACGGCTGTCGGTAAAATTCAATTTTCAGACACCAGTATTGATACCTCATCCCTCATAAAGACCGCTTCGCTAACAAAGACGGATTTGGTCTCTATAGTAGAATTGTATGTCGCAAGTTTCAACCGCGCCCCGGATTCTGTTGGTCTTGATTATTGGGGAGGCCAATTATCTAACGGCATGTCACTGCAGGATATTGCTAAATCCTTCTTTGTCCAGAAGGAGACGATAGCGGCCTATCCAACAACAATGTCCACAAATGATTTTGTATCCGCCGTTTACAACAACGTCCTCAGCCGCGGTCCTGATACGGGAGGATTAAATTACTGGGTAGGCCAACTCAATAATGGTTCCGTTAGTAAAGATGCCTTTTTGTTGGCTATTATCAATGGCGCAATGGCGGCATCGGGTAGCGCCGTGGACAGGCAAACCTTGGCCAACAAAGAAGCGGTGGGCGAACACTACGCAATCTATCAGGGCTTAAACAATAGCACCACATGGGCGCAGGATGTCATGTCGGGGGTGACAAGCGCCGCATCTACGGTTACGGCGGCTAATGCCAAGGCGGATAATTATGCTGTTGTGGCAGCCAATCCTCTTACATCTGATTTGGTTGTAAAACTGGTGGGCGTTGCTGTTTGATAGTTTGGTGCATTCTTAGCGGGCAAGGTTTCCATCGGCGAAATGGGACCCTTTTGATCACACAAATCCGTATGTTTATAATAGAGCCGGCTCGGGGTTTTTGAACAGGGGTTTTAAGTGGAATTTCTGTCTTGAGCGGGCATAATGCCCGAGACAGGAGAGACCGATGAGCAGACGATCCCGAGCCGGCACTGTTTGGGAAAAGGTGGCTAAAAGTGGTAAAAAATATCTATCATTCAGTTATGAACTCCCAACGGATGAACCCAGAAGAGCAATTATTTCAGAACCATCGGCAGCATCAGAAGAACTTGATGAAAACATCCCATTCTGAGCCTTGGCGATTTGATTGGATTGCGGTGTCTTACCGTCCTGATCCCATAACCTCCGAGCCTCATGAAGTGGTTAACGGACGAGGATTTAGCACCAATAAAGATACAATCAATATTCAATTTGATACTTTTCCAATCGCTGACCCAGACAATTTCTGCAAGGTAATTCTTCGTCCGGCAGAATTTATGGAACTTGATGAAAAATGGCCGGAGCGGTGGACTGTTTTATCTTACAAAACATTCCGCAATGATGTGACCAAGAAAACAATTATTGGCACAGGATGGATTGAGGACAACGAAATGCTCGTTCTTCTTGATGCCCCGCGGACGCCAAATCAAAACATCGAGTGCTGGATAACACTCGAACCAAGGATAGAACGTCATACAACCGACGAAATTGATCAGTGATGGATGGGCAGATTAAGCATTAGATAGATTTGTAACTAACTGTGATCAAACAGCCGCTGTCCGCACCAAACGCCATTCATCCGTTAGAACTATTCCGATTTCGCTTTTTAGAGAAAATTAAGGATAGTTGCCTTGGACACAAACACCGAAGAGACTATTATAAATCCTACTTTCAATTTCTTTATTATTTTGGGAACTTGGATTCACGCACGAAGTGCAACTGGGTTGAAAGATTTGGTAAAGACCTCGTGAGGTGTTTTGTATCCAAGTCGCTTTCGGGGACGATTATTAAGA
>Ga0214201_1000623_pt1 | contig 11760 bp, 8 predicted proteins | sample TroBogEpilimnion_32_FD_153039 | JGI IMG/M metagenome (GOLD analysis project Ga0214201, IMG submission 153039) | Freshwater microbial communities from Trout Bog Lake, WI - 29MAY2009 epilimnion | ecosystem: Environmental > Aquatic > Freshwater > Lake > Epilimnion/Euphotic zone | place: Trout Bog...
AATTAATCAAGCCGGGCAGCATCGAACCTAATTCCGACGCGATGTCGAAAGTTCTTAAGTACTGCATGGCAAACGGAGTATTCATTTTGTCTGCTGGTACTTATAACAACGTGATTCGCTTCTTGCCACCGCTTGTTATTACCGATGATCTGTTGATGGATACATTGACCGTTCTAGATGAGGCCTTCGCAACACTGTAATCAACTGCATTTCGGTGAAAATCAAGTACCGAAGTTTTGGAATTTTAAAGAATCCCTACTGACTTTGCTTTGCGCGCCGCTTCTTGACGATCACTGACAGAAAGCAATTCATAGATGCGCATAGTTTCGTGCCGAATCGTTGATACCGAAAAACCTAAATCAATTGCGATCTGGTGATTTGTGCGACCAGTTGACATCGCCTGAAGAATTTTCAATTGGCGAACCGTGAATGCACCAACATGATTCGCAACCGGGGTTTCATTCGAAGAGTCAGGGTTAAAAGTAGGGTGGATAAAGAAGAAGAGTGCTAGTGGCTTCACGATGTGTGTAAGCACAGCTTCTAGTTCTTCGATTAGTGCCTTTGAAAGCGGTTCATGGAAGTGCATCACCAAAGCACCTGTTGTGACCCCGCGGATCTTTAATAGCGCGGCGGCAGTTGTGCGATCTGGATTGGTTCCAAAAAAATCACCGTTAATTTTTACATCCCGAATACTGTCCGTACGTTTGCGCCAGACTTCTGATTTCTCTTCCGAATGCGTTGTCGATGGGGCCCAACCATAATCACCCAGGAAATGGAGGGTGTCATCACTGCTCACGCTAGTTATTCGAATTTTTGTGGCACTAAAGGGGAGTAGGTAATCCAAAGCCAGCGCTCTAGCGACTTCATCACCCGTGGGATTGCTTGTGAGAAGCTCTAGGATTTGATCGGTTTGGTCGCTGTGCTTAGTTGCGCTCATGACACCTCATTCATTTATATTCACTCGTTATTCATTAGTGCTTTTTTTGACCCATTTATTTTTGACTAATTCATCCCCGAGATATCTCCTAGATTTTGAGTCTAGAGGGATAACCCCCCCTGACTAGGTATGACTGGGTGATTGGCCATTTATTTATTTCTCTCGACTAATTCTCAGCAAATCCCCTGCTTTTTAGGGCATGATCGTTTCTATTGAAGACACCCTGGGATACTGGGGCCAAACTCCAAAAGTCCCAAAGATTCTGGAAATTTTTTGGAGTAGAGGACAACATTTGGGGTCCTTAGGTGTCTTTACTAGTAGAAGGTACTTTTCTTGAAAGAAACCAGGACGCTGGGATCTGGAAGTACCAACAAACGGAGTAATTACAATGGCATTTCGCAAGATTGCGAAGACAGAGGAAGCGGCGCTTATTCAAGCCGTCTCCGACTGGACTATTGCCGACCTCTCCGCTCTATACGCTGAACAACGCTCATCCCTGACAGCCCAGGCCCGCCGGATCCTCCGTTCCGACGCTGATGCTTCAGAGATTGTTCAGGAAGCCTTCCTCAAGTTCATCCTCGCAGCCCCAGAACTAGATTCACGGGATCGCGCGTTGGCTTACCTTCGCACCACCGTCAACAATCTCTGCCTCAACCAGATACGTGCAACAGGATCCCGCCCTAATTTGGTCGCGATTGATTCAGATGCAACCCAAGAACGTCTGGACGAGATCGCTGCAGAAGCACATATTCCTTTTGATACAACTTTGGCCGCAGCAGAAGATGCTTCGATCATCCGTGAAGCGCTTTCTCGTTTGTCCCAAGACCAGCGCACTGCACTGGTTATGTGGGAGATGGAAGGCCGCACCACAGAAGAGATCGCCGCTGCAATCGGTACAACTCCCGCAAACGTTCGCCACGTTGTTGCACGTTCTCGTGCATCTCTGGTTCGCGTTTTGGCAGAGTGGGTTATCGACGAGAACACCGGCACAACCGCTTTGGACGCTCTCTCCTCTTCTTATAAGAAGGCAGCAGAACTTGCGAAGAAATCTTCGAAGGTTGCCCTCTCCTTGGTACTGCTCATCGCAGCATTCCTTGGATTCAACACCTTCAATGGCAAGACCCCAGTGGCCATCTCAACGACAACTGCGGCTGCCCCACAGACCTCTACATCTTCCACCCCAAGCACGGCTCCATCAGCTGCCGCCCCACAGGCACCAGTTGTCTCAAAGTTGGACAATTTGACTCCAACGGTTGATGCAAAGATCGCTGCTATCACCTACGCCGGCCTTGGCGCCGACGGGGTCCCAACCGGGTTCACGGTCACTGATATGAGTGGCAACTCCGGTACAACTATCATTGGCAAGCCCGCCCCCGTGATCACCGATAACGGAATCACTCTGACGGCGCCTGTCATGTCCTATGACCCTAAAGCGGTAAATGTCCTGATTAATCAGGTCATCAACGTGGACGGATCTGGGACGACTTACACCCCAACGCCATCGATTTCGATGAACGGGGGCTGGGTTGAGCTCAATGTCACGGCCACAAGCACGGATATTCAGCGTCTTTCCAACGGAAACTATCTCGTTTCCAGCATTATGGTCACGGATTCCCCGGTAGCGGCAGGTACAATTATGCCTGTAAGCCAGGGTCTGGACGTCTCGTCCATCCCTACTTCTATCTCTGTCCGCCTAGTGCTTAATCCCGGCAAAACTCAAGTTCTTGCCGAAGCGATTCAGGTCGCTGCAAGTGGTGTCACCAAATGAAACTACTTGCCCAAATAACTAAACAGGTTTCCGTTGCAGTCCGGATATTGCAACGGAATAGAGATGAGTCAGCACGTGCGTCTCATCTCGTGGTTAAAAAAGGTTCTCTCATGACCTATGAGAGGGCAGTTTTTGGCCAAGCCGAGAGGGAGAAATTCTCTTTTTCGACTTTTCTTGAAAGGAAAACAATGTCTACAAAGACAACAATTAAGCGTATTGCGCTTGTTGCTGCTGTAGCTGCTGCATTCGGTGGTCTTTCGACTGTCGCTGCAAATGCAACTGGCACATACACAACAACCGCTAGCGCTTCAAACCCAACCACAGCTTCGGTTGGAACCCCAGTAACAGTGTCTTTCACTGATACATCAACTGCTACCGGTGTTCTTGTTGCAGATGCAGTAAATATGACACCAACTTTGTCTACCAAGCCAACCAACTCTGGACTGGGAAATGGAAGCATCTCAGTGGTTGCAGGAGCGCTAAGCAACGCAACTCAGGTAATCACTGCCTCAACGGGTGTTTCTGTTTCACCAGTAGTTACTGACACAATCGCAACAGCAGCAACTGCTGTTTCGATCACAAATAACTACACCTTTACCCCAGATGTTCCTGGAACATATGTAGTGACCGTCAATACCACAAATTCAGCAAATATTGTGGTCACATACACAGCACCACTATTTTTGAATCATGCATCAGATTCATCAGTAATTGGCGTATCTTCTAGCACCGGAAACGCTTTGACAGCAGTGACTGGTGGCTTTGCTACCGCTGCAATTGAAGCTAACACAGCTAGTGCTCCTCAATACATCGTTGTAACAGGTGGAACTGTTGTCGGTGCTACAGCTACAGCAGGAGGCACACTGACAAATGCTGCTACTGGCCTTGCAACAACCTCAGGACTTTCTAACTCACTAGTGTGGACACCAGCAGCCACAACAGGTACCTTGGCAATTCAGGTTTATTCTGCTACAGCCGGTGTAGCAACTATTACTGATACACCAGTAACAGCTGCAACTGGCGTTCCTGGTACACCAGTAGTTGGAACCATCACGTTCGGTGCTGCTCCAACAGTTTCAGCTCAATACTCAACTGCTTACATCGGAACAGGAACAACTGCTGTTTCTTCTGATGCAACAACATTGAACTTTGCTGATACTCCAAGCACAACCACACCTGTAGCTAACGTCGCTGTTCAACTTAATTCAGCAGCATCAACAGTTATTACAGGTCAAGCTTTGACTGTAACTGTTGCTGGTCCAGGACTCGTCGCGGTTGGAAATAACGCAAACCCATCTGCAGCTTCTGGTAAGTCTGTTGTAACCACAGCAACAAGCGATTCAACGGGTACATTCGTTGTATACGTTTACGCTGATGGAACATCAGGAACATCAACAATCACAATTGCTGATGGAACAACAACAATCGCTACTAAGACTGTAACCTTCACAGGTGCTGCTGCTAAGGCAAAGGCAACACAGGGTCTCTATGTTGCTAAGGCTGGCGCTGCACTCGGTGCAAACCCAAGCCATTACCTCCTCGAGGGTGCAGTAGTTGGCAACGGCGCTGCTGATCCAGCTGCTGATTCTGCCAAGTCTGGAACAGCTGCAATCGTTGGAACAGTTACCGATGCAAACGGCAACGCTGTTGCCGGAGCAACTGTTCAACTCGTTTCATCAAACACTGCTGTTATTACAACTGGTGCTTGCGATGAGGTAACACTCGGAACATATGCAGCAGCAGGAACATGGCAGTGCCAGGTTTCAGGTGCTTCAGGTGCTCTTTCAGGTCAATCTGCAAAGGTAACCTTCGAGGTTTACGATGCAACAACTGCTGCTTATGACATCACAGCTGCTCCTTTGACCTTCACCATCGGTGGAGCAATCACCAAGGAAACACTTGCAACCGATGCAGCCTCATACGCTTCATTGGCTCCAGTTGTTCTTACAGTGAACGCAACTGATGCTTCAGGTAACCCTGCATACGACCAAGATGGAACTCTTGTTGCATCACTCGTATCATCAACACAACTCGGTGGAACACTTGCTTCACCAGTTGAGTTGGTTGAGGGTGTCGGAACTGAGAAGGGTCTCTATGCTCCAGCAGTTGCTGGTTCATTCACCATCTCAGGTCTCGATAACGTATCTGTTGCTGGAGAAGCTGTTTCAGTAACAGCTGATTCAACTGGTGGATCTGCTGATACACAGGCTGCTGCTGCAACAGATGCTGCTAGCGAAGCAACAGATGCTGCTAATGCTGCAACAGATGCTGCTAACGCAGCCGCTGATTCAGCAGATCAAGCAACAGCTGCTGCTGAAGATGCTGGTTCAAAGGCAGATGCTGCACTTGCTGCAGTAACTGCTCTTTCACAGCAAGTAACAACCCTTCTATCTAAGATCGCAGCTCTAACAGCAGCGGTTGCAAAGATTGCTAAGAAGGTAAAGGCGTAAGCCTTAACTCAATTGAATAGGTCTTAGACCTAATCGACAGAGGGCCTGATCTCCTTACGGAGGTCAGGCCCTCTGGCTTTTCTAGAACGCATTGCTGCGCTTGTTAGAAGAAGGCTAATTTGGGGTCTTTATTGGAGAAATTCTCACGCTCGGCTTGGCCAAAAACTGCCCTCTCATAGGTCATGAGAGGGCAGTTTTGAGGGAATGGCTGGTCAGGGTCTGTAATCTGCACCTATGGCAAAATCGAAGGTGGTTGCGAAATCGGCAGGTGTACCCGATCGACAGGCGATGAACTGGCTTTTGGTGGGTGGATCTTTAGTGACCCTCTTCTTCTGGGCACCACTCACGGATCCCTTCAACGCCCCTAAATCTTGGATTCTCTCCATATCGGGATTTTGGCTTTTGGGATGGATTGGCTTCAATTGGAAGAAATTCTCAGGTAATAAGACGCTGTGGATTGCGGGATTGTTATCTGCAATTTATGTGGCGACCCTCTTTGTTGCTTTTGTAGCCACAGATAATAAATTTATTGGAATGTTCGGGGATTATGCCCGGCGCACCGGATTTCTTTCCTATTTTTCCTTGACGGTTTTCTTCTTGGCTGGGGCCTATTTATTCAGATTGAATCGCATAGAGATTTTTGAACGAGTCACCATTGTTGTTGGGTTTCTATTGGGTATTTATGGATTCTTGCAGCACTACAACATTGATTTCATAAAATGGAACAATCCTTACAACTCTGTGTTGAGTTCTTTGGGCAATCCAGATTTTGCAGCTGCGGCTATGTCTATATTCATGGTCCTTAATTTTGGTTTTATTCTTACCTATAAAAAAGCTAAATGGGTCCGGGCGGTTGCTGGTGTAAACGTATTGGTGCTGCTTATCACGATCATTTTTGCTCAGGTGCGGCAGGGATTGCTTGCGGCAGCGCTTGGAATTGGGATTATTGTTATTGTCTGGATTCACCAGAAGCAGAAGGTTGTGGCATATGGATTGACTGCGCTCTCTGCAGTGGGTGGCGTGGCTGCTGTTATGGGTATGCTGAATATGGGCCCACTTGTTAAATACTTTTATAAAGTGTCTGTGACTTATCGCGGTGACTACTGGCGAGCCGGTTGGCACATGTTTACCTCCCATCCCTTCTTAGGGGTTGGGCTCGATCGATATGGTGCTTATTTTCGGGTTTATCGAGATGCCACTCAGGTGGCTCGGCGTGGACCTGATGTAATTTCTAACGCGACACATGATGTGCCACTCCAGCTGGCTTCTACAGGTGGAATCTTTGTCTTGCTTGGATTTCTTGCTTTGACGGGCTTTATTGCATGGCGTGGAATCGTGGCGCTACGTAAATCCAGCGGCTTAGAACAAATAGTCGTGGCTACTATTTTTGGTGCATGGCTTGCCTATGAAGCGCAGTCGATTATCTCGATTGATAATCTGGGGATCGCCATTTGGGGTTGGATTTTAGGTGGAGCAGTTGTTGGAATATCTGTAATTGAAATTCCAGTAGAAATGAAGAATGCAAAGCCAGGTAGTTCTCTATTGCAGCCAATGGTCTCTGGTTTTCTGGGCTTGGTTATGCTGGTGGTATCTGTTCTATTCTTTTCTGCTGAAGGAGCAATGCATTCGATCCAGTCGTACAATATTCCAAAATCTGGACCAACTCTTACTACCTATCAATACCTCGCGCTGAAACCATTGACATATGGATTTAAGGATCCACACTTTGTGGTGCTCTCCGCCACCATGTTGGCAGAAAGTGGAGCAGTATCAACTGCAGAGAAGAACTTGATAAATCTGATCAAGTCGGATTCACATGATGTTGAAGCGGTGGATTTATTGGCAACGGTTTATGAAAAAACCAATAATGCTGGTGCGGCTATCCCGTATGTTAAAGATTTGATCAAGCTAGATCCTTTTAATACAACAATTAATACCCGTCTGCAAAAAGATGAGGCGTCTGCGTCTGTTGTGAAAAAATGAAGATAGCGGTTGTTGGTCAAGGGTATGTTGGTTTCCCAGTTGCAATCGCTGCAGCAGAAGCAGGCCATGACGTGGTGGGCATTGATATAGATCTGGAGAAAGTTGCGTGGCTTAATTCTGGCAAAAGTCCTATTGGCGATCTCACTGATTCTGTGATTGCAGGGGTTGGAAGTAAATACGAAGCGTCATTTACCTTTGAGGGTATTGATACGGCAAATGTGGTGGTTATTTGCGTTCCAACACCGCTGGATTCTGCCCATAATCCGGACTTAACGTTTTTGGTCAGAGCATGTGAATCTATTGCCAACCATATACGGGCTGGCGTTTTGGTGATCTTGGAATCCACGGTTTCTCCGGGAAGCACGCGCGGAATTGTAATGAGCACGTTAGATAAATCCGGAGTTGAGTATTTACTTGCTTATTCACCAGAACGGATTGATCCGGCAAATAAGCAATGGAATGTGAAGAACACACCAAAGTTAGTGGCCGGAATTACCGATGTCGCGACCGTCCGTGCACTCGAGTTCTATCGGAGTTTTGTCGCCGATGTGACCACAGGTTCGTCGGTCGAAGTTATAGAGACCGCAAAGTTGCTGGAGAATAGTTTTAGATTGATCAATATCTCTTTTATTAACGAGATCGCAGAATTCTGTGCACGGATGGGGATTGATGTGCGCGAAGTGATCGACGCTGCTGCGACGAAGCCATACGGATTTATGCCGTTTTATCCAGGTGCTGGTGTCGGTGGACATTGCATACCTGTAGATCCTTCCTATTTGGTTGCGAAGGCGCGAGAAATTGGAGCGCCGACGCGCTTCATTGATTTAGCAAATGAAGTAAACCTGTCGATGCCATCGTATTTTGTTGGTGTTGCGGCAGGTATCTTGGGTGGACTCACCGGGAAGAAGATTCTGGTGGTTGGTGTCGCATACAAGCCCGATGTATCTGATGTCCGAGAGACCCCTGCGTTGCAATTAATCAGACTACTACGTGAAGCTGGCGCTGTTGTCGCATGGCATGATGATTTGGTGGGCATGTGGAACAGCGAGCATTCAGTGACTTTGAGTAGTGGATATGACTTAGCAGTACTGGTCAATCCGCATACTGGCACCGATTTAACGTTGCTGGGATCCACCCCAGTCCTTAATACTCGTGGTGGCTATTGATGAAGTATCTAATCACTGGTGGCGCCGGATTTATTGGGTCACATATTGCAGATGCGTTGATTGCCCGTGGGGATTATGTTGTCGTTTTAGATAATTTTTCAACGGGTAATTCACACAATATCGAGCAATTAGTAGGTAACCCACAATTTGAATTTGTCCAGGGATCGATTTTGGATCTGCCATTACTTAAGCAATTGACTGAGTCTGTGGACCATGTACTGCACTTTGCTGCTGCGGTCGGTGTATTTACTATCGTGGATAAACCACTTGAATCGCTGATCACCAACCTGCGCGGAACCGAAAATGTTTTAGAAGCTGCTCACCAGTATGGCAAGCCGGTCCTCATTGCATCGACATCAGAGATCTATGGCAAGAATGGAAGTGGACCGCTGAACGAAGAAAGTGATCGTGTCCTTGGCTCTCCACTTAAGAGTCGCTGGTCATATAGTGAAGCGAAAGCAATTGATGAATCGATGGCGTATTTTTACTTCGCCGAGAAGAAATTAGCAGTGCGCATTATTCGCTTCTTTAATACGGTGGGGCCACGCCAAGTCGGTCACTATGGAATGGTGGTTCCACGTTTTGTGAGCGCAGCTTTGAAAAATGAACCGATTACAGTTTATGGCACAGGGTCGCAATCGCGCTGTTTTTGTCATGTTGCTGACGCGGTCACTGCCGTGCTGATGGTGATCGATTCAGATCTCACTCTGGGCGAAGTCTTTAATATTGGCAACGATGAAGAGATCACGATAGAAGCCCTTGCCCATGAGGTAATCGATCTAACCAGATCTTCCAGTCAGATCGAAAAAGTCTTGTATGAGAAGGCCTATGCTGTTGGATTCGAAGATTTGCAGCGCAGAATCCCAGATATATCGAAAATTAAGAAGGTATTGGGCTGGACACCAAAACGCTCGCTCGAGGTAATTATCAAAGATATCGCTGACCACCTAAAATGAGCGATATGAAGGTCTATGACTCCGATGTAAAGATGATTCCGGTTATCTCGCAGGTGCGTGCCATCTGGGAAAACCGTGGTCTGCTGGGGCTTTTGGTCCGTCGTGATCTCACGGTTCGATACAAGCGTTCGATCATTGGCATCTGGTGGTCATTACTCAATCCACTCTTTACTACCGCGGTTATGTACTACGTATTTAATACCGTCTTTAAGTCGCGGCTGCCTTCAGGTGCGCCGTTCCTGCCGTATTTGTTGTCTGGTGTCTTGCTTATGGCCTTCTTTAATCAGGGGCTGACTATGGGAGCAGATTCTGTTGCAACAGGTGCTGGCGTCTTGACCAAGGTTTATGTGCGACCAGAGATCTTTGCGGCATCATCGGCTATTTCTTCTGCTATTAATTTCTTGATCGGTTTTATTCCGCTCACCGTTGTACTACTAATAGCTAAAGTTCATCCCGGTATTAATTCACCGCTGGTGCTGGTCGTTATTTTATGCATGACCCTTTTTGTTACAGGCTTGGCTTTGTTGCTTTCCATTGCATATATAAATTTTGATGATTCACGTTCGCTGATTTCGATCTTCTTGATGGCGCTGCAATATATGACGCCGGTCTTTTATCCGATATCAGTGCTGGGACCACATACCAAGCGCATAATTTTGTTGAATCCGCTCACCTCTTACCTAGATATTTTTAGATCTGTATATGGTGGTGGCACCACTGCTACATCCCACGAATGGGTAGTGATGATCGCGTCATCAATTATTGCTTTTATTCTGGGCTTCTGGGTCTTCATTAAGAAGTGGCCTGGTTTGGTGGGTAAATTATGAGCCAACAAAAAATTGTAGAAGTAGCCAATGCTTCAATGGCTTACCGCCGCACTCGTCACCGTGTCTCTTCATTGAAGCAGACAGCGATTGATACCATCAGGCGCCGGATGGCTTACGAACAGTTCTTTGCATTGCGTGATGTGTCGTTTGAAATCAATCGTGGCGAAACAGTTTCTGTCATTGGCCGCAATGGTGCTGGTAAATCCACCCTGCTTAAAGTGGTTGCTCGAGTCTTGCCGCCAACATCAGGTCGAGTCATTGTCCAAGGCAGTGTTGCCCCCATGATCGAACTCGGCGCTGGATTTAATCCAGAGCTAACTGGTGCTGAAAATATTATGTTGTATGGGACTTTGCTAGGACGTACTCCAAAAGAGATGCAGGGTCGTATCGAAGCGATTGCGGACTGGGCCGGCTTGACTTCCCATATGGATATTCCGATCCGGGCTTATTCATCGGGCATGACTGCGCGACTTGCTTTTGCAACGGCAACTGACAGGACCCCAGATCTCTTGTTGATTGATGAAATTTTGTCAGTAGGTGACGAAGACTTTAAAGATAAGTCCAAGGCGCGCACGATAGAGATGATGAACAGTGGTTGTGCCGTCTTGCTTGTAACTCATGATTTAACCGCGGTTACGTCTATGTCATCGCGTGCAATTTATTTGGAAAATGGCACCCCGAAAGCAACCGGAAAACCAAAGCAGGTCGTCGACGCATACCTAAACGACGTCCATCACTAACCCATGAAGGTCTTGCATGTCATTGCCCGCATGAACGTCGGGGGCACCGCGCGGTATGTGGCGGAATTAGTAGAAGCTATTCCAGGTTCTGCATTGGCGTGTGGCAAGGTGCAGGGGGCGGAAGTCGAAGATGATTCTGTTGCTGGTTTGGCGATTTATAGGGTCACATCAATGGGACGCAAGATTTCTCCGGTAGCAGATTTTAAAGCGTGGATGGAATTACGCGCAATTGTTAAAGAATTTGAGCCAGATATTGTCCATTCCCATACTTTTAAAGCGGGATTGATTGCGCGTCTAGTCCCCGGCACATTCAAACGTGTACATACTTTTCATGGACATTTGTTTGATGATCAATCCTTTAGTAATTGGCAGAAAGAGTTGATCACCATTTCAGAAAAGTTCTTGGCAAATCGCACCAATGTTTTGATCTCTGTCGGTAAAAAAGTTGGCGTGCAATTGCGCGATGCTGGGATAGGAGTTGATCAAGATTGGTATTCAATCGCACCTGGAGTAAACCCGCTGCCCGTGACAAAGAAAATGCGCGGTGAGTTAGTCTTTGGATGGATGGCTCGGGTGACTTCGGTAAAGAATCCGATGTTGATGGTCCAAGTGGCGCGTGAGTTGCCAAAACTCTCATTTGTGATGGCAGGTGGCGGAGATTTGCTAGAAGAAGTTCGGGCTGCTGCGCCGGCAAATCTGAGTGTCATTGGCTGGACCGATGCCACGCAATTCTGGTCGATGGTCGATGTCGCAGTGTCCACATCAGATAACGAAGGGATGCCGATCGCCTTAATCGAGGCCCAGTTGGCGGGGATTCCAGTTATTGCGACAGATGTTGGCTCTAATTCGGAAGTGATCGAAGATGGGCTCACCGGTCTGGTTGTACCTAAAAATCTTGATTCAGTAGTGCTAGCCGTATCAAAACTAGCTTTG
>Ga0214201_1000631_pt1 | contig 11609 bp, 12 predicted proteins | sample TroBogEpilimnion_32_FD_153039 | JGI IMG/M metagenome (GOLD analysis project Ga0214201, IMG submission 153039) | Freshwater microbial communities from Trout Bog Lake, WI - 29MAY2009 epilimnion | ecosystem: Environmental > Aquatic > Freshwater > Lake > Epilimnion/Euphotic zone | place: Trout Bog...
TCCATCGAGCACCTGCTCGTTGGCGCTTCCATCAGTGGCAAAAATTTCATCAAAGGGATCGCAACCTAATATCGAGAGTGCTCCGCGAATCTCTGCTGCTGCGCTCTTAACTGCAGCACGATCATCAGATGCAAGCGCGGTGTTTCCTGACTTTAGAATTTCTGCGATTACTGCAAGTGCCGTAGGGACGGCAAGATCTTCATTCATCGCCTCAGTAAATGCGGCTGAGATAACTCCATCTGGAACCTCACCGAGAATATCGGCGGCGCGTTTTAAGAAGCCCTCGATTCGTCTGAAATTAACGGATGCCTCTTCCAACGCATCAAAGGAGAATTCCAACATGGATCGGTAGTGCGCGCTGCCAAGATACCAACGCAACTCAATGCCGCGGACTCGCTTCAAGATTTCGTGCACTTGTAGAGAGTTGCCGAGAGATTTCGACATCTTCTCACCGGATGCAGTAACCCACGCATTGTGCATCCAAATATTTGCAAATCCCCATCCAGCAGATTGCGATTGTGCTATTTCATTTTCGTGATGCGGGAAGATGAGGTCGAGTCCGCCTCCGTGAATATCAAATGACTCACCAAGGTAAGCATGTGCCATCGCAGAACATTCCAAATGCCAACCAGGTCGGCCTGCTCCCCAAGGTGTAGGCCATGAAGGATCCCCGGGCTTAGCTGCTTTCCAGAGTGCAAAATCTCGCGGATCTTTCTTATATGTTAAATCTGCATCTTCTGCCGATTGCAGATCATCTAACTTCTGGCGAGAGAGCGTTAAGTAAGAGCTTAAGTGGCGCACATCAAGATAGACATCGCCATTTCCCGGTGCATAAGCACTTCCATTATCGATCAAAGTCTCCATGAGCTCAATCATCTGTGTGATGTGACCCGTTGCGCGTGGTTCATATGTGGGCGGTAGAACATTGAGAGCGCGGTAGGCCTCGGTAAATGCTCGCTCATACTTTTGAGCAACAGCCCACCATGGAATCTCTTCGTGGACCGCTTTATGCAAGATCTTGTCATCGATATCGGTGACATTGCGAATAAAGGTAACGTCGTACCCACTCGCCGTTAACCAGCGGCGCAAAATATCGAAATTGACTCCGCTACGGACGTGACCGATATGAGGAGGAGCTTGAACGGTGGCACCACAGAGATAGATTCCAACCTTGCCCTCGTGCAAAGGTTTGAAATCAGCAACTTCACGAGTCGCTGTGTTGTAAAGCTTTAGGTGCGCTGACATCAGGAAATTCTACCGTGCGCTATACGAGAGCAGAGCAGTGGCGATTGCCGATATCCCGCGGCCCTCACCGGTAAAGCCCAAGCCATCTGTCGTTGTGGCGCTTACTGAAACGGGAGCTCCACCCAAGGCATGCGAGAGAGCTGCTATCGCTTCGGCGCGACGTGGACCTATCTTGGGTCGATTACCAACGATCTGCACCGCCACATTGTTAATAACGAATCCAGCCGCCCGAACGCGTTCGAGCGACTCGGCCAAAAGTTGCGAACCACTTGCACCAGAATATTTAGGATCACTCGTTCCGAAGTTAGAGCCAAGATCGCCTAATCCCGAAGCGCTAAATAGCGCATCACATATTGCATGTGCAGCGACATCTCCATCGGAGTGGCCGTCCACACCAACCTCATTCGGCCAGAGCAATCCAGCGAGCCACATTGCTCGAGAGGGATCAGCAGAGAATGCATGAGCATCAGTTCCGATTCCAACTCGAATCTGATTACTTGACTCTGAAAATATGAACTTATGTGCGATCTCTAGATCGCTCATCGTCGTAATTTTGAGTGCACGATCTTCACCGAGAATTACTTTTACATCGACACCGCGTTCTTCAACGAGACCAGCATCGTCGGTCACATCATCAGCAGATCCATGCGCTTTAACGAGAACTTTACGAAGAAAACCCTGTGGAGTTTGAATCGCACGTAACTTAGATCGGGTCGGAGTTTTAGTTACGTAGTTATCGCCATCAACTCTCTTGATAGTGTCGACGACAGGTAAACCTGGAATCACGGCTTTCTCTCCAGCGCGCAGCGAATCGATCACGCGTAGCGCAAGGTCGGTAGATGCCAGGGCTCGCGCAGCATCGTGCACCAAAATGAATTCATTTGATTTATCAACATGCGCCAGCGCCTTTTTGACGCTCAAGGTTCTAGTTAATCCACCTGTGACAACGGTGACCTCACTGCCGAGAAGATCTTGGAATTGATCTTCATAACCAGCCGGAGCGGCCACGATGATTTGATTCGCGACAGGGGCCATCTGTGCGACCGCATGCTCAATAAGAGTTTTACCTGCGAGTTGAACTAACGCCTTTGGGATCTTGGCACCGAGCCGCTCACCACTGCCGCCGGCAGGAATTATGACGGCAACTAAATCAGTCACGGGGCTAGCTTAGGAAGCTAGAACCTCATCAAGGATGACGCCGGCCTTCTCCTCATCGGTACGCTCTGCGAGCGCCAACTCTGAGATAAGAATCTGCTTAGCCTTAGCCAACATGCGCTTCTCGCCTGCAGAAAGTCCACGATCGAGATCGCGGCGGTAGAGGTCGCGGACGACTTCTGCAACCTTGATGACATCGCCAGAGGCCAATTTTTCGACATTTGCCTTATAGCGACGAGACCAGTTAGTTGGCTCCTCGGTATATGGCTGACGAAGGACATTGAAGACTCGGTCTAGTCCAGCTGAGTCGACCACGTCGCGAACGCCTACGAGGTCTACATTCTCTGCTGGAACGCGGACGGTCAGATCACCCTGAGCAACCTTCAAAACTAGGTAGATCTTCTCTTCGCCTTTAATGGTCCGGGTCTCAATTGCTTCAATGAGAGCCGCTCCGTGATGGGGATATACAACAGTTTCGCCGACCTTAAATGACATTAATTTGGCTCCTTGGGAATAGAGGCCAATCATACCAGCGACTTGCGTCACAAAAAAATGGGCCCATCTGCCCTGTATTCTGCAGCCATGATGAAGAAGTTTGCAGGCCTTGCCACCGTGCTCGTTAGCGTTCTCGCCCTCACGGGATGCGGGGCTTCTGGCGCAGGGGCACCGACCCGCAACATCAAGCAGGTAACCGATGGCGTTGAGGCTCAATCCGGCTCGGTCTATATCCGCGACTTCCTTCTAGTAGCTCAGCCTGATGGCAGCGCAGCAATCGTCGGAACCTTCATCAATGAAGAAGCAAATACCAATTCACTGACTGGAATAACGGTAGGCGGAATTAAAGCAACCATTGCTGCACCTTCATTTGATCTTGCTCAAAATAGCCCAATCATCTTCTCTGGCGACTCGGCAAATGCAACGGGAACAGTCCCTGGGCTTAACGCAGTTGCAGGTACTCGCGTCGATGTCGAGGTCTCATTTGCGCACAGCCCATCTGTGAAGTTGAGCGCATTGGTTCGTGCGAAGAGCGATTACTTTGCGAGCGTTGGTGGAGAACCTGCACCTTCGGCTTCTCCGACAGCCACTAACTAATCAATTAGCTAGTACGAATTAACCTTCGAACTTGTAACCGAGCCCGCGCACGGTCTGAATAAAGACTGGGTTACCTGGATCTACCTCTATTTTTGCGCGTAATCGCTTGATATGAACATCGAGCGTTTTTGTATCTCCGAAGTAATCGCTACCCCATACTCGATCAATTAATTGCGAGCGCGTCAATACCCTTCCGCTATTTCGCATCAAGAATTCCAACAATTCAAACTCTTTCAAAGGTAGTGAGATTGGGATCCCATTTACGCTCACCAAATGACGATCAATGTCTAGTCGAATCGTCGCTGACGAAATGATTCCCTGCTCCTCAAGTGCATCTCCTCCTTGGAAGCGACGCAACACCGCTTGAATTCTGGCAATCAACTCACGTGAAGAATATGGCTTGGTTACATAATCATCTGCACCGAGCTCCAAGCCCACAACCTTGTCTATCTCGGAGTCCTTGGCGGTGAGCATAATGATGGGCACATTTGATTTAGTACGAATTTGGCGGCAGACCTCAGTTCCAGATAATCCCGGCAACATAAGATCAAGCAACACTAGATCTGCACCATGATGCTCAAACTCAGATATTGCAGTCAAACCATCGTTGGCCGTCCCAACTTCAAAGCCCTCTTTTCTAAGCAGGAATGAGATAGCTTCCGAAAAAGAAGCCTCATCTTCAACTACAAGAATGCGTGTCACTTTTCTCCCTCTGATTCAATCTCATCATTTCCTACTGGCAAGCGCAGAGCAAAAGTGCTTCCAATTCCAGGTTTACTCCACAGAGTCACTTCACCACCATGATTGCTCGCAACGTGTTTTACAATTGAAAGTCCCAATCCAGTTCCACCCGTCTCTCGCGATCTAGCTGGGTCGACTCGATAAAATCTTTCAAAAACTCTCTCGGTATCTGATTCCGGAATACCGATCCCCTGGTCGACAATCGAGATCGAGACAATTCCGTCTAATACTTCTGTGGTGATGGAGACGGTCGTACTGTCGGGGCTGTAATTGATGGCATTTTCTAACAAGTTATGTACCGCCATGATTAAGTGAGTGCGATCTCCCACAACCGATACACCAGAAATTGGTCCGCGAACTAGTTCTATATTTCTATCATCGGCATGAATCTGAACTTGGGAGATTGCCTGATCAACTACCTCATCCACATCCACGGTGAGTGCATCGAGTAGAGGATCAACATCTTGCAGACGAGAGAGATTAATGATCTCTTGCACTAGATCTGTTAGACGCTTGGCTTCGGTCTGCATTCGAGCTGCAAATTTGGTGACTGACTCGGGGTCATCACTTGAGCCCAAAACTGCTTCGGCTAATAGAGAGAGCGCCCCGATAGGTGTCTTAAGCTCGTGTGAAATATTTGCTACGAAGTCACGACGAACTGCATCGACGCGCTCTGACTCACTCTCATCACTAAAAAGAGCGAGGAGTAAACCTTCTTCGCCTAGTGGGACTACTTTCACGGAGAGCAATCGGGTACCTTCACCAATAGGTCCCTTTGGAATCTCAATATTTCCCGAGTGGGGACGTCGAGTTCTGCGCACAACGCGGATCAAAGCCAATAGATTCTCGGCAAAAATACGATCTTCTCGAACGATACCAAGGCGCACGGCAGCATCGGAGTAATAAACCGGTATCTCACTCGAAGACAGGATCACGCTTGGAACATCCATTGCAGAGAGCAACTCTTGCACTTCTGGGGTTATAGGCACGGATTCAGCGAAAGGCTCGTTCTCCCGCCCGCGCTTTCTCCCAATAATCGCCACGACTTAATCCTATTCACCCTAGAGAGCGCATCAGGAGCGAGAAGGTAGGAATTGAGGAGTTTTACCTGTTGTTCACCGTACCGAAACACCGTGTTCACATTTGTAGCAACCTTGACGCTTGAGGGGGCGTTATCCTTGCCAAATGCGCGACCTATTTCATGAAGAACTGGATTCCATAACCGCCGACCACATTCGGATGGCAAACCTGGTACATGATGCAATTGAGTCCGCAACGCGAGCCTTACTCAACGCAGATCTACAACTTGCCGAAAAGGTGATTGCAGACGATCTATCGGTAGACAATATCCAACATGCACTTGATGATCGCACTATCAACATCATTGCGCGTCAACAACCGGTGGCTTCAGATTTACGAACACTTGTTAGTTCGCTGCGAATCAGCGCAGATTTAGAGCGTATGGGAGATCTCGCCCATCATCTCGCCAAGCTGGCTCGAATGAGGTATCCAGTGAGCGCGGTGCCAGAAGAACTCAAGGACGTTATTTTTGAAATGGGAGTTGCGGCTACAAGAATTGTTGAGAAGATGGTTGTAGTTCTTGAATTCCGCGATGTAAATCGCGCGCTTGAAGTTGATAAAGATGACGACGAGATGGATATTTTGCAACGCAAACTCATTGCACAACTTTTGAATCCAGAGTGGAAGCACTCTGTCGAAACAGCAGTTGATATGGCCTTTGCAAGCAGATATTACGAACGCTTCTCAGATCACGCGGTCTCTATCGCCCAAAGGGTTTATTACACTCAAACAGGTGAGTTCGCTCCGAAAGCGTGATTACTTCTTTCCCTGATTAGCTACGGCAGTAATTGCTTCTGCTGCAGCTGCAGGATCCAAGTACTCCCCGCCAATTTTCGTTGGCATAAATTCATCATTGAGCACATAGAGAAGCGGGATTCCGGTCGGAATATTTAATCCAGCAATATCAGCATCTGAAATTCCATCTAAATGCTTAACAAGGGCGCGCAATGAATTTCCATGCGCCGTAACGAGCACGGTGCCATGTGATCTCAAATCCGGAACAATCGCATCATGCCAATATGGCAACATGCGATGTACAACGTCTTTTAGGCATTCAGATTTTGGAAGTTCTTCTCCTAGATCGGCATAACGTGGATCGTTCTTCTGACTAAATTCATCGTTATCGTCGATCGGAGGTGGTGGAACATCAAACGAGCGACGCCAAAGCTGGAATTGCTCCTCTCCATATTGAGCGAGAGTCTGCGCCTTATCTTTTCCTTGGAGCGCACCGTAATGACGCTCATTAAGTCGCCATGAACGTCGAACTGGTACCCAATGACGATCGCACTCATCGAGCGCTAATTGGGAAGTTGTGATTGCGCGACGCAATAGAGAGGTATGTACTACTTCAGGTAGTAGTGACCGCTCCTTCAATAATTGGCCACCACGTTTAGCCTCTTCTACTCCCTTTTCGGAGAGGCGAACATCAACCCAGCCGGTAAAGAGATTCTTTGCATTCCACTCGCTCTCGCCGTGACGGAGGAGAATTAAGTTGTATTGAGGCATGCTGAGAATCCTCTCAGATTCCGCTAGAGTTTCGCAAAATATTAGGAGAATCTTCAACCGACAGGAGAATCCATGGCGCTCACACCCAAAGATGCCGTGCTTTTTGACTTATATACATCCCTTGCAGAGCGCATCGCATCTGGAGCTCGAACCACCGTGGAAATGATCAACGGCCCTGTTGAGTCTCGTAAAGAGTTCGCAACTCGCGTCGGCTCTATTGAGTCAGAGGCAGATGAGCTTCTTGGAAAGATTATTCGCCGGGTGGATGACATGTTCGTCACGCCATATGACCGCGGAGACCTCCAAGTATTAGCAAATACTCTTGATGATGCAATGGATTCTTTGGAAGAAGCAACAGATCTCATCATTCTTCATGATGTTCAAGATTTTCCAAAAGGAATGGTTGATCAAGTTGATGCAGTACGTCGCTTGGCCGAACTAACTGCGAATAGCATTCCACGTCTGAAGAATTTGAAAGATCTGGATCACTACTTTGTAGAGGCAGATCGCATAGAAGACGAGGGCGATCGTTTGCACCGCCGAATTACCTCTTTGTTGTTCAGCGGAAACTTTGACGCGATGACCATTTTGCGCATTAACGGAGTCATCGAAGCGTTTGAGGAGTGTCTTGATCACTTAGCGAGAGTCGCTCGCACGGTCCGAACCATTGCACTTAGGGAGTCCTAAGAAGTGGGTTCAACCGCAGTACTTGTCGGATTAATTATTGTCATTGGGCTCTGTTTTGATTACACAAATGGATTCCATGATGCAGCCAATGCGATCGCAACCTCAATTGCCACCAAAGCACTCAAGGCTCGACAAGCACTTATCATCGCTGCCTTCGGTAACCTCATCGGGGCTTTTATTAGCACCAGCGTTGCCTCAACAATTAGCAAAGGCATCATCAAGGTAGATCATTCCAACTCGGGTTTGGTTGTTGTGCTGGCGGCACTCCTAGGAGCCATCGCCTGGAACCTGTTGACCTGGTGGTTTGGACTTCCGTCCTCGTCTTCACACGCCCTCATCGGTGGATTAGTTGGGGCTGCCTTGGCTTCGGGTCAGATCGTCCAATGGACAGGTGTGAAGAACAAAGTCATCATTCCGATGGTCTTATCGCCTCTCATCGGTTTTTCATTAGCGTACTTACTGACCCTTCTGGTTCAGTGGTTCTTCCGCAACAGCAAGAAATCCAAAGTTGGCAAGGGCTTCAAATACACACAAGTAATTGCATCAAGTTCCATGGCACTTGGCCACGGCTTACAGGATGCACAAAAGACCATGGGAGTAATCACCTTAGCTCTCGTGATTTCTGGAAATATTGTTGGTGGAACAATTCCAACGTGGATCAAAATTGTTTGTGCGCTTGCTATCAGTCTTGGAACTTATGCCGGTGGTTGGCGAATCATGAAGACGCTCGGTAAGCGAATGATTGAGATGGATCCAATTCGCGGAGTTACTTCTCAGACCACCGCATCATTCCTGCTCTTCTTTATGGCAATTCATCTCAAGGCACCGATCAGTACGACGCACACCGTCACTTCTTCGATTCTGGGTGCAGGCGCCACTCGTGGCAGAAAGAAAGTTCGCTGGACCATCGTGGGCAATATATTTGGCGCTTGGGTTCTTACCTTGCCAGCCGCTGCTCTAACTGGCGCGCTATTCCTAGAACTCTTTAAGATCTTAGGAATTCACTAAAACCACGTTATTGAACTAGTTTGATAGTGCTCTCTTGACCTCGAGACAGCACCCAGTCATATACATCCAATGTTCGTCTCGCCGTTGATTCCCATCCAAAGTTGGCTGCATGTCCAATCGCGCCGAATGAGAGTGATACCCGCCGCGCCGGATCCGCTAACAATCGTGAGATGACCGCCGACCAGGCCTTTGGATCATGACCATCAACAAGTGAGCCAGAGATGCCATCTGCAACCGCTGTTCGCAGACCACCCACTGCTGTTGCAACGACTGGAGTGCCGCACGCTTGCGCTTCAAGAGCAACCAGGCCAAAACTTTCGGAGTAACTTGGAACGCAGACCAGGTCCGATGCGCGATACCAATCCGGAAGTTCATCACGTGGAACAGGCGGCATAAAGTGGATTACATCATCCACCCCAAGAAATTGAGCTAAGGCTTTTAGACGTTCTGGTTCGGCTTCGCCAGCTCCAGATGCGCCGCCCATAATGACAAGCGCTAACTTGGCGCGGAAGAGTGGAGTGTGCGTCAACATCTCTGCTACCGCGCGCACCAATACTTCAGGTCCCTTATGTGGTTGTACTCGACCGACAAAGGTAATCATCTGAGCATCGGGTGCAATATTAAGTTTTGCGCGTGCCGCAGCTTTTCCCGCTCCCACGGTAAAACGTTGTAGATCTACACCGGGTGCAACGACAAAGACATTGTCGGGACAGGCGTCATACAGTGAGACCAAACTCGCGGCTTCTGCATCCGTATTTGCGATAAGAGCCGCAGCATTCTTAACTATCTGTTCTTCACCTATGGCGCGGATTGCAGGTTCTGGTTGCTCACCTTCGGCCATATTCAAATTCTTAACACGAGCCATGGTGTGCATGGTGTGAACTAAAGGAATTGAAGTTCTTTCAGAGAGCATCCAGCCCAACTGACCACTGATCCAGTAATGCGAGTGCAAGATCTTGTAATAATTCTTTGGTAGAGAATTGAAGATCTCCATGACCCCGTGCGTCAGTGCGCCAATTTGCGAAGGCAACTCTTCCTTGGTCAAACCTTTAAATGGTCCAGCCTCCACATGGCGGACTGTTACGCCGGGAGCAATTTCTACAACTTTAGGGAGATAGGGATCTGTAGAGCGAGTGTAAATATCTACATCAACTCCAGCAGCCGCCATCTTGATGGCACTTTCTACGACATAAATATTCATTCCGCCAGCATCGCCCATGCCAGCTTGATCCAATGGAGAGGTATGCACCATCAGTGTTGCGATACGACCTCTCACTAGAAAAGTCTATAACTGGCTTAGCGCAGGCGATACTCGAATTTCGCCGGTTTCACGTCCTCCGCCTTTGACTGGAACTGGATCGATCTCTGCATCTATATTCCATGCGGAAAGTACTGCTTTTACGATGGCGGGGAAGGCACGATCACTTCCATCACTCACCTTAAAAACACAGGCCCGTCCATCTTCCAGCGACAATAGTTCAACTGCTTCGGCCCCATCTTTCATGAAGAGCCCTGGGATTTGTGACATAAGCGTTGTCGTTAATCGTCCAATTCCTGCAACCATCTCGGGATGTGCCATGCAGGCGCTCACAACTTCTTGGTAAACCGGATCTTCTGATATCCGCATTGTGTGAGCACCGTGCGCAAAATTCTTTGTCGTGATCAGGAACAATGGAGCTCCACATCCATCAACGGTTGTAGAAAGTACTGACTCTCCAATCAGCGTTTGAATCTCTTGGCGGATTGCGACCTGTAGTGGATGCTCTGGCTCCAAATAGGTGGATGTATCCCATCCATTTGCGACACAGGTAGCCAACATTCCCGCGTGCTTACCGCTGCAACCTTGAGCCAGACGCGACGGAGGGTTATTGCCCCAGGCAGCTTTTTCGGCGCGACCTAGTGGGTAATCAATAGTGTTCTGTAGATCTGCAACCGTAAGTCCTGCATCGGCAAGAATCGACTCAACAACCTGAAAATGGTTGGGTGCACCAGAATGGCTGGCGCAAACCATTGCGAGTTGTTGTGGACTTACTGTAAGTCCATTGCGGACCATTGCAGCGGCTTGAAAAGATTTGATGGAAGAGCGGGGATACATGGGCGCATCTACATCACCAATAGCGGTTCGTACCGATCCATCGCTATTGATCAGAACTAAGTGACCACTGTGGACTGATTCAACCGCTCCGGCTCGAACTACTTCTGCGAGAGGGGCTCCGGCAAAATTAAACATTAATTACTCTGACTGACGTTCAAGCGATGACCACATGTAAGACTGCAACTCATGGCCATCCATCTCCACATCGTGTGCGTAAAAGAGTTGGCCTTCAACTAAGCCATATAAACGTGACGCTGATTCAACGGCTTTGCCGGAAGGCGATGAGTAACCCTGATCCAACGCAAGTTGAATCTTGGGACCATCGTAAATTCCTACCCACCCTTCACCTCGGCCGGTGTTGTAAGCGAGCACAACTTCCAAAACTTTGTTTGGCTTGGCATGCCAAAATCCGACTTCATTCTCGAATGGTTCGATGATGTTGGAGTCATCATCGATCAACCAGGTTCGGGAGTAGTAATTAAGAAAGTTGCGGCCATCGTGATTGAAGGTCACTTCTTGAGCAAATTGAAATGGTGCAATTCCTGGATACTCGCCACGACCCTTACCTCGCCAGGTCCCAACCATCCAAGCTAACGGATAGAGATCTTCGTGGAGACCCTCTGGAATTGTGAATGCCATTTACTCTGCCCTCTCTTGCCGCCACAGGCGAACCGCGCCGCGTACTCCAAAGCCAATAAGAAATAATCCAAAGGCGGCCGCTCCAACAATTAAAGCCAGAGAAGTCACGGTCACCACCTCGCAATCGTAACCGTTACCATTCAATTATGAAGAAGTTGGTGGTCAAAGTACTAACTGGCCGCGATGATCCAGAACGAACAGCCCAAGCATTTACCGTTGCCGCCACCGCCGTTGCAAGTGGCGTAGAGGTCTCATTGTGGCTAACAAGTGAAGCGACCACCTTGGCTCTTCCTGGTCGAGCAGAGGCCTTTGAACTGCCACATTCTGCGCCGCTACATGAACTTCGAGATGCAATTTTGGC